>Ga0097691_1001327_pt1 | contig 18478 bp, 17 predicted proteins | sample NGESurdeep072012_8_FD_72858 | JGI IMG/M metagenome (GOLD analysis project Ga0097691, IMG submission 72858) | Arctic peat soil microbial communities from Barrow, Alaska - NGEE Surface sample 210-1 deep-072012 | ecosystem: Environmental > Terrestrial > Soil > Wetlands > Peat ... | reverse complement strand
CAGCTCCTCACCGAAGAACTCAACGCCACCCCAACGGTCATGCCCACCGACCCCGGCCACTGACCTACCAGCTCGCACAGGCATAAGTTTCAACAACCACCTCGTCCCTACTTGAGGAGGTCTGAGTCTCATCACAGGGCTCGTTTCCTTCGTGGCCAATGTCATTGATGGCCGCGGACAACTCCGGTTCAGAGGCCCACAAAACGTCCGGAGGGAGATGCGGGCCACGGTCCTGGGCAAGGACTCGCAGATCGAGTGGACTGTTGATTCGACCGCGGTCCCGTACACCCTCGATCGCGGCCACCCGCCGCCTTTCCCGCCCTTCGTGCCCAGTTCCATGCTGGTCTCAGCCTGAGCGCACAGCATCGAACTGGAACTCGAAGATGGGGCAGTGTCAACGCCGATCGAAAACTGACCCCCTGGCGCCGCTTGGGTTCTAGGGCGGATTCGAGGGCGGCGGTCTCAGGTCAGGTGGGCCGCGGGGAGTGTGAGTGTGACGTTCTTGGTCTCCTGCTTGCAGAGCTACGGCCGTCGAGGTCGGCCTACAGCGAACCACATGAGCGCGCCGAGGATGTTGGTGAAGACCAAGAGCGCCACCCACACGGGCTTGGAGAACGTGCGGACTTCCCATTCATCCGACTTGGCCAGGTCGAACAGGCAATAGCCCCAAAAGCCGACCGCCGCCATGGCTATGAGGACGTTGCCGACCGCAAAGGGGTTGCTGAGGGCCATGCCATTCCTGCCCTACTTCCGTGTGCCGTTGGACCGTCAGCAAGTGGTCAGGTTGACACGCTCCATCGGCTCGCACCGAACGCCCCGGTTCGTGGGCTGGGTGTGAACAGGTTCCCAGGAAACCCACCTTCATGCCGAAGCTACCCGTTCGTCAGCGTCCAGCGGGCCGGTAGCGCGGACGTAGACCGTCATGCCTCGGTCTTCGCCAACCTGAACACACCGGAGCCAGCTTTCAAGCCCACCAGCTGCGCGAGTCGCTCGCATACTTTGCGCGGTCGTCGTGGCCGGCTCACGCACTGCTCGGCAAGGGTTCTGAACGCGAAACACGCAGCCGCATGACCACATCAGGTTTCAGGCTCATCCAGCGGCGGTTCTGGTCTCTTTGGAGGGGCTGTGTGTAGATCACGGCATTGAGCCACGGCACCTTTCGACGAGGTAACGAGCAGTGACGAGGACGTTGCGGTCAACGCACGGTGGCTCAGCGGTTGGTCGGGATCACGCGAGGGATCCTTGGGTTCTAGCGGTCCTCGATCGAACGATCGCCCCGACCCATCGCTCGAACGCGTTGTCACTAGTCCTTTCGGGTAGTCCTTCCTCATCCTTTTTCCGATGAGAACGGACCAAGTGGCTATTGCTGCGCTAAACCGTCAGATGGATGCTTGAAGGTAGCCAAGCGGTAGGTCCTGTCCGAAAGATTTCAAATCCTGAGGTGGATCCAATGCCTTCACGATTCTTCAAGTTCCAGACGGAGCTTCAGAACCAGGAACGCGGCGCAACCGCGCATTTCGTCAGCATCCGGCGCGAAGAGAACGTGGCGTCAATTGTGCACAAGGACGCGATCCAGGGTATGGGCACGAAGAACTTCTTCACCGAAATCCTCGACATCTTCGCCATGCTGGACAGGGACCGGAAGCAGAAGCTCATCGACTACTCCAGCCACCTTGCCGAGCAGCAACGCGCAGAGCAACGCGTCGGCTGCACAGGAACCGACGCCGAGGTCATGGCCATACTCGAACGGCTAGACCCCGACCGTCAGGATGAGCCTCCTCGACTATCAGGAGCATGTTGACCGAGGGCAAACGCGGCCAACCGAAAGCACAGACAACAGCGCCCCAGCCGCAAGATGGGGGCGTTGCTTCGTGCGGGTGGTTCAGCCGGCGAGGTCAGCGGACCCCACCTTCGGATCCTCTCGGTTCGTTGAGTCGACAAGCCGAACTCGCAGATTGAGGCACCTTCAAGGGGCCTTATTAAGGCTATGACCAAGCGCGCCCTGGCAACCTGCACAAGCACTCAACACCATCGGTGTCGAGAGGGGATTGATGGAGGCCGTCGGCCGTATGGACTGCCCGCAGTTGGGGGGGCATGGATCGTGGCCATCAGCGCGGTTCAGGCATTGACGGTCCACTGCGCAAGCCCAAGGCTTTTGGGGGGTCCGGCTCGGGTTGAGCACGACCGTCTGGTGGTTCAAGTTGGGGAATGGGATCCGTAGCGCTCCCGCCGGAGCGGCAGATCACCTACGGTTCGATCATGTCCCTTGATTTCGAAGCAAACGACCGGGGTCTGCCAAGCTCTTGTCCTGGCCGCATGCTTGGGGATGGGCGGCTTATGGAAGGCGGCCGATCTGGCCGCCCTTGCGCTTCGGTCGCGCCAGTGCGAAAGACGGGCCCTGCCCGCCATACGGCATCATCGTCAAATCCTGCAACGCTCAGCGAGGAGGGGCCATCTTCGGGTGTGGCAGTCAGCAGCTGAGCTATCAGGTCGACACCGGGGATCCCGAGTCCGACCGGTGCCTCGGGGGATACGACCGTGTCATCACTGGCGAGCGCGAGCGGGCTATATGGCAGGTGGCGGCATGAACCGGCGTAGCACGGTCTGGATCAACGGAAGGCTAGAGCCGGCAGAAAGAGCCTTACTCACCGTCACCGACCGCGGCTTCCAGGTCGGCGACGGGATCTTCGAGACGATCCTGGTGGTCGGCGGACGGGTCCTGGAGCTTCCGCTTCACGTCAGCCGACTTCAGGCCTCGGCCGCGGTGCTGGCCATGCCTCTCCCGGATGACCTTGAGCGCCGCCTGGGACAGGCAATAGCGGACCTCTGTAGGGCAAACCGGCTGGACGGCCCCGATACCCAGGTCGCGGTCCGGGTCACGGTGAGCCGCGGGGCCGTCGACGGGCGCGCCCTCCTCCCGCCTGCTGACGTCAGGCCGAACCTGGTCGTCCAGGTCTGGCGGGTCGATCCGCCGCCACCAGAACTGCTCGGTCGAGGTCTCCGCTTGGCCATCTCGCAGGTGCGGCGTGACCCGGCCAGCCCGCTGGCAACGGTTAAGACGACCAGTAGGGCCGAGTTCGTCTACGCGCAGCTCGAGTCCCACCAGCGGGGTGCCGATGACGCTTTGTTCCTGACCACTGACGGGCACCTGGCCGAGGCGACTTCAGCCAGCCTCTTCTTGGTCGAGGGGGTGGGGCTCGCGACGCCGTCGCTGGACTGCGGCATCCTTGTCAGCACGACCCGCGAGTGGGTCATTTCCTCGGGCGGGCCCGGGCTGGGGCTAGCTGTTCGTCAGGACCACCTGACCCCGAACGATCTCTTCGCTGCCGACGAGGCCTTCCTCGCCAGTTCAGTGGCCGGCATACTGCCCATCACCAGTGTCGATGGCCGGCCCATTGGTGCCGGCACGCCAGGTGTCTGGACCTTGCGCCTGCGAGCCCTGCGCGAGAACGCGGCTTCGGACATCTCCAGAAGATCCACGTGATCGAGCTGTTCGTGTCGGCCGTGGGACTTGTGGATAACCACGAAAAGGACCGACTCGCGGCTTCAGCGGCTCACAATGCCGCAGTACCGTCGGCGGCAGATCTTGCATGCGAATGGGGCGAGGATCGTGCTTGACGTGTCTGGTCAACTGGGCTGGGTCGGGAGAATGTCGAGCAGATCCGGCGGCCCGCCCAGAAGACCCCGCTCATGCAGAGACCGGAACATGTCCAGCCATGGTTCGTCGATAGGGAGCGACCTGCGAACCGCAGCCGGTGTGGCAGCCAGGATCGCGGATTGCGCCACGCTCATAAACCACGTCTGGCCTATCTAATTAACCGGAGTAGCGCTAGTCGGAGGCTCGCCAGGGTCTTCCTGCGGGTGGGCGTTCCAGGGTCGGCGGATCGCTGCGGACTCCTGGGGGCTTGCGGGGCGTCTGTTCTGGTTGCGGTTGGGCGATCAGGTCGCGGTAGCGCACGGGGTCGTGGTCGACGGCGAGTTGGAGACGAGAAACCCGCAGGCCAGCGCAGCCACTCCAGATAATCGAGACAGTCGGCATCGGTCCGGAACCAGGCTTGGACCTCGCCCGTCGACCTCGGGTACCGCACGCCAGCACGAGGAGCATCCACCCGCCCAGGCTACTCCGGTTAAATGGATAGGCCAGAACCACGTTTGTGTTGCTCAGGGGGTATCTTGACATCAAGAGAAGTGTCCGGATGGGGGCTTGAACCCGATTCTCCCGTGCTCAGTGGCTCCATCGAGTGGCTACGTAGCCACCGGTCGAGGGTATGGGAACCTGCCGGTCGCCGACTCGGGGCCGGCGGCCGCTTATGCGCAGCTTGAACCCGTGGGGTGCCGTCTGCGCCGTCGTGTCTAGTTCGCTGCCTGCTCGGCCTCGCCAGCCATCTGGAGTAGCACGGTCGCGAGTTCGCGGGCCTGAGCTGGACTCAGGCTGTAATTCTGACAATCGACGCGGATCGGGTGCCGGAAGTGCCCTCGCTCGTTGACCTGCTCTCGCTGATCGAGCCGAACATGCATCTTGAGCGGGATGCAGTTGTGGTCGCTGTACTGGGTCGCCACGATCACCTCTGGCCCCTCGTGCCAGAAGTCATCCATCCGGTGCAGCATCCTGTGCTGAAGATGCCCGTTGCCCGTGACGCACCAGGGCGGGCATGGTTGGTCGTCGCTCCAGCCGTACTCGTGTGACGTAGTCATGACAGGACGATGACACGCAGGTAGTCAGTCCAGCAGGATGACACGCCCGCGGCCTGCACTCTTGCCCGCGGGCGGGCACGCTCGGTGAGCCTGGCGCCACAGTCATGGCTCAGGTCGCCGTTCAGGACGGCCTCCTCAAACGATGCCGCGGCCTTGTCCACTGCGCTGGCGCGCGACGTTGCCCGCTGCATCGGATGAGCGCCAGCGGTGACCCTGAGCTTGCGGGCGTACGCCTGCTTCCGCCGGTCACGCGGCTTCCCATATGTGGGATCGGCGTACATTCCAACGACCTTGAACCGCGTGAAGGCGTCGAACCCGAGCACGATGGTGTCGCCGTCCTCGATGCGTGTGGACTTGTCGCGGCGCGCCAGCCACAAGTGCGCGCGCAGCCACGCGTCGTCGGCAGGCGCGGGCTGGTTAACGTGGTACCGGCGGGCGTCGGCCGGGTGCGTGTCGCCTTCGCGGATCTCGGCCATGATCCGGCCGATGTCGATCCAGGGGCCGTCCGCTAGAGCTGCCCAAGGGCGGATCGAAGGTGTGCCCCGTCGGCAAGGTCCTCACATACACCGGTCGGTTGCTGCCTGAGGACACCATCGCCGCTGTGAGTGCCAGCCGGCAACGCGTTGGCGTACTCGCGGGTCCGCTCAGCGACCGAACCGCCACCCTGCGGCCGGTGTCCGCTGCACTCACGTCTCAGGGCTGGGAACCGGGATCGCCTCTGCTGGCCGGGCCGAACTTCGTGAGTAGCTCGATCTCCTTCTTTAGCTCGATCGTCGTTAGCTCACGCCCGACAGCCAACCGCTGGAACCGCTCAAGCTCGGCCAGCCGCTCCAGCTCCCCGGCTCGCTGCTCGTCGGCCGCCCTGTTCGCCTGCATCTGTCTGGTCACGTCGCGGGCTGCGGCGAACGCGCCGAGCATGCGTCCGCCTGTGTCGCTGTAGACCGAGGCGTTGTACAGCACCTCGGTCAGCGTGCCGTCTAGGTGGCGCAGGGTCAGCGGGTAGTCCACGGCCATCCCGCGCACGAACACCATCCGGTAAAGCCTGTTGGCCTTGTCGGGGTCGGTGAAGTAGCCGGAGAAGTCGGTCCCGATGAGCTTGTTGCGGGGAATACCAGTGGCCTTGACGGTGGCCTCGTTGACGTCGGTGATCCTGCCGCTGGGGCTGATCGTCACCAGTGGGTCCAGGCTCGCCTCGATCAAGCTCCGGGCGTACTGAGCTGCATGCTTCAGTTCTGTCACGTCGCGGCAGATCACTGAGGCTCCGACGACCGCGTGGTTCTCGTCGCGGATCGGTGAGATGGTGAGCGAGACCGGGAACACCGTTCCGTTCTTTCGGACGCGCTCGGTCTCAAGGTGCTTAACGGGCCGGCCCGCGCTGATTTGGGCCAGGACCGAGATCATCTCACCGGCGCGGTCCTTGGGAACCAGGAGGTCGATGGGCTTGCCGACGATCTCCTGGCCGGTGTAGCCGAACATCTTTTCCGCTGCTGGGTTCCAGCTCGTGATCATGCCGTCGATCGTCCTGCTGATGATGGCATCGTCGGAATATTCGACGATCGCCGCCATGCGCTGCGCGGAGGCCAACGCCCCCTTCTGTTCGGTCAGGTCGCGGTGGATCACAGAGGTGCCGACGACCGTGCCGTCTACGTCGCGGATCGGTGAGACGGTGAGCGAGACCGGAAACACCCTTCCGTCCTTTCGGACACGCTTGGTCTCAAGGTGCTCGACATGCCGGCCGGCCTTGATCTGTTCCAGGACGGCCTCGATTTCGCCTACTCGATCCTTGGGAGTCAGCAACGCAGCGGGCTTGCCGATGGCCTCCGCACTGTAGTAGCCGTACATCTTCTCGGCGGCTGGGTTCCAACTCGAGATAGAGCCGTCGAGCGCGCCGCTGATGATGGCATCGTCCGAACCCTCGACGATGGCAGCCATGCGCTGGGCGGCATCGAACGCCTTCCTCTGCTCTGTCATGTCCCGAGCGATCACGGAGGCGCCGACGATCGCGCCGCCAGCGTCGCGGATCGGCGAGATGGTGAGCGAGACCGGGAACACCGTTCCGTCCTTTCGGACACGGATGGTCTCAAAGTTGTCGACAGGGCGGCCCACGCTGATCTTGGCCACGATGGAGATCATCTCGCCAGCTCGATCTTCGGGAACCAGAAGGTTGATGGGCTTGCCGACGATCTCCTGGCTGGAGTAGCCAAACATCCTGGCCGCGGCTGGGTTCCAGCTCGTGATGATGCCGTCCAGCGTCCTGCCGATGATCGCATCGTCCGAATACTCGACAATCGCCGCCATCCGCTGGGCAACCGCCAACGCCCCCTTCTGTTCGGTCAGGTCGCGGTGGACTGCAGAGGCGCCGACGACTGCGCCGTCAGTGTCGCGGATCGGCGCGGTCGCGAGCGAGACCGGGAACACCGTTCCGTCCTTTCGGACGCGCCTGGTCTCAAAGTCCTCGACATGCTCTCCGGTTTTGATCTTGGCCAGGATCGTTTTGATCTCGACGGCTCGATCTTCGGGAGTCAGGAGGCTGCCGGACTTGCCGATGACCTCCTTGCTCGAGTAGCCGTACATCCTCTCCGCGGCCAGGTTCCAGCTGGTGATAATGCCGTCGATCGAGCCACCGATGATGGCATCGTCCGAATACTCGACGATCGCCGCTATGAGCTGGGCGTTCTTGACCGCCTGCTTTTGTTGGGTCACCTCGCGCACCGCGGTGATCACCAACAAGACGTCCCCGGTGTCGATGGTGGACAAACTGATGTTGATTGGGAAGTCGGTGCCATCTTGTTGCCGTCCGCTCAGCTCCAGATCGAGTCCACTGGACCGAGTCCTGGGATCTGCGAAGTAGTCCTTGCGGTGCTCGGTGTAGATCTGCCAGAGAGACTCGGGCACCAGCGTCTCGATGGGTTTGCCGATCAGTTCGTCGCGGTCATAGCCGAACAGCGACTCGGTCTGGCGATTGACGAACCGGATCACGCCCTGCTGGTCCATCCCCACCAAGGCATCAGGCACAGCCTCCAGTAGGTGCTCGAACGTCGTCGTCTGCGCAGGCATCTACTCCTCCTTGGAACAGTGGCAAATGACAGATACGTCAGAAATGTCTGGAATGCCGAAAGTGCGAAGTTGGTCAAGTGTTTACTTGGAGAGTCTTTCACGGAGCCTGGTGAGCGGGTGTGACGAATCTCACACGAAACAACAATATGTTGGCCACCTCGCTGGGCCACACGCAGGAACGTCCCTATATCGGTTTTGAGTAGCCAGGGGAAGCCGAAGGATCGGGAGGAAGTTTCGAGCAGGCGGGCGGGGCTGGGCCAGTTGGAAGGACTTCAACGCGGTCCACATTGGCGCCTGCCTGTGGCAGTCGGGTCGTGGGGCAGGTCGAGTTCGCCGCTGTCGTGGTTCCGGCGCGGCAGCAGGAAGCGCAGGTCGGGGTGGATGCACAGCCGGACCGTGCCGGGCGCTACCGGGGTTTGCACCACGGAGACGTCGGTGGGATACGGACCAGCCACGGCACCGGACGCGTCCAGCAAAACGCTGGACGCGAGCCTTCGGAGCCGTCGAAGAGTGTCCGGAGGGGGACTTGCCCACCTGGGACACACACCTTCGACATCTGGCTCCCGGGCTAGTCGCTGTGTCTTCAGGGCCCTGAGCAGCGCAAATGTCCGAAGCAGGTATGGTCCGACGGTTCGTGAGGCCATGGGGGAGGACCGCGGGTCATGACATGCATACCTACCGAGCGGGAGGATATCGGCTTTCCCGGATTCACTTTGCTATCGGCGTAGGACGGCCGCGGTCTGAGGGAGTCCAGCACGGTCCAGGCGGTCCAGTACGTCGTTGACCGTGCCGGGCGGTTTCTGCCAGGAGTCGGCAACGGCTTGGATGGCCTTGTGCACGCTGATCGCGTCCAGGTGGAACTGGTCGACTAGGAAGTCGTCGGGGTTTTTGGCCTCGACGTCCCAGTCGGCCAATACCTCGGTGGGAAAGTCGCTCAGGTTGAATGTGACGATGATCTGGGCCCGTGCCCGGATTGCGGCGGCGAGAACGTGTCGGTCGTCGAGGTCGGGCAGGTGGAGGGAGCCGATGAGCGGTTCGTAGCCCGTGACGACCGCGTCACGAACGGCGAGGTTCATCACGTTCCGGGTGCGTTGTAGTCGGGTTTCGTCCAGGTCCGGTCGCTTGGCGTGCAGGGACCTGAAGGTCTCATCGAGGATGGTCTCAGTCCATTTCGCCTGGACTAGCCCTGTCTGTGCAAGCCGGATTAGGACATCGCGCAGCGTGGAGGGATACAACACGTTTGCGTCGTAGATGACGACAAAGGTCATTCGTCAATACCCATGTCCTGGGTCAGAGCTGTCAGTTCGTCGGCGGCCTTGCGTCGCTGCGCGTCGTCGCGGCGCATGTAGTCCATCAAGGACGCCGCCTTGATCCGGCGATGAGTGCCCACAAGGCGGTACTCGATGTTTCCAGCTTGGAGCAGGCGGACCACGAAGGGTCGAGACACATTCATGAGGTCGGCCGCCTGCTGGGTGGTGAGCTCGGCGTGCGCCGGCACCAAGGACACCGCTTGGCCCGCGGCCATGTTGGCCAGAACGCCGACCAGGAGGTCAACGGCTGCGCGGGGCACGGTGACCGTCTCACCGTCTTCCTCGACCGTCAACCGCACCGGCTTGTGGATGTCGCGGTGAGCCGCCAGTGCCTTGCGGACTCGTACCAAGGCATCTCGTGCGATCACGGCGTCATCCCCTTCGGGCTGGACTCGTGAAAGGACTTTCGGGGACATGTCATCTCCTTAACGCAATAATCGAACTATCTGAAATAACCGTACCTCAGGCCGGGCCGCCTTCGGTAGACCAGCGTAGGCAAATTCCCGTGATCGGCGGTCGGCTCTGAGGGTCACTGGAACGGCGACAACGTCGAAACGCGAACAGCGCCAGCGCGGTGTCGCGACCCGGCCGTTTGGCGATTGTCAACCAGTGGACCTGGTGACCGTAGCGCTCCCGTCGGAGCGGCAGATCACATACCGTTCGATCATGCCCGTTGATTCCGAGGCGAACGATCAAGCGCGTCTGCCTGGCACCTCACTGGATCGGGAGATGGCAGATCTCCGGGACCGAGTCACGCGGCTCGGGTCCGAGAATGCGAGGCTGCTGCGGTTGCTGGAACTATCGCCGGCCCAGGCGCGTCCACCGGGGCCGGCGCAGATGGGGATCTTCGATGGCCGGCCCGGCATGGTGGACGTCACGTCTTCTCCAGAGACGAAGATTGCCTTCTTCGCGTCCATGTTCGCGGCGCGTACCGATGTCCACGCGGTTCGTTGGGAGAACGCCCGCACCGGACGCTCGGGTTGGATGCCGGCCGTTCGCGGTGGATGGCGCAAAGGAATGGCCGCCAGCAGCCGGGAGTACCTACCGCTTACCTCAGACATCGTCGCGTCGCACCTCACCGGTGACATCGATCTCGGGCTCTACCCCTTGCTCGATGGTGATCGCTGCTGGTGGTTGGCGGCGGATTTCGACGGGTCGGCCGCGATGCTGGACGCCCTGTCCTACCTGAAGGCTGCCCGCGCGGTTGGGGCCCCGGTAGCGCTGGAGGTGTCACGCTCGGGGCAGGGTGCGCACGCCTGGTTGTTCTTTACCTCTCCTGTGCCGGCGGCAACGGCCAGACAAGTCGGCACAGGCTTGCTCCGCGAAGCCATCGCACTGCGCGGTCGGATGGACCTATCCAGCTACGACCGGCTCTTTCCCTCCCAGGACGTTCTCCCGACGGGAGGGGTTGGCAACCTGATCGCGGCCCCATTGCAGGGACGATGCCGGCGGCGCGGCGCCACGGTGTTCCTGGACACGAGCACCCTGGAACCCCACGATGACCAATGGGCCTACCTGTCGAGCCTTGGCCGGCTTTCGCCACGGGAAGTAACACGACTGGCTCAGAGGTTGGGATCGGTGACCGTCGGTGTTGCCGTCAAGCGTCTGGGCCAACCGACGTCGACGCGCACGGTGCCTCAAGCGCCCCCGATCGTCCGGGCCCGGCTGGGTGCCGGCGTGACGGTTGAGGGCGAGGATCTCACCCCCGCCCTGGCGGCAACTCTGAAGCACGCATCATCGATGCCCAACCCGCTGTTCTACGAACGCCAACGACGCCGGGCGTCCACCTGGAACGTGCCCCGATTCCTGCGCAGCTACGACGAGACTCTTGACGGCGGCCTCATTCTCCCGCGCGGACTACTGGATACCCTCACGAACCTCATCGAACAGGTCGGGAGTCGCCTGGAGATCACCGACCATCGCCTCGTCGGCGAGCCACACACTTTCACCTTCGCCGCGAAGCTGAACGATGCCCAGCAGGCAGCCCGACGCGCTTTGGCCACGAACGACTTGGGCGTCCTGGTGGCTCCGCCCGGAGCAGGCAAGACTGTGATCGCATGTGCCGTCGCAGCCGACCACGCGACCTCAACACTGGTTCTGGTCGACCGCAAGACTTTGGCTGATCAATGGCGCCAGCGCATCGGCGAGTACCTCGGCGTCAAGGCGGGCCAGCTCGGTGGCGGCCGTACCAAGACCCGTGGCGTCATTGATATTGCCATGCTGCAGACCCTCACCCGTCGAGACAACATCGCCGAACTGACGGCAAACTATGGGCCCGTCATTGTCGACGAATGCCACCACATCCCGGCTGCCGCGTTCGAGCACGCCGTTAAACAGATCCCTGCGCGACGCTGGCTCGGACTGACCGCCACCCCATACCGGCGCGATCAACTCGATGACCTGATTCATCTGCAGATGGGCCCCGTTCGCCACACCATGACTTCTGTTCAGGCGGGAACCCTGGCAAGTGGCACGCTCGAAGTCCCTGCACCCGAGCCCGTCTTGATCGTCCACCCAACTCGGTTCCAGTACGCCGGAGATGCGGACCCCTCAGCGCCTGGAGGGATGTCGGCGATCTATCGGGAACTCGTCGCCGATGACCACCGCACCAGGCAGGTCGTCGGCGATGTTGTCGCTGCACTCGACCGAGGAAGGAACTGCTTGGTGCTAACCCAGTGGACGTCCCACGTCGAGGCATTGGCCGAGGCGTTACGCGCTGAAGGTCGCGACCCCGTTGTCTTGCGCGGTGGCATGGGGGTCAAGGTCCGCGCAGCTGCGCTTGAGCAACTCGAGCCCAGCATTGGGGGCCCGCCGCTCCTGGTCGTGGCGACAGGCCCGTACGTCGGTGAGGGGTTCGACTGCCCAGTGCTCGACACCTTGTTTTTGGCCGCCCCGATCGCCTTCAAAGGACGACTGGTCCAGTACGCCGGTCGCATCCTGCGAGCCCACCCGGGCAAGAGCACCGCCGAGGTCCACGACTATCACGACATCGCCACCGGAGTGCTCGCTTCCTCTCTCGCCAAACGCGCGCCCGGATACATCAGTCTCGGCTTCCCCGACCCCCGCCGGATGCAATGAAGGCTCTCGTCAAAACGGTGCAGCCTGGGACGTCGCGCGGCCGGGCAGATTGGGATCTGGCCCAATTCGTCGTGGGTCGGACTGGGTTCGAGGACCGCTGCGTACGGGTTGAGATGAGCACGGTGCGGACGCCAACGATTTGCCTCCGAACACTGATCTGGCAGACGGGGGTCGGATCCGCTGGAGCTCCGACATGTCGTTCGATGCCAGTCAGTTGTCGCACGCTTGCGATGTGTCGGGGCTTTGAACGGTATAACCGCCAAGTACGCCACGCTCCGAAACCGCGTTTCCCCTACTCAGAGAGGTATCTTGACGTCAAGAGATGTGTCCGGAGGGGGACTTGCCCACCAGGGACGCACACCCTCGACATCTGGCTCCGGCCTAGCCTGCGTGTTCCAAGGCTCTGAGCAGCGCGAACGTCCCGAGCCGTACGGTCAGACGGTTCTGGGCAATGGGAGAGGGATGCGGGTCATGACGGGCCTACCTGGAAAACGGGACGCCATGGACACTCTTCTGAACTGCAGCAGGCGTTGCCAACTGTGAGGCACCGGCCGGCCGGGATCAGGACGTGCCGTCGTCCAGCTCCCTGAGCTCTCCGTAGTCGCTTGGCACATCGACCACGTCGCTGATGGGTTTGTAGTTGGGATCAAGACGGACGAGATCCCATTCGTTGATCCAGGCACGCACGTACTGGCGCATCCTCGTCGCGCCGAGCTGCTCGAGACCTGGGACGTCCGGCGGCTCCCAACCGTAGGCGCTCCCGTGCAGCTTTTGCAGGGTGCGGTATGCGCGGCCCAGCTCGGTCTCGTCGGGTGGCACAAGGGGTAGCAGGTCACGCTCGATGTGCCGCATCCCTGCCTCCGCGAGGGCTGCCATCTCGGCATACTCCTCGGTCTGCTTGTCCCGTAGTCGCTGCGGCAGGCTCTCGCGGTCGTTCTTGCCGGACAGCACCGCTGTCTCGAAGTCGTCGGTGATCGCCGCGACGGTGACCAGGGGTTCCCGTTCGTCACCGGGGTGTCCCCGTCAAGCCAGCGTGCCAGCTCGGCGTAGGACCGACCACGTTGCAGCAGCGAGTACCGGCCGATCAGCTCGACCTCGTCGAAGAGCACCACCCAGCCGGCGTGGCCCCCTGCGCGCAGGAGCCTAGGCAGGAACCGCAGCCGCTGGCGGGCCAGGTCCCGGACCTTGACCGGGGAGAAGGTGAACGTCTTGGCCTCACCGACTGCCTTGAGCTGGCGGCGCAGGTCTGGCATCAGCAGCGGGTCACCTGACCAGAATCGGACGATGGAGTCCAGGAACTCCTCGTCCGCGCCGGGCGCGTCACCGCTGAGCCTCTGGTGCAGCAGGATGGTCGCTTCGAACCGTTCGTTCATATCCCGGCCGGGTCCTCGCAGCCACCGCAGTAGCTCGGCATAGCCGGGGCTGTCCGTGTCCAGCTGTGCCGCAACCTCGGCGATGACGTCTCGGGTGCCGTCCGGGCCGACCGCGGACTCCACGGCCGCCCGCAAGACCTTCGCGGGGTCGTACAGCGGGGTCTCCTTGCTGATCACCACGGTGCTGACCACGAAGCCGGCGGATGTCGCGAGGTGGCCGAGATGTGTGAGCAAGTGGCTCTTGCCCTGCCCGAAACCGGCGCCGAGCAGCATCGAGGCGCGACCGCCACCCGGACCGTTGAGAGGCCCGGCGCCGTCCCCGAGCAGCTCGGCGAACCGGTCCTCGATATCGCTCTGGCCTGAGCCGAGGGCGATGACCGCGTCCGCGTTCGGCACTCCGCTGCGCAGCGCCTCGACTGCGCGCCGTTGGGCGAGTCGGTCATGGCGGTCGCCGTCCCATTGTGTTTCAGGGCTCTGGTATTCCGGGTTCACCGCACGGCCTCCAGGCGGACATCGAGACGGATCAGGGACGCGAACGGGTTGGTACGGCGGCGATCCCTCACCTCGTCGGCAACACGCAGCTGCAGAGCGGCATACGAGGGCAGTCCGCGCCTCTCGTCGCTGACCAGCTCGGGTGGCACCACGGCCAGGACCAGCATCCCGACGAGGTCGTCTGTCGCGTCGATCAGCTGGCGCAGCAGCTCGTAGGCGTCCAGCACTGCCGCCTTGCTGTAGTAGATGCCGGTGCGCTCGGGCACCGGAGGGCGGCGCGCCTCGGCTAGCCGCGTCAGGTCCAAGTGCAGGATCAGTCCGCGGTGGCCGGCGCGTTGCAGGAGGCGCCCCACTGACGTGAGTAGCGTCCTGGCGTTGTGACGGCCAATCCGCTGGTAGATCATCACTTCACGCAGCTCTCGCAGCCCGACTCGTTCGCCGGTGAGCCAGCCCTGAACGACCCGGGCCTCGGCGGGATAGACGTCGCCGCCGCCCAGGTGCGCTTGAGCCAGCCGCAGCAGCGCCCGGCGCAGCTCGCGGGGCAGGCTGGTGTCGGCGAGCAGGATGTGTTCGAGCTGCCGCCGTACGCTGCGGTACAGCTCGCGCGGGTCGAGGTCGTGGTCGTCTGCGACCTCGGCCACGGACAGCCGGCCCGGGGGGGCGGCGGGAACGGCGATGTCGTCATACGCGGTCCTGACGATGGCCACTGCGATCTGATCCCAGTCGATTTGCCGAGCCACGGCGAAGAACACCTGGTCGACCATGTGTGCCCTGGTCGTCTCGGCGGACAGCGACACCATCAGGGCGTGCCCGCGGTCCGCCACGGCACGCAGGGACCGCGTGAACTCGTCGGCGACATCGGCGTCCCCGGTCACCACGAGCTTCACCGACCCTCCGCCGGCCGGCAGGTACGAGGCCAGGTACTCCTCCCCGAGAAAGTCCGCGTAGGAGCCGGAGCTCATCGAGCCACCTCCGAGCACCGCCGCCTCCGGTCCGACCCGGGCGGTCATGAGCGGTCCGTGAAGGAAGATGCCCCAGTACAACTGTCGCTGCCCCGTCTGTGCCACAGTCGCCAGGGTGCCCGAGCCGCGGGTTCCCGAGCTGGCATGCCAACGCAGCATCCGACCGGACTTGGTCGTCGCTACGCCACTGGAGTCCAGCAAATACAGGTCGCGGGCGAACTCCGCGCGGCTGTAGTCGCGCTGCTGGCCGGGCAGCAGCGTCAACACACCCCAGACGTCGACCAGTCGCACAACCGCACCTTCGCGATGCTGCTTCTGAGACCGCGCCAGGTCGTATCCGGACTCAATGCTCTCCAGGAATGGCTTGGGCCGAAACCGGGGCGGCCGTCCTTGCGAGGCTGCGAGCAACCCCACCAGCACCGATGGGCGCAGTCGCTTCTCTCGGCGTCGGTCGATCTCGACGGCGGCATCCCCGGGAAGCACCTTGATCAGGGATGGGTAGCAAAGCAGCCGCTCGTCGGCCGCGAACATGGCCACCTCCTGGGCGGCCGCAGTGTCGAGTAGCTCCTGGGAGTATGAGCCGGACTCCAGGTGCTCCTGCTCGTCAAAGTCGAAGGACCCCCGGCGTTCTCTGCGGCCCTGGCGGCATCCCCGGCGAGAGTGGTCGCCGCGATCAGAGCGCGGCGCAGGTCACGCAACTGTCCGCGCTCGGCGCCGGTCTTGGCCTTCTTCAGCTCACGTGTCACAGCCGCGGTCGCCTTGAGAGCCGCGTCCACCCGCTCCTCCGTCGCCGCAAGTGCCGCCTCAAGCCCACCCATCTGCGGCCACCACCATTCGTCTCTACTGCCTTTTGACACCTGTGGCAGGAGGCGATCGGAAATCGTGTCGAGGGCCACGGCTGCTGATTGAACTGTTCTCAAGAAATGGTCATACTTATGATCATGACTGAGACTCTTCCTTTGGCTGAGGTCAAGGCTCACCTGTCGGAGCTCGTTGGGCGGGTCAACCGCCAACACGACAGGGTTACCGTGACCGTTCACGGTCGGCCGTCCGCGGTGCTGCTATCTCCTGACGACCTTGATGCGCTGGAAGAGACGATCGCGATTCTTTCCGACGCCGACACGCTGCGGCAACTGGCCGCTTCCGACACCGAACTGGCCCGCGGTGAAGGCGAAACGGAGCAGTCTCTGGTCGAGGCGATGCGCCGGCGTAGGGCTTCCGTGTGAGCGATGACCGTTTTGAACTGGTCATCTCTCCCACGGTGCGACGCCAACTGACCGACAAACTCCCTGAGTCGGTGGCCTTCGCCGCCTACGAGTTCATCATCGGACCACTGCTCGACAACCCCCGCAGGGTCGGGAAAAGACTCGGACCGCCACTGGCCGATCGACACAGCGCCCGTCGAGGTACATACCGGATCATCTACCGAATCGACGAACCCAACCACACGGTGACCGTCGTTGCCGTTGTGCATCGAGCGGACGCCTACCGCCACGACTAGCACCGACATCGCGCGCGGTGTGTCGCCGCACTCGTCTCGGTGACCTTTATCTTGACGTCAAGAGAAGTGTCCGGAGGGGGACTTGCTCACGGGATCGACCAGGGCGGCCTGTTTCAGGAGGTCACCTTTGGTGAAGTGCCCTGAGAGCTCCAGGACGTCAGCAAAGTCGCGGGCCTCGGCTCGGTCGAACAGGGCCACGACCTTGCCACCGGCGAGTTCTTCGGGTGCGAAGGTGCGGCCGATCAGGCTGGCGGTGGCCGGTTGTTGCGGTGGGGAATCCAGGGCGAGGTCGACCAGCAGGTCGTCGGCGCCGTGGATGATGAGGCGGCAGAACGTTGCCTCGTCTCGGAGGCGCTCGATGGACCAGCCATGTTCATGGGCAGCGATTTCGAGGGCGTTCCTGGTTGCGGGCACGTTGGTGGCCCCGACGCGCGTGAAGAAGTCGAGGTCCTGGGTGGGCCAGGTGGTCAGGTGTTGGGCGCCCAGGGCTGCGCCGCCGGCGGGGAGAAAGCCCTGAGCCGCGGGCAGGGAGAAGAGGAGCTGCGCGACCCGGACTTGGAGTCGGTCAGGGCCAGCCCTGCTGCATCGCCGGACGCGGAGGTCACTAGGCCACCCCCTCGAGAGTGGAGTTGAGGACGTCGGACCAGGCGGCACGAACAGTTCGGGGAGAACCAGGTTGTCCCACAGGTCGATGAGCAGGGCAACGTCGATGTAGGTAAGAACGTCACCGGGGGTGCCCTCGCGGAGCACGATCTCGTATAAGCGGGCCCGCTGAGCGCGGTCGGAGAGCTTGAACTGCCGGTTGGGCTGGGACCAGTTCAGGTGCAGGGAAAGGGTGATGGTGGCCCGGGCCTGGCGCACGGGCAGTCGGGAAGGTCGGCACGAATGTGGTGCGACCGCGGGAGAGGGCTCGTTCCGCAAACTCGACCCGGGGCACCACCGTCAGTTCCTGCCCGGCCGCGGCCAGGAGCCGGACGGCGGTCTCCATGGTGGGGGAGGTGCGCCCGTGCTCGTATGCCGACAGCGTGGGTCGGGAGGTGCGCGCACGGATCGCGAGCTCGCTCTGCGTCAGTCGGGCTTCATGGCGCGCTCGGGTGGGTAGTTCGGCGGTGCTCATCACTCCTCCTTAGACGTATCTACTTCGATACTCACCTGGCAAGAGGGTCGATTCCCGGAACGTTCGGTGGCTGAAGCCGTAGTCTCTGTGGACACGTTTGCGCTGCGTTGTCCTGAATATGGCGCAAGGTGGCTCCTCGGTGCTGTTCCAGGCCTTCGTCTGCTCGGTGTCGTGCGACCCTCGCCGCGGCACTGTTCGTAGGGCATTGGCGGATCTCTGTGGATAGCCCGCTCTGCCCTCGTGTCGAGTTCATCCATGCCCCAAGGGAACTTTCAAGGGGCGAGAGGCCGGCCGGAAAGTGTTCACGGGTGTTCAGCAGATTTGGTACCTGTGCGTTCAGGCCGGGACGTAGAAGCCCCAGACACCGTTCGAGAACTCATCCGCTGCGAAGGTGATTGCCGGAATGGACCCGGCGACTTCGTTTATGAACATGGTGTGTCTTTGCGACGGGTAAGAAGGGTGGGCGACGGTGATCCGGCGGTCTGTATGGGTCCACTTCACGTCCCAAGGGTTCACACCACCAACGTCGGTCGTGTCACCCTCCCAGCCGATGCTCACGAAACGCCAGCCCTGGCTCGCGGATTCCATGACGCTATCCTCGCCCAATAAGACCGGTGGGAATGCCCAGCCCGCCTCCGCGAGAGAGTCCAGGTAATGCCTCAACTGGTTCCTGCGGAACGAACGCGAATCCTGACCCGCGCGCGAAGTCGACTGGCGGGCTAGAGGCTGCAGTTGACATTGTGTCGGGCGCTGGAGCTCGAAATCGCCCTGTACCCCACGCTCCGGAACCCGCGTTTCCGCTGGTCAGCTGGGTATCTTGACGTCAAGAGAAGTGTCCGGAGGGGGACTTGCCCACCCGGGACACACACCTTCGACATCTGGCTCCCGGCCTG
>Ga0097691_1001326_pt1 | contig 18489 bp, 22 predicted proteins | sample NGESurdeep072012_8_FD_72858 | JGI IMG/M metagenome (GOLD analysis project Ga0097691, IMG submission 72858) | Arctic peat soil microbial communities from Barrow, Alaska - NGEE Surface sample 210-1 deep-072012 | ecosystem: Environmental > Terrestrial > Soil > Wetlands > Peat ... | reverse complement strand
ACCTGCGCCGACCCGAGTGCCATACCCTAAACACTCGCAGAGGCGCCGGCATTTCGCGAATCGAGGAAGCGACTACTTCAGCAGCGTCCTAGAAGGAAGCTATACGCGGGTCGAACGCTTGTCACGTGTCAAGTGTTGAGCGCCTCGCTGGTTGACCACCGTTAGGGCGCTGAGGGACTCGAACCCTCGGCCTGCTGGGTGTAAGCCAGATCGGCCTGAACGTTGTCCTCGCCTCTATGAGCGCAAGTGACCCTCGGACAAAACTGGCACAACTAGCAGGTGTCGTTCAGACCAGGTGCAGCCGGTCATTCATTGGCCCTTCGGCGGATACCCGTTCCTGTCAGCGGCTTCTCACCAACTCGGTCCGTGTGACACGTCGCTCATGGCTCATTCCTAGGGCGAGACCGGCTGGTAGCGCGCCACGGCGAATCCGAACATCATCGGGATGTCGACGGCGAAGAGCACGAGGGCGGCGATGAGCACCGCCAGCGTGGCGCTCGGTATGTGGTCCAAGACGAACACATAGACGAGCATCCCGGCGATCACCGCGTACTCGAGCAGCGCCCAGCCGAAGACCATCCGGAACTTGCCCCAGGCAAACTTGCCGATGCGCGCCAGCATGACCACCGCCACCGCCACCACGACGCCGGCCAGGGTCAGGGCAATGACCGCTGGCACCAGATTCGGATGGCGGTTCGTCTGGGCAGTCAGGTAGATCCCAGCGGCCACAACGAGTATCAGCGCAGCAATCCCCAACTCGCCGATCGGGGGAAGCGTGCGCTCGTCGGTAACGTCGGCGTTCTCCATGGCCGCGGTCATGAGGTGGCCAACCTCGTCATGATCACCAGGGTCGCAACCTGCATCACTCCCGTGATGCCGGCGGTGAGGATGAAGATCCGCATCAGCTTGCCGATGCGCTCGCCATTGGGGCGCTCTTTCTTCAACTCGAACAGTACAGCCAGGTTTGCCGGCTCCAGTATGCCCAAAGCGATTACCGCCATCACCCCGACCACGATGTATGAGGCGACCAGCAAGCCGTGGTTCGGGGAATTCGGCGCAAGGAAGCCCAGGTGGCGCGCCAGCTGGTACCCCGCGGCCAACGTCACGATGACCAGCGTGGGCATGATCACGAGCATCTTCGGCATGAACCGGGTGGAGAACTCGATCCGGGCCGGCACGGACATCCTGCCGATGATGGGCCCGATGGCCAGGCCGACGAAGAGGTCGATCCCGGTCCACAGGCCCCCGCCGGCCACGTGGAAGAAATCGAGCGCCCAGAGCCAGTTCCCGGCGATGGACACAATGAGCAGGACGATGATGGCCCCAGCGACCGCCACGCCCACTCGAGGGACAATGGAGAAGTCGGGAACCGGCGGTGGCCCTGGCGGTGGTCCAAGCAGCGCTTCCGCCGAAATCGGGCCGATCTTGACCGTGTCACTCATCGCTATGGCCTCCTCCCCTGAGTAGCACCTTGATTACAGCACGATTCGCCTCCTCACGGTGGGTTGTTGGTGGTGGCCTCCAGGGACCGCCCCAGTTGAGCCCCGAGAGGACCCGGTGCCTGGGACGAACGCAGTCGGCATCTACGATGTGGGTCTGAGCACGCAGTTTTCACCGTCCTTCGGCATGACTTTGCGCCTCGCCGCTGAGCGCTCGCGGAGTGCCCGCGGAGTGCCCGAACTCGCGAGCACCGAGGGTGTGGGGTGCACAAACTCGAACGCCAGCTTGACCACGCGTGATAGGTGGGGTGGACCTTTGCGGCCGTGGCCCTCTCGTTCCTCTCCTCTGGTCCGTCGCGCCTTCGAGCTTCTCCGGGTTCATCGTCCCAGCGGCCTTGAGAACGACATCGAGTTCATCGTGCTTCGTCATCAACTCGAGGTCTGAGCACCGACGCACGCCACGTCCCCGGTTCACCTGGTCTGATCGGGCATTCCTCGCCGTTGCCGCCGCTCCTCCCCCGCCGCCAGGATGAGCCAGGCGAAAAGCCCTACGTCCTCCACGGGCGAAGGGTACTGGTTGCGGTGACCCTACCTGTGGCGTCCCTGACCTGCGCCGAGACGCCGGTCTCCTCGGGGTTGAGCGCCGCCGTGAGGCGCTGCTCGCCGAACATCGGCGCGACGAGGCGGTAGGCGAACTCTTGGCCAACTAGCGGCACGCCCGAGCGACGGATCAGCTCGCCCATCATCAGGGCCTGCAGCGGCCCGTGCACGACCAGACCGGGGTAGCCCTCCTGCGCGGCATATGCAGAGTCGTAGTGGATGCGGTGCGCGTTGTACGTCAGCGCTGAGAACCGAAACAGCACCACCGAGTCCACGTCGAGCGCGAGGCTACCCATAGGCGCCGGAGTCTCGGCCGTGTTCGACTTCGCTGGCAGCGTCGATCCGGGGGCCCGGTAGACGATGTCTTGCTCGTCGGCGATCGCCAGTCGGCCGCCCTGCTCGATGTCGCTGCGAACGGTGACGAAGGTTAGCAGGCCGGACTTGCCTTCCTTTTCGACGGTGCGGATGACCCGGGTGGTGCGTGTCGCAGGCTGGCGGAAACGCAGCGGGGTGTGCATGGACACACGTCCGCCGGCGAACATGCGCAGGCGACCGGGACCGGGAGGCGCCGGTATGCCGTGCCTCGGGTGCCCGTCCGGGCCCAGGTCGCTCTGCCTCCGACGCTCGAGCAGGTAGATCCAGTGCCACAGGGCGGGCAGCTCGTCGCCGGCGGAGGGCGCGTCGATGTCCAGCATGCCGGCCAGGGCCTCGGCCGGCTCGAGGGTAATCAGCTCGGTGCGGGTGGTGGTCTCGGGCTCACCCGGCAGCGCGTTCATCGCGCTCGATGTCATAACTGGTCCTTGGTGGAGTCGGTCGCCTTGGGGGCGAACTCGGCACGGATGGCGTCGGTGTGCTGGCCGACCCCCGGTATCGCGCCCATGGCGACTTCGCGGCCCGACACGGTGACCTGCTCGGCCGTCGGGTGGGCCAAAGCCCCCTCGAGCATCACGAGCAGCTCGGCGTCATTCTCGACGCGGCTCGAGTTGCGGACGAAGCGGGGCTCCTGTGCCAAGCCCGGCCGACCCAGCACGTCGGCGCACAGCGCCGCCCACTCGCGCTCGTTCTGCACGCCGATGAACACCTGCGCCCCATCTCCGGCCTGGTACGGGCCGTAGGGGGAGATGGAGGCGTGATGGGCGTCGGCGCGGCGTGGAGACGTGCCGCCGTAGCGGGCGTACAAGTAAGGCTGGCTGGTCCACTCGCCGAGGGCGTCCAGCATCGCCACCTCGGAGTGGTGCCGGCGCCGGTGCGCTCGCGCTCATACAACGCGGTCAGCACACCGGTGTAGGCGTACATGCCGGCGGAGATGTCGGCGACGAAGATGCCCAGCTGCTTCATCTGCTCAATAAGCTTCTCGGGGTAGGTGTTCGTGTGATCCAGCTCCTGGGCCACCGGCTTCACGTCCCGGTTGACGAAGTCGCGGACCACCTCGATGATCGCTTGCTCTTCTTCGTTCAGCCCCTCCACGGGGACTCCTCTCACGTTGTTCGGGTGCGACGCGGTCGCCGCGGCGCAGGTGGGATCAGAGGTAGTGGCGCAGGAGCTGGCCGGCGGTCGACCAGTCGATCGTCTCCGGGTCCAGGGGAGTGCCGGTCAGGCAGTCCCGCACCTTGCGCATCAGCTCATCCCGTGTGAGAGGCCGCTGGGGAGAGCCGGGTGGGAACTGCTCTCGCGCGTGCAGGACCTCCTGGCCGACGTAGACCTCTGCCTCGAACTCACCGGCAAGGAGCCAGTCACCACCATCTCCGAGCTGGACGTCGACCAGATCCACAAGCCGGCAGGCCTCAGGCCGCCGTGCTGCCTCGTCGGTGAAGCTGGAGAAGCCCTGGTAGTCGTCGAGCAGGGCGGTGGCCGCGGCGTACTCGATACTGAACTTGGCCTGCAGACCGGTGTTCGGGTGGTGGTGGACCAGCGGCGCGGCGGTGCCCTTGGGCGTCTTGAGCACAATGCGGCTGACGTCGGCCGGGTCCAGCCCCTGCCGGGCCAGGTCGGACAGGGCGCTGATCGGGCGCTGGAGCGCGTAGCAGCATGGGAAGACCTTGACGGCCAGGCCGCCCGGGACCGCAGGGCCGCTCAAGTCGACGGCGCTGGGGTCGCCGCCGACTAGTTCGAGCCAGCTGTCGAGGGCGCTCGTATCGGCAGTGGCGCCGTCGGCGGCCAGGCGGGCAGCCCGCACGCCCGCGTCAGCGGCGAACCCGACCTGCAACGACTTGGCGTCCGTGCCGAAGGCGCGCTGAACACCTCCCGCCGCGGGGACGGCTAACGCCATCGCTGTGGCGATCTGGTCGGCGTCGAGGCCGAGGGCGATGCCGGCGCCGATTGCGGCGGCCGGCGCGCCGGCGGTCGTCGTGGTGTGCCACCCAGAGGAGTAGTGCGACCAGCCCAGCGCGGTGCCGAGCCGGGCCATGGCACCCGCGGCAGCCAGGTAGGCACGCGCGTCACCGTAGGTCGCCAGCACGGCGGAGAGGCAGACGACGCTGATGTGCGTGGTCGACTCCATGTGCAGGTCATCGAAGTCGAGGACATGCCCCGCCACGGCCCAGCGGGTTGCCTCGGACAGGCCGGAGACAGTGCGGACAATGGGTTCGTTACGTGCTGCGACGGTAACCGCGATCGTGTCCAAGAGCGATCGCTGGGCCAGCTCGAGATCCTGGGTCGTCGGTTGAAGGTCAGCAGCCCAGGTAGCGAGCTCGCCAGCAAGGGAGGTCACAGCGTCAGCTCCTCGCAAGTAGGACAGGGCTCCGATAATAGATGGGCGAAAAATGTAAGGCCATTTACGCACAAAGTACTGGCCGACGTTAATGGTCACGGCGTGAATGGCTGGTCACAGGCGCCGGCATGCCGGTGTACCCCGCCGTGGGATGCCGTGCGATGTGACGCTCACGTGAGGCTGACGCTGGGGATCGCTGCCAGGTTGTAGGAGGAGCGAAAGCCGTTGTCGTTGAACGCTTGGAGCAGCCGGAGGATGCGTGGTGGCCTACGTGGGGTTGCGGCGGAGCCGGACACGGTAGGAGTACCGGTCGGAAGGTCCAGGCCCTGTGCCACCTCGGCCGGTGAGGTCACCACCGTGATGCTCTGTTCAGCGTCCCGGATCGGGGCGTCCAGCACGCGGTCGAGCAGCCCGATCAAGGTCACCGAGCTCACGGTGCCCGGATTGGCCAGCTCCTTGACCTCTCCCAGTTGCGCCCGGACGCGTGGTGGCAAGTAGACGCTGGTGTGCGAGAAGGCTTCTCGGTCGTGAACACGCAAGAAGGTGACCTTCGCCACGCGGTCGTCGGACAGGCGCAATCTAGCGGCGGCGGTGGGATCGACTGCGGCAGTCAGAGCATGCAGGACCTGCAGCTGGCTATCGGCGGACAGGGACATCAGATCCTCCACGGAGCCGGACTGCCGCAGGTAGCACCTGGAGGAGGGAGTGACGAACGTGCCCCGGCCGGGAACCCGGAAGACCAGACCCCGTTTCGACAACTTGCCATGGGGTAGCATAAGAAAACGATCATGTCCGTCGTGAGCGGCTCCGGGCTGATCTTGGTAATGAGTATCAAAAAGAGGGGATCAACGATATGGTTGGGAACAGTCATAATGGTGATGGTCGCGCTCGTGACCGTCGACCGGGACGCACTGCCAAGGCAACGAGGTTGGTCGGGGTCCTGGCAACGCTCGGGCTGCTCGCCGCAGCTTGCGGATCTAGCTCTTCAACCTCGTCGACTGCTTCGCCGGGGGTGACTGCCAATTCGATCTTGTTTGGTCAGACGGTGCCGAAGTCTGGCCCGGCTGCGCTCTACGGTCAGCAGGCTCTTGGAATCCAGGCGTACTTTGACACGATTAACGCTCAAGGTGGAGTCAATGGGCGCAAACTTAAGCTAACCAGTCTCGACGATCAGTACTCTCCGCCGGTTGCGTTGCAGGACACCAAGACGCTGATCGAACAGGATCACGTCTTTGCAATTGTGGAGACCAATGGGACGGCGACCACCGAGGCCAGCATGCCCATCTATCAGCAGTCTGGCATTCCCGTTGTCGGAGTGGGTAGCGGTGCTTCTTTCTCCTACGAGCCGCTGAGGCCGTTCTTCTTCAACATCTGGCCGAGGTATACCCTAGAAGGCAAGGCACTCGGCCAGTTTGCCGCTCAGACGATTAAGTCGTCCAAGATCGGGGTGATCTACCAGAATGATGACTTTGGCAAAACCCTCTATCAGGGGTTCCAAAACTCTGGTGCAACGGCAGCTGTCTCAATCCCTTACGACCCGACTCAGACTGACTTCTCCTCCGCAGTTGCGCAGCTGAAGTCCGCTGGAGTGGACGCAGTCATCATTTTAGCAATCCCTGGCCCGGCGATCTCGATCATGAATGCCATGGCGGCGATTAACTTCCACCCGAAGATCCTGCTTAGCCAAGTGTCGATCACACCATCCAGTTACTCTGCGGTGAACTCCACGGAGATCAACAACAGTTACATTTCTGCGTTCATCCCGCCGTTGACGACCGATAGCACCAACCCCCAGGTCGCTGCCTTCCTCAGCGCAATGCAAAAGTACGAGCCGTCAATTCCTGCTGCTTCGGTCTTCGCTGCGTGGGGCTGGGAGGCAGCTCAGACCGCAGTCGCCGGACTCAAGGCGACCAAGGGCCCTTTGACTAGGGCGAGCTTTATCGCCGGTATGAACACACTGACCAACCTGCCGATCCTGGGCGGTACCATCTCCTACTCGCCGACAGATCACTCTGGGCTGAAGACGATTACCGTGCTCGAGAATATAAACGGGCAGCGAGTAAAGCCAACCGCCTAGAAATATCCGACGTATCCAGGTTGCTTCGTGGGGTCGGCCAGTTCTAACGATCAGTACGCGGTAGCGACCGCATAGAGGGTGGCGGGGGTCTGGTAGTGGAGACTCCAGCGGCGCTGGTTGTTGACGAAATAGGCCATCGCGTTGGCGTGCTCGGGCTCGATGTTCTCGAGGCGGGTGCCGCGTGGGAACCAACACCACCAGTGCCCGTTCTGGTTCTCGATCTGGCCTCGTTGCCACCGCGAATGCGGGTCGCAGAACCAGCAGTCGAGGTCAAAGGTCGCAACGAGAGTTTCCCAGTGGGCCCATTCGGATCCCTGGTCGAAGGTGACCGAGCGGCGCAGGTGGGCAGGGATGCGCTCGACGGCTTCGCACAGCCCTGCAAGCGCAGCGTCGGCGCTGTAGCCCTCGGGCATGGTGATGAGCATGGCGTAGCGAGTGACGCGTTCAGTGAGGCTCATCAGGGCGGAGCGGTTCCGTCAACCGATCAGATGGTCGGCTTCCCAGTGGCCGATCTCGCTGCGGTCGCCCACCTCACTGGGCCGCAACCCGATGTTCGCCAATGCCGGGCGCTTGTTGGCGTGACGGGCCTGGCGGGGTCGCCTGGGTCGCCTGCGCCGCCGGCGACATTCGGTTGGGCTTGACGTCCAACACACCGGCGTAGATCGCTTGGTAGATCGTCTCGACACAGATCCGCTCGCTGACACCCTCGGCCACCAGGTCGGCCCAGATCGCCTCGGGGGACCGGGCCAGCTTCACCTCTGCGGTGACCCGACCACGCAGCGGTCCGGGTTTCGCAAAGACGCCTCGGGCGAGGTCGACATCGGGCCTTGTCTGCCGCCTGCTGCGCGGATGCTGGCCGGTAGCCGAATCGCCCGCCGTTGTGGTCGACCTCGCGTTACACCGTTGTCTGGTGAACTCCGAAGTGGTGACCGAGCGTCACCCACGAGACCATCGGCTCAACGGTCAACCACTCGGACAACTCATCGCGATGCGACGCACTCCACTGCTCTGCCATGCTGGACTCTCCACCGGTCGACCTCTCGGAAAACCGGAGGCCTCACGGAGTGATCTACGTGCATGTAGCATTTTGAAGATACGCTTTCGGATCGAGAGACCGCAAGCGTAAGGTACCTTGAGGGGGGAAGTTTGAGATACGCAAAGATGGAGATCGATGGGGGGTCGCGTACGTGACTCTGTTTCTCCAGCTAGTTGTCTCCGGGTTGGGATTTGGGGCCGTTTACGCTCTCGGTGCGATTTCGCTAACCTTGATTTTCAAGACTTCGAACGTCGTCAACTTTGCGAGCGCGTCGCTTTCCACAACGGTGGCGTTGTTGATGTGGCTCGCCCTCAACCCGCTACATCTACCGGTGGTCCTGGCCTGGCTTATCGCCCTCGCCTGCGCGATGGTGATTGGGGTGTTGGTCGAGGCGGTATTTCTTCGACGGGTGGAGAAGTCGCCAATCATCATCCAGGTCGTCATGACTCTGGGGCTTTTGGTGGCGATCGAAGGTCTCGACGGGGCCCTCTTCGGCTACAGCCCCAAGACCCTCCCTCACGTCTTGCACGGCTCATCATTTGCTATCGGTTCGGTATTGCTAGATCGAAACAATGCGCTGATGTTGGCAATCACAGTGTTGTTGGCTATCGCGCTCTACTTGATCTACCAGCACACGAGGTTGGGGCTGGCGTTACGGGCTGTGGCGTCTGATCGCGATACCGCCTCGCTGATGGGGATCCAGACTCAGCGCTACATCTCGCTATCCTGGGCAGTTGGGGTGCTGGTGGCGGGTGTGTCAGCGATACTGATCGCACCGGCGATATCCTTGACGCCTACTTTCATGGAGAATGTTGCGGTCTTTGCTTTTGCCGCCGCGGTCCTCGGCGGTTTCGGTTCGCTCCTTGGGGCAGTGGTGGGTGGGCTGGTGATCGGAATCATGTCCAACCTGGTCTCGGGGTACTTCTCGAATAACCTCCAGTTGACATTTGTGTTCATCCTGATACTGATCGTGCTCTACATCCGACCAAATGGTCTGTTTGGTCGTCCTGTGGTTAGTAGGCAGTGATGGCGTTCAAGTTGTCTCAATTGCGCAAAGGTCGCCGTGGCAGCCAGATCGGACTGGTCGTCGGTGCTTTTGCTTTTGCACTCGCGCCGGCGGTCGTTGGCGCGAACGTCACCACGATGGGGATTCTTACCCAGACGATCATCTATTCGTTGGTTGTGGTGTCGCTTAATCTGCTGGTGGGATTCGGGGGACTCGTGTCTATCGGCCATGCGGGTTTTTTGGCCATCGGTGCCTACGCCGCCGGCTATTCTGCGAACCATCTACACCTTGCGCTTCCGCTTGAACTGCTTATGGCCGGAGTGCTCGCGGGGATCGTCGGCCTGGTGATGGGACTTCCTTCGGGAAGGCTCTCAGGGAACTATCTGGTGATCATTACTCTCGGGTTTGGCCTAGCGGTGCCACAGATCGCCTTGCAGGCCACAGACATCACAAATGGCTTCACTGGATTGACCATCGCGAACACCCAGATCGGTCCGATCCTGATGAACTCCCCCAAGGCCATGTACTATTTCTGCTTCGTTGTGGTCGCTATCTCATTGGTTCTCATCCTCTTGGTGCTGGCATCCAAGAGCGGGCGAGCGATCATGGCCGTACGGGATTCAGAAGCAGCCGCTGCGGCAATGGGTATCCACGTAGCCCGCACCAAGGTAATCCTGTTTACCTTCTCTGCATTCTTTTGCGGGATCGCTGGAGATCTCTTTGGTCACTTCGAAGGGCTGGTAACGGCGGGTGATTTCACGCTGTCGCTCTCACTCTTCTTTTTGGCGGCAGTGATCGTGGGTGGACTCGGATCGGTGGGGGGGTCAATCCTCGGGGCACTGGTGTTGGTATATGTTCAGACCAGGTCCGCGAGTATCGGCGTGTACTCGGAGTTCATCATCGGAGGCGCAGTGGTGGTTGTGCTCCTCACTTTTCCCGGCGGAATTGCTTCGATCCCAACCGTGGTCGCTCGATGGTTAAGGTCGACCCGGGGTACAGTTAGGGTCCCAGGAGAGGGTGAAAGTAATCCGGGCGACGCACTAACGGCGCAGGCTGGTATCGGCGTTGGCGATCATCAGGGAGCGTCTGATGCTTGAACTAGACGGGATTTCGCTCTCATTTGGCGGCGTCGAGGCAGTCGATAACCTCAGCTTCGAGATACCGGACGGCCAGATCACTGCTCTTATCGGACCCAATGGCGCGGGCAAGACTTCGATCTTGAATATCATTAGCCGCTTCTACACTCCTCAGCATGGCACGGTAACTTTCGATGGACACGACCTGCTGAAGCTTGGTCCGTCGCAGATCATCGACCTGGGGATAGCGCGCAGTTTTCAGAATGTGGCGCTGTTCAAGGAGTTGTCCGTAGTCGACAACCTCAAGGTCGGTACAGATCACCGCAGCAAGGCCGGACTGTTTTCGAACATGTTTCGCCTGCCCAGAGCGGGCAAGCACGAGCGCGAAGCGCGCGAGGAGGCTGAGTCGGTCCTTGGATTCTTGGATCTCGAATCGATTGCCACCAAGCGAGCCGGAGATCTGTCCTTTGGGCACCAGAAACTTGTCGACTTGGGCAGGGCGCTGGTGAGCCATCCGAAGCTTCTTCTTCTCGACGAACCGGCGGCTGGCACATCTGAAGGTCTCAAGGTGTGGCTGGCAGAGAAGATAAAGGAGATCCCCGAGAAATTCGGCTGTGCAGTACTCTTGATCGACCACAACATGGTGCTGGTTCTCGGGGTATCCGAGAAGGTAATTGTAGTCGACTTCGGTAGCAAAATCGCCCAAGGGGCGCCGGAAGAAATCCGCCGAGATCCCGTGGTCATCGGTGCATATCTCGGAGAAGAGTCAGCAACGGAGCTAAATTGACCACCGGTGACGACATGGTCCTCTCGCTTTCAGGGCTGACCTGTTCCTACGGTCCAGTCACCGCGATCCACGCTTTGCGCATCGGCGTGCGGGCGCACTCGGTCGTTGCAATACTTGGAGCGAATGGTGCGGGCAAGTCGACGACTCTTAAGGCAATCTCAGGTCTAGTCCGGCCGTCACGCGGATCGGTGTTTTTCAATGGCACCGATATCACCCGTATTTCGGCAGCGAAGCGGGTCAAGCTCGGAATCGCTCACTGCCCAGAGGGCCGGAGGGTCTTCGTCGGTGAGACGGTGAAAGAGAACCTCGTGCTCGGAGGGCACCTCGCTTCCAAGAAGTCCATCGATTCGAAGATCGCAGAAGTATTGGAGCTATTTCCTGCGCTGGAGAGGCGTCTCGACCAGGTCGCCGGGTCGTTGTCGGGTGGTGAGCAGCAGATGCTGGCCATCGGGCGTGCGCTGGTGAGCAGCCCAAAGCTGTTGCTACTGGACGAACCGAGCCTCGGTCTCGCTCCAATAATTATTAGACGAGTCTTCGAGGCCCTCGTGCAGATCAACAAGCAGGGGACGGCCATTGTGCTGGTGGAGCAGAACGTCAGCAGCGCGCTGAAGCTGGCGAGCTACGCCTATGTGCTTCGCGAGGGCCGGATTGGACTTGAGGGGACTCCTGACGAACTTACGGCGAACGAACAGGTGCATAGTCTCTACCTAGGCGGCTAGCTCGGGAGCTTGGGTCAAGGTGACGCTACTAGCGGGAGCTTCCTGGATAGCCCGATGAATTGATTTTCGGGGTCTCCGGAAGTTTCTTCGAAACAATCGCTTAACCAGCGCGCTTGTCCTGTTCAAATGCTCGCGATGTGGGCTTGATCCGGTTCGACGGACAGGTTGCTTGTGTTGATCATGCCGCCTGACGGTCGGCGTTGCGGTGGATAGTTTCCCATTCGGCGGGACTGCAGTAGTCGAGCGAGCTGTGTAGCCGGCGCACGTTGTACCAACCCTCGATGTAATCGAACACGGCACGGTGCAGACCGGCACGCGTCGGCCAGGCCCGGGTATCGACGAGTTCGCGCTTGATGGTGGCAAAGAAGCTTTCGGCCACGGCGTTGTCCCAGCACTCGCCCTTGCGCCCGACCGACAGCACGACACCGTTTGCTCGAGCGAGTTCTCCGTAGTCCGCACTGGTGTACTGGCATCCCCGATCCGAATGGAAGATCAGCCCTTCCTCGGGGCTGCGGTTCTTGAACGCCATGGTCAGCGCATCGGCAACGAGCTCGGTGCGCATGTGGTCGGCCAGTGCCCACCCGACGACCCGACGGGACGACAGGTCGATGACCGTGGCCAGGTAGGCCCACCCCTCCCAGGTGGCGATGTAGGTGATGTCGCCCACGTAGCGGCGGTCGACTTCGATACCGGGGCCGAAGTGGCGCCGGATGAGGTCGAGGGCCGCCTCTGCGTCCGGGTCGGCCACGGTCGTCGTGCGCCACCGCTTCTTGCAGCGTCCCTCGAGGCCTGCCTCCCGCATCAGCCGGCAGACCCGTCGCTTGCCGCAGCCGACGCCCTGTTTGTGCAGGGCCCGGTGCACCCTCGGGGATCCGTAGGTTCCCTTGGACTCGGCGTGGATGGCATTGATCCTCTCGGTGAGCTCGGCGTCGGTGACGGCCCGGTGAGAGCGGACGGCTTTGCGGCGTTGGTAGTAGGCGGCACGGGAGACCTCGAGCAGGCAACAGGCGTTCATCACGCTGTGGCCTGCGGCTTCTTCCGCCTCGATGAACGGGTCAACGCTCATCGGATCTCCCGGGCGAAGAAAGCCGTCGCTCGCTTGAGCGTCTCGTTGTCCTCACGCAGTCGTCGATTCTCCCGACGCAACTGGGTGAGCTCTGTCCGCTCCTCGGTCGTCAGACCGGGCCGGTCACCGGCATCGGTCTCGGACTGGATCACCCACGCCCGCACTGCCGTCTCACCGAGGTCGAAGTCCCTGGCCACTTGGCCGATGCTGCGATCGCCGCGCTTACAGCGCTCGACGATCTCAGCCTTGAACTCCGGGGTGAACGACCGACGAGGACGGGGCTTCTTCCGTTCCATGGTCTCCATTTTGGACATCCTTTCCGGGGCGGTGCCCCTGATGGTGGATGTCCGTCAGACCGGTGGAAGCCCAGGGCCGCCCGATCTGGGTTCGATCCCACTAGATGGAGTGCGATGAACATAGCCAATGCCAAGCCGCGTCGTTCGCAACCGGTGTAGCGCTTTCCAACGAGGCCCGTCCGTTCGGATGGCAGGCCTCGATGCCGGGTGTACCGCACAGCCGCCACACAGAGGGAGCTCACGTTGGCCTTGATTGCCGTCACCCGAAAACAATGTGGTGTTGATTCAAGTCTGGGGGTCACCCCGCCCTCGATGGCGCAATCAACTCCGCCAGGACATCCAGATTGAAGTAGAAGCAAACCTGTCGACATCTCTATTCTCATCGCCTCAATGCTTCAACAGGTTCAAGCCTCGCGGCCCGAAGCGATGGATATGCTCCAGCCAGCATGCCAACAAGCATTCCCACGAGTGGAGCGATGAACAGTACTCCGATTGGGAATACCGCCAATTGCTGGTGAGCCTGAGCTATAGCCAACACGACGCAGATCGCAATGATTGTGCCGGCCACCCCGCCTGAAAAGCCGAGAATGGCGCTTTCGCAAACAAACTGGCACCCGATGATTGATCTGCGCGCCCCAAGGGCGCGGCGTAGTCCGATTTCCGAGGTGCGCTCGATTACAGACAGCAGCGTAATCGCGCCAATTCCGAGAAACCCGATGACTAGCGCTATGCCTCCAATCAGGCGAATCAGACCGCTAAAATCCTGGCCCACTTGAGCCTGAATGTTCAGGGTGCCGGATCCACCAATGACTAGAAGACTCTTTGGTAGTTGAGGGTTAAGCATTAATGGAGCTTCATGGGCAACTGCGGAAGTCGCATTTGATTGTGTGGCTATCGTCACAGAAGCTCCGGAAACTGGTGGGCCCCAGATCTCGAGTGCAACAGATACAGGGATAATCGCATCATTGAGAAGGCCACTCTGGTTCGTGACGTTCGACAGCACCCCCATGACTAAGAATGGAACGCCATCAATATTCACCGTAGAATCTGCGGACTGCTGTCCCAATCCGAGAGTGGTAGCTGCCACCGATCCCAGGACAGCAACGCGTAAGTGCCGGTCATTGTCGAGGTGCGAGAAGCCTGCCCCTGAGGCAAATTGAGCGCCACTGACGTCGAATATGCCTGGCGAAGCTGCAATGACTCCGACGTTCGTCGACCTGGACTCATCTGCATCTGGCGGGAGTGCTGTCACTCCAGCCTTTCCGATCGATACCTGGAATTGCAGCTCGGCAGCCTTGACGCCATGGAGTGAATCCAATCGCTCTTCGGATTCAAGAGGGAGCGCCAATTGACCGCTGCTGTCGGCGGGAGCCGTTACAGTCACCAGCGTGTTCGCCAGACTCTGGAACTGACGATCTGCTTGTGCGCCCGTGGTCGTTGCAATTCCTATAGATGCCGTGAGGGCTCCAACACCGACCAAAGTTCCCACAGCCGTAATAATGGATCTGCCAGGGCGAGCTGCAATTGCGAGTACTGCTTCACTGAACACATTTCTCGCAGCAAGCCATGACTTCATATAAGGACGGGCCTTCGGCTGCTATCCATCTGCTGTCACTCACGCACCTGCTCTGGGCAATTCGGTCACGGTACCATCCGATGCGTGCAGTCGCCGACGAGCATGCGCTGCGACTTCATCGTCATGAGTAACGATGATGACAGTCAGACCCTTTTCATTTACCTCGTCAATAAGACAAAGTACGGCATTCGCCGAATCTGAGTCAAGATTACCAGTCGGTTCATCGCAGAGAAGCAGTTTAGGCGACACTGCTAATGCTCTCGCGATTGCCACCCGCTGGCGCTCGCCTCCCGACAGTCGAGACGGCAGAACATGCGACTTGTCTGTCAACCCAACTTGCCCCAGTGCATCCAGGGCCAGTCTCGCTCGAGCTGAAGGACCATATCCCCTGTACTTCAATCCCAGGGCAACGTTCTGGGCTGCAGACCGGTATTCCATCAAATGGAACGACTGAAAGATGAATCCTATGTATTGGCGACGAAGATCCGTACGTTGAGCATCTGTGAGACTCGCACAGTTGGTCCCATTCACGACAACATTGCCGCTTGTTGGAACATCCAGAAGGCCAAGCATATTCAATAGCGTCGATTTCCCCGAGCCAGACTTTCCCATTATTGCCACATAGTCTCCATGATCGATCACCAAACTGACTGACCGAAGCGCGTGCACCGGCGGAGTCCCAGGATATGTACGGCATACGTCAATGAGCTCATAAGCGCGGCTGTTCACTGAACAATGACCTTTTGGCCCTCGATGAGCACACCCTTCGTGGGCGTCACCTGCACTTCCCCACCAATTGAAAGTCCAGGCACCACTTGAACGTTCGCTATCTGGCCACCTTTGACGACTCGAACCCCTATCGATCCGTCGGGGAGCGATACAAGGGAAGTGACGGGAACCGAGAGAACAGGTCCGGCGGTTTGCTGGACAACAATTGTCACTTGCACCTTCGCCCCAGCTAAGGCTGAGCTTAGAGCCGGATAGGCCTGAACGAGGGCAGTCGACCCAGTCGGGAGAGCAGTCGACCCTGTCGGCAGGGCAGTCGACCCCCCCGGCGAAGTCGATTGGGAGCTTCCAGTTGCATCTGAAGATGACGTGCCCGCCCCAGCAGTGGGTGTGACTGAGACCACTCGTCCCAAATAAGACTTACTGCTCTGTGTTTCACCACCTCCGGCCGATCCCACCCGAAGTGCCGCCAGGTTGCCCGGCGCCACCAAATCAGTCTGACCTTGCGTCAGCTGAATTGATACAGCGAGACTGCCTTGGCTGACCACAAGTGCAGGATTTGTAACAGTTTGCCCGAGCTGCTCCCCCACCGAAATGACCTGGGCCGGAAGCTCGGGCACAAATATCACCTGCCACTGTGGAATTACTATTGGTTCGGCTACTGGTGCAGTGGACGGTGAATTCGTTGAAGGCGTCACACTCACATCACTAGATTGCGCTGTAGAGGACGCGGCAGCTGCCGCAATTGCCGCAACAGGTGGCTGGTATCCGATCCGCCTCCAGAAGGCTTGAATGGCTGCCTGTGTGCTAGCCCCGAAGACTCCGGTGGGGTCGGTGCATTGGAAACCCAACGTTTCCAATCCGACTTGAATTTGCTGGACATCCGCTCCGCTCATTCCAGCTGCAATATCGCGATACATCGGTGTTGTTCCACCGAGCACAAATATTGGCTCTCCGGCAATCCAGGCGACCACTGACCCTGCGGCCACGGTGGACCCAGGAACAGGAGGCGGAGACGTAACGATGGGTACTGCACCGGCGACGGAAACGGTCCCAACATTCAAGTTGAAGGTACCCGACGATTGGACGACTCCCGAAACGGTGATTGAGCTCTGAAGCACGCCCTCGCTGACTGTCGCAGTTATGCGGCTTGGAGTCACCGCCTTCATATGCGATGCCACGGAACTCGTTGTGGCGATGTGGGAACCCGCCCACATCCCTCCAGAGACGAGGACTAGGCCGACCGCTACGGCGGTTGCAATCCGCCGCCACGGCCACGTCGTCCTGCGCATCGCGACTAGGTCTAGCGGGTCGCCATCCCTCTTGTCTCCCTTGGTCGGGTCGCCCGCAGTCTCTTCCCGCCCTTCGGGACCTTTCACGACCCTGCAGAATGAACTGCTTGTCCCAACTTCCCTAGATCGGTCTTAAGGCGTTCTTGGATTCTCAAAATATATCCCGACTCCAATGTCAGCACAGGACCTGCCGTCACGGATGCGACGGCAGTGACCCCAGGCATGTAGCCCGTTCTCTGCCGACAAGCGAAGTCCTTCGTCGCCACCGTCAACTCATTGCGATGGTTTGCGGCAGTCGGCCCGTCATTGGCATAGGAAGCAAATACGGCCTGTCTCGCAGCTCCAGGACTTGAGTACTTGAATCCGAAATCGATCATGCATCCACTCCAAGTTCCGTTCAGGTGTCGAAGCTGCGGATTCAGATCCTGAAGGTGCTGCCAACTTCCTGCAATATGAGCCACCGCATTAATAGTGATATCTGATTCCTGAAGGGAGCCGTACACTTGCTTTTGAGACTGAGACACGCATCCCGAGTTGGATGCGGTGACACTTCCAATTCCAGGAACGTTGTAGGTAACTTGACTACCAATAGGACCGAAGAGCGCTGAATTGTAGGTTGTTGCTTGGCTACTCGAGAGTGACTCTCGATATGACTCCTCCCGATTCGTTGATGGACCATCGAGGGGCATTCCAGGCTGTGCCGGAGGCAGCAGCGCGTTTCGAACAGCTTCCTGATACAGACCATAACCATCTACCGCTGCTTGTCCGATTGACGGCAGAGGAGGAACGCTGTTGGAGCCTCCGAGAACAGTATTTCCCGAACCGGATCCAATTCCAGCTTCGGGTGGGGACCCTTGCGTCGCGTAGTAGATGTAGCCGAGATGCTGCATGCACTGTTGCACAGCGACTTGGGTCGCGCTGTCGAGTTGCAACTCGCTCTGATTGAGTTGAGCTAGCAGACCGGTCAAGTTGCCCAACTGGATCTCACCGGCCCCAGCGCCCCCCGATGGCGATCCACATGCTGAAGTAGTCACGGCACAGAGGCCGAGACCTGCCAATACAAGCCGTCGAATCATATTCACCCCTCAAGCACGGCCAACCGTGCGGATCACTTTGATGGCAAACAGTTCGGCAGGGTCACCATCTTCGATGACCCCGCCGAACTGCAATTGCTCATGCTTACCTTTAGTGCAACTCTGTCTCGCACTTCTCAACTGGCATGCCAGTAGCCGGCAAGCCTTGCGTTCAACCTCTGAACGAGAGTTCAGTAGGCAATGTCAGAGCTGATACTGTCATTTAGGTTGTGCCCATTGCTGTAATTGTAGCCAGTGAGATTGGCCGAATAGTGACCAGATGCCAGGGTGAAGTACCCGCCACCATAATTGGCATTCTCATACAGTACGACGCTGTTGGCGTTGTAGTTGATGATTGACGACACGCAATCATTCCAACCCACAACCGGATGAATGCTGGGACAGTTCGTCGAGCCACCACCACCGAAGTTGCCCCAGTAGCCGTTTGTTCCGGAGAACGAGCCCTGGACTGGACCGTAATTTGCATTGCCGTAAATGTATACAGTTGCTCCGGCTTCGGGTGCCGCTGCAACTATCGCCGCCCCACCTCCCAGCACGCACACAGATACGATTGCCACAATTGCTCTGCGAAACTTCATTTCCGCCTCCATTTTGATCAATACATGAGAGTGAGTCTTCCCGATAAAAAGTCTCGACAGCACGGATGACTATTGGGATGGAGTCTTGGATGCAGTGCCATCGGATTTGGCTCCTTTCTCTGTGTAGGAATGCGGACGCCATCACAAAAGAGAGAATCGATAGTCCGCTTTCTATCGCTGGCACTAGTCATCATGCATCGTGACGATCTAACCAGTGGCACCAATCTTGAAGGATTATCGGCCGTATGTCAATAGCCAACACCCGCCTAATTGAGCCATCGCGTATTAATTCGATGGTCTAGAGAGTTTTTGTTCGTGGCGTACACATATGGGACGTGCAATCCGGAGCGCATCAGCCAGAACATGTTTGCAATGAGAAGTTTCAAAGCCATGGCCCTTGTTGCAATGGGA
>Ga0097691_1001325_pt1 | contig 18508 bp, 19 predicted proteins | sample NGESurdeep072012_8_FD_72858 | JGI IMG/M metagenome (GOLD analysis project Ga0097691, IMG submission 72858) | Arctic peat soil microbial communities from Barrow, Alaska - NGEE Surface sample 210-1 deep-072012 | ecosystem: Environmental > Terrestrial > Soil > Wetlands > Peat ... | reverse complement strand
AGCTTCCGTTCCATGCGGCACGCGGCGCGCCCCGGGCGAGTGGGTGCGATCGCCGATCCGGATCCGCCCAGTGGATCTCGAGAGTGTGCCGAGATCGCACGGTCGCGCACACCGCCGCACACCGCGCCCCGGCGTGCGGGCCCGCCACCGGCCGGCTTCGGCTGCCGCCGTCTGGCAGCGCCTTTGCGAGATGGAGGACTCGTGCATGCTCTGGTAGCCGACGACGACCGGGTGACGGCGGAAATCCTGTCGCGGACGCTCAAGCGTTGGGAGTTCGACGTGGCCGTCGTCTCGAACGGCGCCGAGGCGTGGGATCACCTGCGCGCGGCCACCGTCCCGACGCTCGCCATTCTCGATTGGATGATGCCGGAGATGGACGGCCCCGAGGTGTGCCGCCGCGTCCGCGCCGAGCTGCCGCTGGCCAACATGTACCTGATGCTGCTGACCGCGCGCGAGACTCGCGGCGATCTGGTCACCGGCCTCAACGCCGGCGCCGACGACTACGTCACCAAGCCGTTCGATCCCGAGGAGCTGCGCGCGCGCGTCCAGGTCGGCGTCCGCATCCTCACGCTGCAGAAGAACCTCGCCGAGCGCGTCGAGGAGCTGCAGGCGGCGCTCTCCAACGTCAAGCAACTGCGCGGCCTTCTGCCGATCTGTTCCTACTGCAAGCGCATTCGCGGCGACGATCAGTACTGGCAGCAGTTGGAGGGGTATATCGCCGAGCACTCCGACGCGCAGTTCAGTCATGGCATTTGCCCGACCTGTTACGCCACCATCAGCGCGGAGCTGGACCGCGGAAGCGAGCCCTGACACGTTGACACGCGCGACCCGGGCCATCACTTGATGCCCCGCCCGTTCGGCGGCTCCGCCACGTAGCCGTTCCTCGCCCGCACCTTGTACCCCGGTCCGCGGACTCTCACGCGGATGCTGTGATATTTCCCATCCGCGCCGCGCGGCGACGTGTAGCCGAGCACGTACTGGTGGTTGAGCTCGTCGGCGATGCGCGCGGTGGCCTCGACGAGCTCCGCCGCGTTGTGCACGACCTCGGTGCGTCCGCCGCTGTCATCGGTGATCTCGCGCAGTGTCGTCGCGTTCACCCGCGTGTTGATCGGCTGCGGCTCCGGGGAGTCGATGGCGATCGCGTAGACGAACGTGTCGCTTCGCATGAGCGCCGACCGGACCTCGCGCAGGGTCGCGTTGCTCGCCGTGTCGGCGCCGTCGGACACGAGCAGCAGCGCCGCGCGCTCGCGCGAGCGCCGCGCGATCGTCGGCAGCGCCGCCAGCACCGCGTCGTACTCCGCCGTTCCGCCAGACGGCCGCAGGCCGTCGAGTGCGTGGCGGACCTGATCCGGCGCGCTGGTCCAGCCCGTCAACAGATGCGGCTGATGGTTGAAGGCCAGCACGAAGAACTCGTCGCCGGGATCGAGCAACTCGAACAGGAAGCGGTCGATCGCCGCGCGGGCGTCCTGGATGCGCCGGCCGAACATGCTGTCGCTGATGTCGAGCAGGACGCCGAGCCCGATGGGCACGCGATCGTGCGTGAACTGCGTGATCGTTTGCGGCTCGCCGTCCTCGAACACCTCGAACGCGTCGCGCTCCAGTCCTGTGACCAGCCGTCCGTCCGCGTCGCGCACGGTCGCGGTGATGCTCGTCAGCTCGATGCCGGATCGGAACGGACGCCGGTCCTGCGCTCCGCTGCCGTACGCGACCAGCATGATGCCGGCGGCGGCCCAGGCCGCGACATGCCACCGACGCAGGGGGTCGCGCACGCGTCTATACTACCGGGCTTCCACCGGCCCACGGCGCCATAAGCGTTCTCCGCCGATCAATCTCGTCACCCACCCGCACTTGCAGAATTCGGACAGCGGGCACGCTTCTGTAAGCCGTCGCTTTCACCTTTCGTACGCCGGACGATTGCCGGATCGCACGAAGCCGCCGTCGCAGAGGCACTTGGCGGCGATCGAGCGACGGCGTCGCATGCACCCGCCGACCGGCACAGTTCGCGCAAGCGCCACGGGCATGGAACCCGCAGTCGCCGCCATCGCTGCCACCGCCGCCGCGTCCGACGGCATCACGTTTCAGGATGGTCTCGGCGAGCGGCGCCAGGCTCCCGATCCCACCGGTACCGGCGCGATCGACGTGTTGTGCCTGCGCGGCGAGCTGACGGAGGTCCCCGCGTTCGAGTTCGCGCTGCGCGAACGCGCCGGCCGCCTCGCCAGCTTCCACCACGCGTATTTCGCGCGCGTCCGCAGCGTCGATCGGTTGAGCGATCAACAGGCGACGCTCGCGATCATCTCTGACGTGACGCCCGGTATCAGGCTCTCTCAGATCCTCGCGGTCGCCGAGCAGCAACGGCTGACGCTCGACATCAACGCCGCGCTGTGCCTCGTCCGGCAGCTCGTGCCGGCCGTCGCGCTGCTGCACGAGCACGCGCCGGACGTCGCGCACGGCGCGATCGGCCCCGAGCGCATCGTGATTGCGCCGAACGGGCGGCTCGTCGTCGTGGAGCACGTGATGGGGGCGGCGCTCGAGCAGCTCCGGTTCTCGCACGAACGGTACTGGAAAGAGCTGCGCATCGCGCTGCCGCGATCGGCCAGCCTGCCGCATTTCGATCATCGCGCCGACGTCATGCAGATGGGCGTCGTCGCGCTGTCACTGATTTTGGGACGGCTGCTGCGCGAGGACGAGTACCCGGGGCGCATCAACGAGGCGGTGGCGTCGGCGTGGGCGATCTCCGCGCGCGGCGGGCTCGAGCCGCTGCCGGCGGGGCTGCGCGCGTGGCTGGCGCGGGCGCTGCAGCTCGATTTGCGCAGCTCCTTTACGTCGGCGCTCGAGGCGCGCGTCGAGCTCGACAACGTGCTCGGCGACAGCGACTACATGGCCTCGCCGGCCGCCGTTGAGTCCTTTCTGGCGCAGTATCACGCCGCGGTCGACCCGCCGCCGCTGCCCGAGCCTGTCAGGCCGGTACGGAAAGTCCCCGAGGAGCCCGTCGCGACCGCGAGCAGGCCGGCGCCGATCGCGGCGGTCACGAGCGAGCCGGCCGAGCGGTTCGAGCCTGGCGGGCCTGTCGAGCGTGGCGAGCCTGACAAGTTTGACGAGATTGACCTCGAACACGACGCCGAAGAGGACCACCCAATGGCACAGCACCGACGACCGGCGCATCGTTCGGGTTTGGCGGCCGCCGCCGCGATCGTGTTGATCGCGCTGGCAGGAGGCGGTGTCTTCGCGGCCCGCCGGTACGGCCTCGCGACGGCGTTTGCCGCGACCGCCGCGACCGGTACGTTGAGCGTCACGACGAATCCGCCCGGCGCGCAGGTCGTCGTGGACGGCGAAGCGCGAGGGACGACGCCGATCCTGCTGACGCTCAAGACGGGCGCGCACGTGCTGGATCTGCACGGCGCCGGCGAGCCGCGCACGATTCCGGTCACCATCACGGCGGGTGCGCAAGTCTCGCAATACATCGAGCTGCCGAAGACCGCGTCGGCCACCGGCCAGCTGCAGATTCGCACCGAGCCGGCCGGCGCCGTCGTCACGGTGGACGGCGTACCGCGCGGGCCGTCGCCGGCGATGGTCAGCGATCTGGCGCCGGGGACGCACACGGTGAGCGTCGAGAGCGCACTCGGATCGGTCAAACAGAGCGTCACGGTGGAAGCGGGCACGACCGCATCGGTCGTGGTGCCGCTGACGCCGCCGGAGAATGCGCCGGTGTCCGGCTGGATTTCCGTGTCGGCGCCGGTGGACGTGCAGTTGTACGAGAACAAGCGGCTGCTCGGCACGAGCCAGAGCGATCGCATCATGGTGTCGGCCGGCCATCACGAGATCGAGATCGTCAACGAGCCGCTCGGCTATCGCATCACGCGCACCGTGCAGGTACCCGCCGGCAAAGTGGCGCCGATCAAGATCGAGTTTCCGAAAGGCACGATCGCGCTGAACGCGATTCCGTGGGCGGAAGTGTGGATCGACGGCGAGAAGGTCGGCGAGACGCCGATCGGCAATCTCGCGGTGGCGATCGGCCCGCACGAAGTCGTGTTCCGCAATCCCGAGCTCGGTGAACAGCGAAACGCGGTGACCGTCACGCTGACCGCGCCCGCGCGGCTCAGCGTGGACTTGAGGAAGAAATAACACATGACTCCCTGGCGTGCCCACGTCCGCCACCTCGCCGCCGCCCTCGCCGTCGTCGTGATGACGGCGGCGTCCGCGTCCGCACAAGATTCCCTGGCCAGCGCGCGCGACCTCTACGCCTCGGCGGCGTACGAGGACGCGCTCGCGGTCCTGAACCGGCTGCACGCGACCGACCAGCGCGCCGCTGGCGCCACTGACGGCCGCGTCATCGAACAGTACCGCGCCTTCTGCCTCCTCGCGCTCGGCCGTTCGGCTGAAGCCGAGCACGCGATCGAAGCGGTCGTCGCCGCCGAGCCGACCTATCACCCGTCGAACACCGACGTGTCGCCGCGCGTGCGCTCGGCGTTCAGCGACGTGCGGCGGCGCATGTTGCCGGCCATCATCCAGCAGAACTACGCGGACGCGAAAGCGGCGTTCGATCGACGGGAGTTTGCCGCCGCCGCCGACAGGTTCGCGAAGGTGCTCGACGCGCTGGCGGATCCGGACGTCGGAGCGGCCGTTGCGCAGCCGCCGCTTTCCGACATCCACACGCTGGCCGTCGGCTTTCACGATCTGAGCGTCCACGCCGCCGCGCCGCCTCCGGCGCCCACACCGGCACCGCCGCCGCCGCCGCCGTCAGCGCCGGTGCCCGTCGCGCCTCGCATCTATGGGATGGACGATCCGGACGTGCAGCCGCCGGTCATCGTCAATCAGGCGCTGCCGCAATATCCGACGCGGCCCGTCCCGCACGGCAAGGGCACGCTCGAATTGGTGATCAATGAGTCGGGCGCCGTGGAGTCCGCGTTGATGCGAGGGTCGGTCAACTCGCTGTACGACACGATGGCGCTCTCGTCGACGCGCTTGTGGCGCTACAAGCCGGCGACGCTCAATGGCGTGCCGGTCAAGTTCCGCAAAGCCATCACCATCACGCTGAAGGCTGAGGAGTAGTCGTCAGCGCGGCGGCAGCGCGAAGGCGACGATGCTGCTGCCGGAAGGCGCACCGTTCTTGCCGCCGCCGCAGACAATGACGACGTACTCGCGGCCGTTGATCTGGTACACCGCCGGCGTCGCGTTGCCGGCCGCGGGCAGCGTCGTTTCCCACAGCAGCGCGCCGGTGCGTTTGTCGTAGGCGTGAAATTTCTTGTCGAAGTTGGTCGCGCCGATGAAGACCAGCCCGCCGGCGGTGACGACCGGACCGCCGTAGTTGTCGCTCCCGGTGTTGGTGATCCCTTTGGCGGCCAGGGCGGGGAACTCGCCGAACGGAATCTTCCAGCGGATGACGCCGGCGTTGAGGTCGATCGCGTTCAGCGTCCCCCAGGGCGGCGTGAGCGGGGGATAGCCGTCCGGATCGCGGAAGAGCGTCTCGCCGTCGCTGCGGTAGGGGAGCCAACTCGGGTCGTTCCGGACGGCCGGATCCGCGCCCTTGTCCTTGCCGGTGACGAGAAAATCGACGAGGTCGCCGGTGTTCTTGGCGCCCAGATCCGAGAATCCCGGCATCCGCCCCGTGCCCTGGCGGATGATCGCGGCGAGCTCGTCGCGCGAGCGGCGATCGCCAACCCGCTCGAGCGAGGGCGCGCTCGTCGTCCCCGTGCGGTCTTCGCGGTGGCACGTCGCGCACTTGTTGTTGTAGAGCGACGTGTCGTTGTTGGGAATGAGGCGCACGATCCACGGCATTTCGTTCGCGTTGACGTAGAGCAGCGCCGAGTCGGGATCGAAGGCGGCGCCGCCCCACTCGCCGCCACCGTCGACGCCGGGAAACTCGATCGTCCCCTCGAACGACGGCGGCGTGAACATCCCGGTCTTGAGCGTCTTGAATTGCGCGAGGACGGCGGCGTGCGCGTCAGGGGTGCGCCGCGTCAGCATGTCCTCGGTGAGGCTCTGCCGGGTGAACGGCGGCGGCTTGACCGGATACGGCTGCGTGTCGGCCAGCCGCTCGCCGTCGATCGGCGATGCGGGGACGTGGCGGTATTCGATCGGGAACAGCGGCTGGCCCGTGCGCCGGTCGAGGACGAAGACGAAGCCGGTCTTCGTGATCTGCGCGACCGCATCCACTTTCCGGCCGTTGCGCGTCACGGTGACCAGACTCGGCGCCGCCGGGAAATCCAGATCCCACACGTCGTGGCGGACGCCCTGGAAATGCCAGACGCGCCGGCCGGTGCGGGCGTCGAGCGCCAGCACGCAGTCGGCGAAGAGATTGTCGCCGTGCCGGTTGGAGCCGTAGAAATCGAACGAGGCCGATCCGGTCGAGGCGAAAAGCAGCCCGAGCGTCGGATCGATCGTCACGCCGGCCCACGCATTCGCGCCGCCCGAGATCTTGTAGGCGTCAGGCGGCCAGGTGTCGTAGCCGAATTCGCCCGGCTGCGGAATCGTGTGGAAGATCCAGCGCCGCGCGCCGGTGTTCACGTCGAACGCGCGGATGTGCCCTGGCGATCCGGGCAGCGTTTCGGGAACGGTGCTGCCCATGATGAACAGGTCCTCGAAGACGACGCCCGGCGTGCTCGCGCTGATGCTGATGGGCTCGGCCGGCTGGTCGAGCCCTTCTCGCAGATCGACGCGCCCGTTCGTGCCGAACGACGGGATCGGCACCCCGGTCCGCTTGTCGAGCGCGTACAGATAGTTTCTGTACGTGAACAACACGCGGTCGTTGTGAACCGTGACGCCGCGATGGCGGAATCTCGTCCGCGCCGCTCCGCCTCCTGATGGATCGAACGTCCACAGCTCGCGCCCCGTTTCGGCGTCCAGCGCGACGACGCGCAGCGTCGGCGTCGTGGCATAGAGCACGCGTCCGATGACGATCGGGTTGCTCTGCATTTCAGAGCCCGTGAAGGCGTCGTGCGAGTCGTAGGTCCAGGCGACACGAAGGCCTCCGACGTTGCCGCGATTGATCTGCGTCAGCGGTGAGTAGCGGATGTTGTCGATGCCGCCGTTCACGGGCCAGTCGACGTCGGCGGTGATCGCGTACGTCAGCGGAACCGCCGCGCAAAGGAGTAAGCTGAATCGACTAAGGTTCACGATGCGCGGATTCTACCGCAGCCGCGGGGCGGCATGAGTCCTGCGTTCATTTCGCGCGAGGAAGCGCGATCACAGCCCGAATCGATGGAGAGCTCGATGGCCAAGCGGACAACGGATCAGGTGGAGCACAAAGTGGTGGCAGTCGCCGAGCAGTTCGGCCGCATCATCGGCACCGTGCAGGCCAGGATGGAAGGGTTGAAGCGCGGCAAGCGCAGCCCGAAAAAGCCCGCGGCGCCAACGAAGGCCATGGCGCGGGCCGCCGCCGTTCCCAGCCGCCCCAACGTGGACGCGCCCGGGAAGCGCCACAGAAAGCCGGTGCCGAGCGACCCCGGCGTCAAGCATTCCGATGAGCGAATCGCGAAGTTGAAGTCCGCGAGCGAATCACGGCATGGCCGGCACCGGCGCGGAAGGCGCGGGTGATCCCCGCCGGGCTGGGCCGCTAGTCGTCACCCCCGGGACGCCCGCCGCGGCCTCGCGACGCTTTGACGGCGCTCCGTAGCTTTTTCGAGGCGAGACGTTTTTCGCGCGCGCCGGCCCGCGGTCTGGTCGGCCGGCGTTTCTTGGGCCGCACGGCGGCGTGCCGCACGAGTGCAACGAGTCGCGCGCGCGCCGCTTCGCGATTCTGCGCCTGCGTGCGATGCTCGCGGCTGTCGATGAGCAGCACACCCTCGGTCGTCACGCGGTGGCCCGCCAGCGCGATCAAACGCGCCTTCACGTCCGCCGGCAGCAGCGACGCGCCGATGTTGAAGCGCAGCTCGACGGCGGTCGAGACCTTGTTGACATTCTGCCCGCCCGGACCCGACGCGCGGACGAACCGCTCCTCGATGTCGCGGTCGTCGAGCACGATCGTGTCGGTGATGGGGATCATCGATGCGGCCACTATAGAATACTCAGGATGAAGCTCCGCGCGGTCGTCTTCGATTTCGACGGCGTGATCGCCAACAGCGAACCGCTGCACTTCCGCGCGCTGCACGACGTCCTGGCCTCCACGGGCGTCAGCCTGTCGGAGCGCGACTACTACGCGCGGTACCTCGGCTTCGACGATGCCGGCGCGCTCCACGCGATCGGCGCCGACTCGGGCGCGTTCGGTCCGGAGCAGGTGGCGTCGCTCGTCTCCCGCAAGGCCGTTCGGTTCGAGGAGCTGGAGGCAGACGCCGGCATGCTCTTTCCCGGCGCCGCCGACGCCATCCGCCGCGTCGCCGCGTCGGTGCCGATTGGCATCGCGTCGGGCGCGCGGCGCGACGAGATCCTGCGCGTCCTCGAGGCGGCGGGCCTCACGGACCTCTTCGCCGCGATCGTCGCGGCCGAAGACGTCTCCCGCAGCAAGCCCGATCCGGCGCCGTACCTGCTCGCCGTGCGTCTGCTTGCCGCCGTCGCCGGCGATTCACTCCAGCCCGGCGACTGCGTGGCCATCGAGGATTCGCGCTGGGGACTCGAGTCGGCGCGCCAGGCGGGCCTGCGCACCATCGCGGTGACGCACACCTACACGCTGGCGGAGCTCGGCGCGGCCGATCTCGTGCTCGACTCGCTGGAGGCCCTCGACGTCGCGAGCCTGTCGCGCCAGCTCGCGTGACGCGGACAGGTCACACGTCCAGTTTCCCCGTGTAGATCGCCATCCCGACGACGGCGTCGACGCCCAGTGCGTCGAGCCGGTCGATCTCGTCCCGCGTCGTGATCCCGCCCGCGGCGGTCACCCGGCGCGTCGTCGCGCCCCGGACGGCGAGAATCGCGTCGAAGTCGGTGCCCCGCATCAGGCCTTCGGCGTCCACGTGCGTGTAGAGGAACTCGCCGCAGTACGGCTCGAGCGCGCGCACCGCGTCCACCGGCGTGATCGCCAACCGCGTCTTCCACCCGTGAATGACGACGTGGCCGCCGAGGCTGTCGACGGCGGCGATGACGCGTGCGGCGCCGACCGCGTCGGACAACTGTTTCGCGAATGCCAGATCGGGCGCGCCGTCCTTGAAAAAAGAAGACCCGGCAATGACGTGTGTCGCGCCGGCCTCCAGCAGCTCCTGGGCCCGGGCCACCGTGCGGACGCCGCCGCCGACGCGGCACGACAGCCGGCCCGCGAGCTGCCGCACGAGCGCCAGATTCTCGCCGGTGCCCATCGCGGCATCCAGATCGATGACCTGCACCTTCGGAAAATGCTCGAACCGCCGGACCCATCGGAAGACGTCGTCGTCTCGTATCGCGAGGCGGTCGCCCTGCACGAGCTGCACGACGCCGCCGTTCTGGAGATCGATGGAGGGAATCAGCACTGCATCAACTCCAGGGCCTGACCGGAATGCCGTGCGCGGCGAGGTGACGCTTCAACGCGCGCACGCTCGTCTCCGCGTTGTGAAAGATGGACGCGGCGAGGGCGGCGTCAGCGCGCCCCGTCGTGAACACGTCGACGAAGTGCTCCAGCCCACCGGCGCCGCCCGACGCGATGACCGGAATCGACACAGCCGACGACACGGCCGCGGTGAGCACGCAGTCGAACCCGGCCTTCGTGCCGTCGCGATCGATCGAGGTCAGCAGGATCTCGCCGGCGCCGCGGCGTTCGGCTTCGCGCGCCCATTCGACCGCTTCCCGATCCGCGGCGGCGCGTCCACTCCGCGCGTAGACCGCGAAGCGATCGCCTTCGCGCTTCGCGTCGATGGCGACGACAACTGCCTGGCTGCCGTATCGAGCCGCGAGCGTGGTGATCAACCCGGGGTCGGCGAGCGCCGCCGTGTTGAGGCTGACTTTGTCGGCGCCCGCGTCGATGGCCGCCGCGGCGTCATCTTCACTGTGGATGCCGCCTCCCACCGCGAGCGGAATGAACAGCTCGGCGGCGACGCGTCTCACGGTGTCGGCGCGCGCGCGGCGCGTCTCGATCGTCGCCGTGATGTCGAGGATGACGAGCTCGTCGATCCCCTCCGCGTTGTAGCGTCTCGCGAGCTCGGCGGGGTCGCCGGCGGCGCGCAGCTCCTCGAAGTGGACGCCTTTCACCACCTGTCCGTCGCGGACGTCGAGGCACGCGATGATCCGTTTGGACAGCACTACCGCGCCAGCTCCGCGAAGTTCCTGAGAACCGTCAGGCCGGCCTCGCCGGACTTCTCGGGATGGAACTGCACGCCGGCGACCTGGCCGCGCTCGACGACCGCCGCGAAGAGTTCGCCGTGTTCGGTGGACGCGACGGTATCGCCCGAGACGGGTGCGACGAAGCTGTGCGTGAAATAGAACTGCGTCCCCGGCGCCACGCCCGCGATGATCGAGCCTTGGCGCCTGAGGTCGATCGTGTTCCATCCGATGTGCGGCACTTTCACATCGTTTCCCCGAAGCCGGTAGCAGCGGCCCGCGAGCAGCCCGAGGCCGGGGCAATCGGGCGCCTCGTCGCTGCCTTCGAACAGCCACTGCATGCCGAGGCAGATGCCGAGCAGCGGACGCCCTTCGCCGACAGACGCGAGGATGGCGTCGGTCCATTCGCCTTCAAGGGCGCGCGTCGCGCCGAAGTGGCCGACGCCTGGCACGATGATGCCGCGCACGTCGGCGAGATCCGCGGGAGTGGACGGAACCATGACGTCCGCGCCGATTGCGCCGAGCGCCTTCCGCACGGACGTGAGATTGCCCGCACCGTAGTCAATCAACGCGATCACAGCAGGCCCTTCGTGCTCGGCAGCCTGCGCGCGAGCCGCCGATCCTTCTCGCACGCAAACCGGAGCGCGCGGGCGAAGGCCTTGAACACCGCCTCGATCTGATGATGGCTCGATCGTCCGTAGAGGACTTTCAGGTGCACGTTCGCGCGCGCGCCGATCGCGAAGCCGTCGAAGAAATCGTGCACGAGCTCGGTCTGGAGGTCGCCGACGCGGGCCGCGCGCACCTTCAGGTCGACGACCGCGTGGGGCCGCCCCCCGAAATCGACCGCGGCCACGGCCAGCGTGTCGTCCATCGGCATGACGAAGTATCCCGCGCGATAAATCCCGCGCCGCTTTCCGAGCGCCTTCGAGACCGCTTCGCCGAGCGCAATGCCGAGATCCTCGACGGTGTGATGCTGATCGACGTCGAGATCGCCGGCCGCGTCGATGCGCAGATCGAACGCGCCGTGGCGGGCGACGAGCTCCAGCATGTGATCGAGAAAACGGATGCCGGTCCGTATCTGATACCGGCCCTTGCCTTCGAGCACGAGCGCGATGGCGATCGCGGTTTCTGTCGTGCGCCGTTTGATCACACCGCGCCGCACAAGACCTCCTCCATCACCTCGATGCATCGTCTTGTGTGCTCGACCACGCCGGTCGTGATGCGCACGCAGCCGTCGCACCCGGCTTCGGTCGACCGATCGCGGATGTAGACGCCGCGAGCCGCCGCGCCGGCGACGAGCGCCGGCGTCCTGCCGCCCGCCGACACGAGGACGAAATTCGCGTCGCTTTTCCAATACGTCAACCCGAGCCGATCGCACGCCGCGTAGAGAAGCCGCTTGGATTCGGCGACCTCACAGAGATACGCGCTCACGTGGTCGACATCCTGGATGGCCGCCTCGACCGCCACGGACGCGGCGATGTTCACGCTGTACACCGGCACGGCGGGGCGGATGCGGTCGAGCGCGTCCGGCGATCCGATGAGGCAGCCGATGCGCAGCCCCGCAAGGCCGTACGCCTTGGAGAACGTCCGGCCGACCACGACATTCGGAAACGCGGGCAGATCCGGGATGAACGTCGTGCCGGCGAAATCCGCATAGGCCTCGTCGACCAGCACCAGCGCGCCGGCCGGCAGGCGTCGCGCGATCGTGCGGATGGCGTCGAGCGGCGTCGACACACCGGTCGGGTTGTTCGGGTTCGTGAGAAACACCACTCGCGTCGCCGGCGTCACCGCCGCCAGCACGTCGTCCAGCGGAAACTGAAAGTCGCGCCTCGGCTCGATCCGTACGCAACGCCCGCCGGCCACGCTCGTGTCGTAGGCGAAGATCTCGAACGCGGGCTCGGGGACGATGGCTTCCGGCGCCGGTGCGCCCGGCGTCTGACGCAGCAGCATCATCGAGATCGCCATGATGCCTTCGTCGAGGCCGTTGATCAGCATGAGCCGATCCGGATCGACGCCGAAGTGGCGCGCGCACGCCTCGGACGCCGCCGCGTACGGCGGATAGTACCCGACCTGGTCGGCGCGCATCGCCGCCAGCGCGGCCAGCACGCGAGGCGAACAGCCGCCGGTGTTCTCGTTCTGATGCAGCCGCAGGCCGGCGTACAGCTCCGCCGGCTTTTCGTAGTGGCTCATCGCGGTCGCGCCTCGAGCCGTTCCTCAATTGAGGCGGCGTGCGCGTCCAGCCCCTCGGCGCGCGCGAGCGGAACGATGATCGGCGCGAGCCTGGCGAGGCCGTCGCGCGTCACGCGCTGCACCGACATGACGCGGACGAAGTCGGCGGCGCTCAGGCCGCCGCGGAACCGCGCGGCGCCGGAGGTCGGCAAGACGTGGTTCGAGCCGGTCGCGTAATCGCCCGCGGCCTGCGCCGCGTACGGGCCGACGAATACCGCGCCGGCGGTGAGCGGCCCACGCGTCAGCGTCTCGTCGCCGACCACGAGGTGCTCGGGCGCGATGCGATTCGCCGTCTCGGCCGCCTGATCGAGCGAAGCAACCAGAAGGATGGCCCCGCGCCGGGAAAGTGACTTGTCAGCGATGGGATTAGCCCGCGTGCGCCGCTTCACTTCCGTCTGCACCGACTTCGCGAATCGACGCGACGTCGTAATCAAGATGCAGAGCGCGTCAGGATCATGCTCCGCCTGCGCCACCAGATCACACGCAATGAAAACTGGGTCGCCCTCGTCGTCCTTGCTGATGAACACGGCTTCGGTAGGACCAGCCAGGAACTCAATGGCGCAATCGAACGCAACCAGTTTCTTGGCAGCGGTCACGTACCGGTTGCCGGGACCCACGATCTTGTTCACGCGCGGGATGTTCTTCGTCCCATAGGCCAGCGCTGCGATTGCCTGTGCCCCGCCAACACGGTAGAACTCGCGCACGCCAAGATACGCGGCCGCCGCCAAAGTAGCCTGGGCCGGGCGTGGAGACACCACACGAATCTGCGGCACCCCAGCGACCTGCGCCGGAATCACCGTCATCAGCAACGTGGAAGGCAACGGATAGCGGCCGCCGGGAACATAGCACCCCACCGCTTCTATGGGGCGGACCAACTGGCCCACCGAAACTCCGGGCTGAATTTCGCGCCGCCACTCCTCCGGTTTCTGCCACTCGCAGTACGTGCGAATGTTGCCTGCGGCCTGCGCGATCGCGTCCTGCAGTTCCGGGGAAGTTCTCTGCCAGGCTTCATGCAGGTCAGTCTCGGGCACGCGCAGAGGTTCGCTGCTGCCCAACCCATCCCACCGCCGCGCGTATCGTCGTAAGGCAGAATCGCCTTTCCGCCGGACATTGCTCACGATGCGCCGCACCGCGGGCTCAACCTCGGCCAGATCGTGCGCCCCGCGCTCCTCCACCGCACGCACAAACCGGTCTCTCGCAAGCCCTTCCAGAATGCGCATCATCATCTTCATCACATCACCACCTTGTTCAGCGGATACTCGACGATCCCTTGCGCATTCGCTTGCTTGAGCTTCGGAATCAAGGTCCACGCGGTGTGTTCTTCGATGATGGTATTGACCGCGACCCATTCGCCATCGGCCAAGGGCGCGACAGTCGGATTCTTCAGCGCGGGCAGCAGGCCCAGAACCGCGGCCAAGTCTGGCTTGCGCACGTTGAGCATCAGGCCCACTCGCCCCTGCGCGGCGATAGCGCCACTGAGCATGACGGCCAGGTTCTCAATCTTTTGCCGCCGTGCGGGATCGGCCCAGGCGGCCTTGTTCGCGACCAGCTGCGTGTTGGACTCAAGAACTGTCTCGATGATTCTCAGGTGATTGGCGCGCAGTGAACTACCCGTCTCCGTGACCTCGACAATGGCGTCTGCCAGTAACGGTGGCTTGACTTCGGTTGCGCCCCAGGAGAACTCGACCCGCACGGGAACGTTCCGGCTCGCAAAAAAAGTCCGGGTGAAACTGACCAGCTCGGTGGCAATGATTCGACCGTCAAGGTCTTCGAGTTTCTGGAAGCCCGAATCCTCCGGGACGGCCAGCACCCACTTGACGCTGCCCATGCTTTGTTTGGCATAGATCAGGTCGGTGACCTTGACTACTTCGAGGCCGCTTTCGAGCACCCAGTCCAGGCCAGTCAAGCCCGCATCAAGCGCGCCGTGTTCGACGTACCGTGCCATTTCCTGGGCACGGATGAGCAGGCATTCGATATCGGGATCATCCGTGGCGGCGAAGTAAGAGCGGGCGTTGGTGTACACGCGCAGTCCGGCGCGCGTGAAGAGGCTCAACGTCGCTTCCTGCAAACTTCCTTTCGGGATCCCCAGTCGCAATTTCATCGCTCCGCCCTCGCTTGCCCGACCAACGCGGTTCCGAGCACGCTCCCCAGAGGAAGTTCCTGCGTAAAGCACGAGCGCGTCCCGGTGTGGCATACTTGGCCCTCGCCCAGCACACGGACGCGCAGCAGTACCGTATCCCGGTCGCAGTCGGTCCAGGCGGCAACCACCTGCAGACGATTGCCGGAGCTTTCTCCCTTGGTCCATAGTGTCTGTCGGGTGCGGCTGTAGAACGTCACGAATCCACTGTGCAGGGTCTTGTCCAGCGCTTCCCGGTTCATAAAGCCCACCATCAGCAGCTCCCCGGTGCCCGCATCCTGAATGACCGCAGGCGCCAGGCCCTGCATCTTGTCGAAGTCGATCTCCATCGAACCCTCCTGAGTTTGTCGTGCGGCAGAATCTTGGTGCCAGACTTTCCAAGCTCGCACAAAAGCAAAAAGCCCGCTGCGCGAGGTCTGCGCCAGCGGGCTTGGATTTCCTATGAGTGCTTTTGGTTATCCGTGGTCCCCCGCCGACACGCTCATCGCATGGTGATGATGGTGATGGCGATGGGTCAGCGGAGTCATGGTAGGCATGATACTAGGGCAGCAGAGATGTGGTTGTCAATCTGTTTTTACTCGTTTCGCTCGTGCCCATCTCAAATGAAGCGTCGGCTACAGCACTGCCGGCATGCTCGTTCCTGCGGCTGCAAAGACGTCGGCGGCTTCCTGCTCGGCGATGGGGATAAATGCTTGCAAGACATCAGGGTCAAACTGGGTTCCGGAATGTCGTTCCCCTTGAGTCCAGCCGGATAACCAGTTCCATCCGTGCTCTCGTGATGGTGTAAAGCGTAGAGACTCGCCTCTTCGAGCCCAGGGGACAGGAGCAGGATTGACCAGCTGTATTCCGGATGGCAGTTAATGTCCTGCGCGGGGCAGCTTTAAGGCTGCGCCGTCGGACGGATCGGACGGACTCTCTTCACATCCTCGGGTTTCAGGCTGGTGGAGAGAGCGACGCGGCGCCGATGAAGGAGCGGAGGCTGTGCAGTTCCTCCCGTTCAGCGTAATGGTGGATAATACGACCGTACGTGTCCAAAAAACGTCATGGCGCATTCCGCCAGAGAGGCACACTATGGCACCCATCACAACGACTGTTGCACCACCAATCAAACCGCCGTTTACACCAGAGAGCGCTCTGGCAAAAGTTCAATTTGCTGAAGATGCGTGGAATTCCAAAGATCCCGAGCGAGTCGCGCTCGCTTATTCGATCGATTCCGAATGGCGGAACCGAACTGAATTCCTGCGCGGACGCGAAGAAATCAAAGCCTTTCTGCATCGCAAGTGGGCGAAGGAACTGGATTACCGCCTGAAGAAAACTCTTTGGGGCTTCCGGGAAAACCGTATCGCCGTGAGCTTCGAATATGAATGGCACGACGAGGCCGGACAGTGGTACAGGGCCTACGGAAACGAGCTTTGGGAATTCGATGCGGACGGCCTGATGCGTCGCCGCCTCGCCAGTATTAACGATGCCCCGATTGCGGAAAGCGAGCGGCGCGTTCTTTGATCGCTGTAGGGTCGATGTCGGTGTGTTGGTCGGGTCTTCGGACTTTGCCAATCGTCCCTTCCCGATCGTCATTCTGCCGATCGTCCTCACGCCCCGCATCGCCAGTGGCCGGAACCGCTGAGCGAGGCGTGCGACTACCTTGCCCGGCAGCACTCCATTCGACCGCGTGTCCGATGTTATCTTTATGGGGGTAGTGAATCGCTGGAAATCACATTCATGGAAGTTCTCAAAAGACTTTTTGAGCGGCATTTCCACTCGCCGGTCGAGCGGGTGCAGCCGCTGCAGGGCCAGCTCGGCGGTTCGGCCCGCAAGATCACACGGCTTTCCAGCGAAAAACTCAGCGCGATTGGCATTCTGTATGACGTGCGCGAAGAGAATGTCGCCTTCCTCGAGTTTTCCAGGCACTTTCGCCGGCACGGTCTGCCGGTGCCGGAAATTTATGCCGACGATTTAAGCCACGGCGCTTATCTCGAAGAAGATCTTGGGAGCACCACGCTTTTTGAGTTTCTCTCGGACCATCGTGACGGCGCGACCATCGCATCCGAGGCAGTCGCGGCCTATCGCGAAGTTGTCGCCGTGTTGCCGCGCTTTCAGGTCGAAGCGGGCCGCGATTTGAACTACAAAGTGTGCTATCCGCGCGCCAGCTTCGACCGCCAGTCCATCGCGTGGGATCTGAATTATTTCAAGTATTACTTTCTCAGGCTCGCCGGCATTCCCTTCAACGAGCAGGCGCTGGAACAGGATTTCAGCCGCTTGACGAAGTTCCTGTTGAGCGCCAGCCGCGAATATTTTCTCTATCGCGATTTCCAATCTCGCAACATCATGTTGCGCGACGGCCAGCCTTTTTTCCTGGACTATCAAGGCGGCCGCAAAGGCGCGCTGCAATACGATATCGCTTCTCTTTTGTACGACGCCAAGGCCGACCTGCCCCCGGATCTGCGCCAGCAATTGCTCGATCATTATCTCGACAGCCTGGCCGGTTTCCTCGATCTCGATCGCTCCGTGTTCATGCAGCATTACTACGCCTACGTTTACGTTCGCATCATGCAGGCCCTGGGTGCTTATGGCTTTCGCGGCTTTTACGAGCGTAAAGAGCATTTCCTGCAAAGCGTGCCCTACGCTCTGCAGAACTTGCGCTGGCTGATTCACAATGTGGAGTTGCCCATCGCGTTGCCCACGCTGATGGAAGCCTTCAAGAGCATGGTGGCCTCGGATAAGTTGCAAGGCCTGACTTCGGAACCGGAAAAGTTGACCGTGCGCGTTTTCAGTTTTTCATTTCACCGAGGCCTACCGCAAGACGAGACCGGCAACGGCGGCGGATTCGTTTTCGATGGCCGCGGCCTCCCGAATCCCGGGCGCGAAGAGCGCTTCAAAACCCTTACCGGCAAAGACGCGCCGGTAATCGACTATCTCAATCGGCAGGAGAGCGTGGACCAGTTTCTCGCCAGCGTCATGTCGCTGGTGGACGCAAGCGTGAGCGCGTATCAGCGTCGCGGCTTCAAGCACCTGATGGTGTCGTTCGGCTGCACCGGCGGCCAGCATCGCTCGGTGTATCTCGCGGAGCAATTGGCGAAACATTTGCGCGGCCAGGATGGTGTGGAAGTGGTGGTGCATCATCGCGAGCAGGAGCAGCTGAATCCATGAAAGCGATGATTCTGGCCGCCGGCCTCGGCACGCGCTTGCGGCCCCTCACCGACAATCGCCCCAAAGCTCTGGTCGAGATCGACGGCCGCACGCTGCTGGAGATCACGCTTTCTCGCTTGCGCAACGTTGGAGTTCGCGAGGTGATGATCAACGTGCATCGCTTTGCCGACATGATTTTGGAGTACCTGAAAACGAACGACAACTTCGGCATGCGCATTGAGGTTTCGCGCGAGGAGGCGTTGCTCGACACCGGCGGCGGCCTGAAAAAGGCTGCTTATTTCTTTGTCGAAGATTCCAGCCGTTCTGAAGAACCCTTCATTGTGCACAATGTCGATGTCCTCAGCACGATCGATCTCCTGCGCATGGTGCAATTTCATACGGCAAATCAGGCTCTCGCCACCCTGGCGGTGCAGCACCGCAAGACCTCTCGATACCTGCTGTTCGACGACCAGCGTCAGCTTTGCGGCCGGCGATCCGGGGGCGATGCAGAACCTGAACTCGTTCGATCTTCACTTGCTCGATCTTCAGTTATTCGATCTTCCCAGCAAGCGCACGCCCTGGCCTTTTCCGGCATCCACGTTATTTCTCCCCGACTTCTTCAGATGATGATTGAAGACGGCGCGTTCTCCATCGTCACCTCCTATTTGCGTCTCGCCGCCCAGGGAGAAAAAATCCTCGCCTTCCGCGCCGATGAATATTATTGGCGTGATCTCGGCAGGCCGGAGAATGTGGCGCAAGCCGCTCAGGATTTAAAGCAAAAAGTCATTGCGCAGTAGGCTCAGCGTTGCGCGAGTGTGCGCGAGACCTGACTTCACGGATCGGCTTGAGAACCGACTCTGC
>Ga0097691_1001324_pt1:17500-18511 | contig 18511 bp, 16 predicted proteins | sample NGESurdeep072012_8_FD_72858 | JGI IMG/M metagenome (GOLD analysis project Ga0097691, IMG submission 72858) | Arctic peat soil microbial communities from Barrow, Alaska - NGEE Surface sample 210-1 deep-072012 | ecosystem: Environmental > Terrestrial > Soil > Wetlands > Peat ... | reverse complement strand
TTCTCAGATCGTTACGCCATTCGTGCAGGTCGGAACTTACCCGACAAGGAATTTCGCTACCTTAGGACCGTTATAGTTACGGCCGCCGTTCACCGGGGCTTCAGTTCAAAGCTTCGCCTTGCGGCTAACCTCTCCCTTTAACCTTCCGGCACCGGGCAGGCGTCAGCCCCTATACGTCGTTTTCGACTTTGCAGAGACCTGTGTTTTTGTTAAACAGTCGCCGTACGCTATTCACTGCGGCCCCCTCGGGCTATGAACCCTACCGGGGCGCTCCTTCTCCCGAAGTTACGGAGCCAATTTGCCGAGTTCCTGAACGAGCCTTCTCTCGAGCGCCTTTGGATATTGTCCTCGTCTACCTGTGTCGGTTTGAGGTACGGTTCCCGCGGATTCTCCTTAGAGGTTTTTCTTGGCAGGGTGGCATCCACGAGTTTGGACCATACGGTCCTCCTTTGCGCCTCAGCGATAGCTCTCCGGCGGATTTGCCTACCGGAGACGCCTTACGCGCATCGACAGCCCAAGCCATAGGACTGATCATGTAGCCTTCTGCGTCACCCCATCGTGATAACGAATCCAAGGGAGGTCCGGAATATTAACCGGATGTCCATCAGCTACGCCTTTCGGCCTCGCCTTAGGGACCGCCTAACCCTGAGCGGATTAACCTTTCTCAGGAAACCTTAGACTTTCGGCGCGGAGGGTTCCCACCTCCGTTATCGCTACTTATGCCGGCAGGGTCTCTTCACAACCGTCCACCAGTGCTTACGCTCTAGCTTCAAACTGTTGAGAATGCTCTCCTACCACGCATGACCTAAGTCATGCATCCGCTGCTTCGGTACCCAGCTTGAGCCCCGTTATATTGTCGGCACCGGACCGCTTGACCAGTGAGCTATTACGCTTTCTTTAAAGGATGGCTGCTTCTAAGCCAACCTCCTGGCTGTCTGGGCGTTCCGACATCCTTTCCCACTTAGCTGGAATTTTGGGACCTTAGCAGGCGATCTGGGCTGTTTCCCTCTC
>Ga0097691_1001324_pt1:0-12500 | contig 18511 bp, 16 predicted proteins | sample NGESurdeep072012_8_FD_72858 | JGI IMG/M metagenome (GOLD analysis project Ga0097691, IMG submission 72858) | Arctic peat soil microbial communities from Barrow, Alaska - NGEE Surface sample 210-1 deep-072012 | ecosystem: Environmental > Terrestrial > Soil > Wetlands > Peat ... | reverse complement strand
CATCACCATTCGCGACATGGTCGAAACGCAACACGAGTTGCTAACGCGCGTGCTCGGCATCCACCACCTCAAAGCTGTCATGGGCGTCTCCATGGGAGGCATGCAGACGTTCCAATGGATCGTCGCCTATCCCGACTTCATGGACAAAGCCATCCCCATCGTGGGCTCACCACGGCTTGCGCCTTACGATCTGGTGCTGTGGCAGACGCAGATTGACGCCATCATGAACGACGCCGCGTGGAAGGGCGGTAACTACGAGAAGAATCCAGCGCGCGCCGCCGAAGCAGAATTCGGCGATTTGTTCCTGAGCACCCCAGAACATTTCAATCAAAGCACCACGCGAGCGAAAGTACTGCAGGAAATTGCCAACGCTGTAACGACTAACCAGGGCTCCGACGCCAACAACAAAATCCGCCACTCGCAAGCCATGATGGAGCTCGATGTGTCGTTGCCGTTCGGCGGATCGATGCAACGCGCAGTCGCTGCGGTCAAAGCGAAAGTGTTCGTCATCGCATCCAAAACCGACCAGACGGTCACGCCCGGCCCAGCCATCGATTTCGCGCATCTGCTGAACGCCAAACTGCTGGTGCTCGACGACGACTGCGGTCACGGGGCTCCCGGCTGCGAAGCCAAGACCATTGTGCCCGCCATCGCCGCGTTTCTGGCGCAACCGTGATGACCATCGGAGGACTCAAGCCAGCGCATCGTGCATATTCGCTGTCATCCCGACCGGAGGCGGCCTTGCCGCTGGAGTCAAAAGGGCCCTTTTTCCGCGACCCAGCTTAGTGCTCGACCCGAGAAGTCGCTATCCGCTCCCTGCCTTTGCTCGCGCAATCTCCCCCACCGTCGCCTTGGTGATCCTCAGATAGTCTCCCGGTGCCAGCAAAACTTGTGTCCCCCGCACGCCCGCCGAAACAGACACCACGTCCCACAACCCCATCGTCTCATCGGCGAACACCGGATATTCCTTCTTCGCGCCCAGCACGGTGACGCCGCCGCGAATGTATCCGGTCAGCGGCTGCACTTCTTTCAGCGCAACCAGTTCTACCTTGCGGTCACCGCTCAACTTCGCCAGCGCCTTGAGGTCGAGTTCGTAATTTCCCGGGATCACCGCGAAGCACGGGCCGCTGCGATCGCCGCGCGCCAGCAGCGTCTTGAAGACCTGCTCGGAAGGCATGCCGATCTTGGCTGCCACCGACTCAGCTGCCAGGTCGTCAGGATCGACTTCGTACTCGCGCAGCGAGTAGCGCACGTTCACCGCATCGAGCAGACGAACTGCATTGGTTTTCATTCGTATCGCCGTTCACTTTTTCGGGATGTACTCGGTCAGGGTGATCGCCCGAAACTTTTCAGTCTCGCCGACGATGTATCGGCTTTGCAGTTCTGCCTCGACCGTCCGCGTGGTCTCGTCACTGCGGCTTGTCGGATAGCGCAGCATCCACACCCGCTCTCCTGCCGCGATCTTCTGCCGCCAATCGCCCGACGCCCCACTCACTTCAACCGACATAGGGCGGTTGTTGGCTCCGCCCGGCAGCCAGTCGCGATAGCTGTCGCTGGGATTGCCGACGCCCGCGTAATACAACACGTAATCCTGCGCAGTGGCGTGCGCGATCAGGTACTTCGCGACATCGCGCCAATCCTCGCGCACTCGCGTATATGACATCACGGTGCTCGCCAACGAGAGCGCACACACTCCAGTGATGGCGGCAGTCCGCAGTTTGAGTGTCGGAATGCCGCACGCTCCCACCGCAACCGCCAGCAACCACGCGGGGAGGCAGATGATCAGGAAGCGATGGAAGAAGACGGGCCGCACAACCGAAACCAGCAACGTAATGATCACAGGAGTAAACAGGGAACTGGCGACCAGCGCATACCTCCAATACTGCAGCGCGTCCTTCGCCAGGTCACGTGAGTTCTTCATGGTTCGCAGGAACAAGCCGGCCAACACCAGCTCCAGCGCGAGTAGGACGGCCCCCACAGCTTTGCTGCCCTCGGCAGCCAGAAATACTCCGAGGTGATACAGCTCAAGTAGAGAAGGCTTCTGCACCCAATCGATGTGCTGGATAGGCTGGGTGTGGATCATCCACAGCACAGGAATTGCAAGCGCCGCGAGAATTGCGCTCGATGCAAATAAGTACTTCCACGGACGCCGTTCCCTTGGAAGCGCCGGCAGCGACAGAGCGTGAGCCAGGGGAACCAGCAGCCCAAAGTAATGGAAGTAGAGCGTGACGCCAGCGGTCAGGGCATACGCGATCGTCAAGGCATACGTCGGACGCTGAATCAACCGCACAAAGAGGTACGTCGATGCAATCACGCCCAACAGCAGCCAACTGTAGGCTCGCGCCTCCTGGGAATACACCACGGCGCAGGTGCTCAGTGCGAGGAAGAGCGTGGCCACCATCCCCACAGCGCGTCCGAACAGTCGCGCCGACAACAGGTACATCAGGAGAAGACTCGCGACTCCCGGCAGTACCGAGAGCATTCGCACGCTGGCTTCGCCGGTTCCGAAATGCAGCCACGGCCGCAACATGACGTAATACAACGCCATGTTGCCTTCGTCGTTCCACAGCGTCCGCCAAAACGAAATGCCGGGCACCCGGGCGAATACGATACTACTGATTTCGTCCAGCCAGAAGCTCTTGTAGCCCAGGGCTGTCAGCCGCAGTGCCGCGCCCAGCGCCATCACCAAGAGCAGAAGCGGCGTGTTTCGCCCTCCCGCGGTTTTGCGCGTGTCTTCCGCAAGCGGGGGAGCAGGCCGCGTTGCATCCGCGCTGGGAATCATGATCCGACTATAGCAAGCGGCAATTTCGACCCCAACCCGGAAGCCGTCTTCATTCTTATTTATGAGCGCCAGATTTAGCTTGACAACGAATAAGTGGCATGGCAATATACATTGTATTACAAGGTATAGTTCATGGCACAGCCCGATTACATTACTCCCGACAACGAATCCCCGGACAAATGGGAAGCCCAAATGCGGAAAGGTTGCTTGGAGATGGCGGTTCTGGCCAGTCTGTGGCATGGACGGCTGTATGGTCTGGAAATTCTGCGAGTGCTGGAGCGCGACTCCAACCTGGTGCTGGCGGAGGGAACAATCTATCCCATCATGAACCGGCTGCGCGCGGAAGGGCTGGTGCAATCGCAATGGGTCGAGGCCGAGGCTGGGCATCCGCGCAAGTATTACGAACTCACGCAAAGCGGGCGCGACCGCGCCACCCGCATGGCCGAAACCTGGACGCAATTCTCGGCAGCACTTGGCTGCCTGATTGAACCGGTATTAAGAGATAGAAAAGTGGAGCAACCTCTATGACAACCGAACTCCAGGTGAATGACTATTTGGCGCGGCTGCGCGCCTCCCTCACGGGCATGACCGTCGCCGAGCGCGAAGACATCGTGGAAGAAATCCGCATGCACATCCGCGAACGGTCCGGCGAATCACAGACCAGCGTCGAATCGGTGCTAGCGGGACTTGGTCCGGCGGACGCATTGGCCCAGCAGTATCGCACGGGCCTGCTGGTGCAGCAGGCGCGAAAGAGTCTGTCGCCCGTAGTGATCCTGCGCGCCGCGCTGCGTTGGGCCGCAACTGGCGTGGAGGGCTTCATCGTCTTCGTGATCGCACTCATCGGCTACGCGACGGGGTTTAGTTTCCTGCTGCTTGCCCTGATCAAGCCCTTTTTCCCCAGGAACACCGGGCTCTGGGTCGGACCCGACCAATTCGCTTTCAATTTTCGGATGGGCGCGACCATGACGAACCCGGCCCCACCGGTGCACGAGGTGCTGGGGTGGTGGCTGATTCCCGTCTGTCTCGTGGTCGGATCGCTCAGCCTCGCCCTTACGACAAAGCTGCTGCAATTCCTGATGGGGCGATTCCACTGGAAAGTGCCGTTCACTTCCAATACGCACTCACGTCCTGCGATGATGGCGCTGTAGTGGGCTGGCTCCGGCCTAACGCTTTTTCTTGAGGATCACCAGAATTTCCTGCAGGCCCTGGCGCACTTTCTTGAGGCTTTCGATGCGGCCCGGCTTGGGGAACGGCAGTCCCGACTGCATCTTCGCCGGCTTGCTCTCGGCCTTGAGTTGCTGGCGGGCGCCGGCGATGGTGAAGCCTTCTTCGTAAAGCAGTCTCTTGATGTGGAGAACGTTCTCGACGTCGCGCTGCCGGTACATGCGCTGGCCAGTGCTGCTCTTGACCGGCTTCAACTGCGGGAACTCACTCTCCCAGAAACGCAGCACGTAGGCAGGAAGCTTGCACAGTTTCGCAACTTCTCCGATCCGGAAGTACAGCTTATCGGGAATCACCGGATCGTCGGCGACGCCTGCTCTTCGCGCTTTTTTCTTCCCATCCGTCATCGAAGATGTCGCGCACCCTGTACGCCCGGCGGCGATTCGCCAACAGGCCCAAGGCTTTCTTCTAGCACGAACCAACTCTACAAACAACTGTAACGCAGGCTGAAATGCCGCGCAGTAAAAAGACCTCCGAGAACGAAGTCGCGGAGGCCAGTTTTTGCTGCAAAAATTTAGCGAGGCTTATGCCCCGCCAAGTTTGGTTAATGCTTTTTCTTCTTGGCTGCCTTCTTTACTGCCTTTTTCTTCGTTGCCATGGTGTTTTCTCCTTGGAACCTTCTCCCTAGAAGGTTGCTTGGCCGATGTGGCCTAGTTGCCATCGATGCTCAACATATTGCATGAACATCGTGTCTGGCACTAGATATTGCGGTTACTGGAAGGGAATGTCAACAACTTTCTTCAAAAAAATTCTTGCGCTCCTCCGAATTCGGTGATTCGACCCGAGCGGCTCCGCCCATTCCGACCGTCGCGGACCGTGCAAACCGACAACAACTCCCTTAACACCCCTGCCAAAGTGCGAGAGTATGCTTGTGCTTCGCGCGCACTCGTAACCGACGTCCCCGAGATTTATCGCAAGGAGAACGGACTTGTCAGAGATCGGTGCCCTCTACATTGATGAAGCTTTCCGCAGCCTGCGTGGGCATAAACGCCTGGCAGACGACTCAATTGCGCAACTGAGCGACGAACAGTTCTTCGCCGTGCCCGATGCTGAATCCAACAGCGTGGCCGTCATCGTCAAGCACATGGCGGGCAACATGCGTTCGCGGTTTACAGATTTTCTGACCACCGACGGTGAGAAGCCGGACCGCAACCGCGACCAGGAATTCATCGTCACCGCCGATGCCACGCGTGCGCAGATCCTGGCCGCGTGGGAGCAGGGTTGGCACCTGGTGTTCGAGGCGCTCAACGGGATCAGCCCCGAAGACCTGTTGCGCACAGTCACAATTCGCGGCGAACCCCACACCGTGCTGCAGGCCATCAATCGGCAAGCCGCGCATAGCGCCTACCACGTGGGACAGATTGCCTATCTTGCCCGGCACTGGAAGGGTGCGGAGTGGAAAACGTTGAGCGTCCCCAAGGGGCAGAGCGAACAGGTCAACGCGAAGATGCGGCAAAAATACAAGTCCAAATAAGGGGAACACTATGGTGCGACTTCGTTCGGTGGGAGTAGTTTCCTGTGCAAAGATATCGGCGATTCTGCATGGAGCTATGGGAGTACTGGTTGCTTTGCTGGTGGTGATAGCCGGTTTGGCGGGTCTGGCCGCAGCTCCCGCGCCGCAGAAGTTGGGGATCCTTGGAATCTTGATCGTTGCAGCGATCATGCCGTTTTTCTATGCGCTCCTGGGTTTTTTGTTCGGCGCATTGTCGGCATTGCTCTACAACTGGTCTGCCTCCGCCATCGGCGGAATCGAGATGGAGTTGCAAGCGGTTCCGCTGGCCTACGTTCCGGCGCACCCGCAGGCTCCGACGGCGAATCCGGTGGCGTAGTGTCGCAGCCCGGCTCGATCTGCATAAAGTTCTCACCGACCGCATCGCGATTAAAGACTTCGCCACCCTCGCTGACCGTCTATGAATTCGGCCAAGGTACAGGAAATGTCGTGAGTTCGCCTATCGGGATCAATTGCATCCCTGGGAACGGGGCGGGCTGCACTGGACACTTTGTGCTGGACACCATCGTTACCCTCACAGCAGTCCCAGCATCGGGCTCTGTTTTTGGTGGTTGGTCTGCCAACTGCCTACCGGCCAATGCACCTCTTACTGGCGGCTCCTGTACGATTAAGATGGGCGACAACGGCACGGTGGGAGCGATCTTCAACCTGGCACCATAGCCCAAGACAGTCCGCATCAAATGTGGACGGGAAAAGGGTAACCATCTCGGTCAGTCGCAACTAAACACGAAACAACTCGAAAATCCCCGTCCAAGTTGCAGAGCTTGGACGGGGATTCTTTTGGCCGCTAGTGTGGCCGGTTCTGTTGCTGGCCTTTGGGAGCCTGCGACTGGTGGGCCGCGGTCTGATGAGGCGGCTGCGCCTGATGCTGACTCGGCGCATGCTGGTTCATGCCTGGTGCTGGTGGACGCGCGGCCGCGTGGTACTGCGGCGCCGGCTGACGAGGAGGATTGTTAGCTTGGTGCGCTTGCTGTTGCGGCTGCGGACGTGGCGCCGGAGTTACGTGTTGCGCAGTTGTGGGTTGCGGAACTTTCTGCGCGTGTTGAACCGACTGGTGAACGTTATTGTTATTGGGCCGCGGTACATTCTGCGCAGTCCGCGCCTGCTGTTGCGGGTGACTGTTTTGCGGTGGACGAGGCACGTTCGCCGCGGCCCGCTCCGGCTGACTGTTCTGCGGAGGTCGCGGCACAGACTTACCGTTGGCTGCCGCATTCTGTGTTGGCGTGGGCCTGTTTGCTGCTGGCAGGCTGGCCCGCACAGCTTCGCGAGCGTTTAACGCTCCCGGCCGGGGGGTTGCGACAACGGCTGGCCGTCCATGGTTAGCAGAAGCAAACTGTGCGCGATCGCTGCGAGCAGCTTGCTCGTGCTGGACCTGCGCTGAAGTGGGCGTGACGTGCCGTTCCCGCTGAGCCGCCAACTGCTGTGACGTGGCCCGCGCCTGTATTCCGCCCGGACCTCCGTTGTAACTGACGCGGTTCACGCCGACGTTATTGACGTTCCGGTTGTACACATTGTGTACGTTGGTAATGTTGACATTATTGACCGCGCGATTGTAGTAGAAATCGCGGCCATGCCAGTATCCACCGGAATAGCCGAAACCGGTGTAGCCGAAGCCATAGTTAATGCCACCGTAGAAACCGACCGTCGGTCCCCAGTAGCCCGGGTACCAGTTATAAAGCCCGGCTGAGAACCCCCAGTAGCCTGGCGTCCACAGAAAGCCCACCTGAGGCGGCATCACCCAGGTTCCGGGCACCCAATAATAGCCGTCGGGACTCCATGCCCAGTAACCCGGCGTCCAAATGTACCCCGGTCCCGGAATGATTGGCTGCGAGTACACGGGCAATACAGGAGGGCCGATCGCTACGGAAACAACCACTCCGCCCCATGAGCACAAGGCGGTGGCCAAAACCACTCCTCTGGGTCTCACCTTGAGTATGCGTCCCCCGCGAACTGACGGCGCGAACGCGATGAAACCCTTCGGAAGTAGCGCAATCTACCTATACAAACACCTGTATTGGATGCGTTCTTCGGTCATGGTGTGTCAAGAAGTGTGAAGACCGCGACGTATTCGCCAAGTTAGGTTCTCGTAAGGTGTACTCCGGATGGACAACCCAAAGAAATATGCATTTGTCCCGCCGGACAGATTCGAGTTTCCAAACCCTCGTCGCGTGTTTTGAGGGATGAGGTGAGCCTTACCGTTCTCATATCGGCCAGCGTTCTTTTCTAGCGCTTACGACCGTGCTTCGACGCGCTTTTGCGACTGCTTTTCGGCGCGGCCTTCTGTTTCCGTATCGTCGCAAGCTTCCGCTTCTTGGTCGGCGCAGACTTCTGTTTCTTAGTCGGCGCAGGTTTGTGGCCATGCTTCGGCGGTTTTGGCGGCTTCGGTGGCTTGGGTGGCTTAGGCGGTTTCGGTGGCTTGGGTGGCTTGGGCGGCGGTGTTGGCGTGGGGGTTGGTGTGGGAGTTGGTGTAGGAGTCGGTGTTGGTGTCGGTGTCGTTCCGGCCGACAGAGCCTGCAGGAGCGCCGCGCCATTGGGGCTGCCCCAACCAGTGCACGGGTCCCAGCCCCGAGCTGCGCTGAAGTCGCCGTTGTTGCCTGACGTGATGTCGCGCAACGAGGTCTGGGCGGCAATGTTCTGGTAGAGAGTCGGATTCAAATATCCCACTGCTTTGCCCAGAGATTGATTGAACAGCGCGATCAAGCCGGCCCACAACGGCGCTACGGCGCTGGTCCCACCGACCGCGATATTCGATCCGTCAACCTGAACCTGGTAGCCGGTGGCAGGATCGGCGTCGCCCGAAACGTCGGGCAGACCGCGGCCACTGAACGAGCCTGAGGTCGGCACATTCACGCCAGACTGCCAGGACGGGATCGCGAAAGTGCTGCTCACGCCGCCGCCGGTTGCACCTTCATTGGTGGACAGATCGTTCCACACCACCTCGCTCGAAATATTTCCGCCTTGAATGACCAGCGTGGTGCCACCGCATGCCAGCGAGTAGGGGCTCGACGCCGGGAAGTCCGCGTGATCGCTGCCGTCGCTCACGCCGTCTGTGGAGCCGTTGTCTCCGCACGCCGCGCATACTGTCACGCCCACCGCCGACGCCGATTGCAGCGCGCTGTTGTAGGACTGCAGAGACTGCGCGGTCCACGTCGACTCAGGCCCGCCCCAACTGATCGAGATCACCGATGGTTGATGAACCGTGTCAGTCGCAGCCTGGTTGATGGCATCAAGGAAACCGGAGTCGCTGTTGGGAGCGAAGTAGACCACGATGCTCGCGCCCGGCGCCACCGCACCCGCGACCTCAATGTCGAGCATGACCTCGGTATCGGGACCGCTGGTGCTTCCGGTGGGCTGGTTCTGCGCTCCGTCGACCGAAACCGCCACCACCGTGGGCGCAGGCGAGATATTCAGCCCGCTGAAATAGGTGGCGAGATCCGACTGGGTGAAGCCTCCCCCGAGCTCGATGATTCCAATCGTCTGCCCGGTGCCGTTCACCGCAGTCGGGAAGCCGTAAGCTTGGGCGACCTGCAACGGCGTATAGGAAACAGGCGTCGCCAGCGGACTAGCCTGCTCGCGGCCCGCAACGCGAAATTGCGCCTGTGCTTGCGGGCGGTCATCGAGCCCGTGCACGCTTTGGACGACCTTACTGAGTTCCGTCGGCAGATTAATCGCGCCCGTGCGTCCGCGATACGAGCCGCCTGCATGTTCGTAGCACGCCAGCTCAACTTGAAACGCTTTGGCAAAATCTCCAGTCTTGCCTGTGAGCGTGACCGTCCGGGCGCCCAGATTCATCTGCGCAATCGCCAGCCCGTGGGCCGCGGCGAACGCCCCCACTTTCTGTACATCAGCAGGATCCGCGCCGTAACGAGCGGCATACTCTTCGCGCGTAATGCGTTGTCCGCTGGCGATGAGCTTGTCGAGAGTCGGATACTTCCGTGCTGCGGCGCGTGGCCGTAGCGTCAGCGTCACGCGCATCACCGCGTTGGCGTCAACAGCACCTGACTTGGTCGCACCGGGAAGCGGTTCGCGCACGCTTCCGGGAAGTTTGACGTACTTATTAAATGGCATGATGCGTTCCTCAGCGTTGCCGCGATTCACTTACCACGGCAGATGGTCTATTCGGGACGGAGTGGCGGGGCCCCAGTAAAACCAGACGCGCGGCGCTATAGATCAAACTGAACAATTTGGATTAGAGTTCTGTGCCCCTGGACTGACACCTCGTCCTTGCGTTGGCGGATTATGGCTCCATAACCTGTGGAAAGCAAGTCGTTTCTTCGCGCGCAATTTGCCGGGCCGCGACGAACGCAATGCGACCCATTTTGGGAGTACTCCGAGACTTTGCGGTAGCACCGTTCACCGGATGTTTGGAACCAGGACCTCGTTGCCGCTTTCGCGTGCCGAGTGTTCCCCCGAGCTGGTCGTGCTCAGGCTTGAGTTTTTTTGAGACTCGAAACTTGAAACTCGAAACTGACTTCGACAGCCTCACTGCCATTTCGGGAGAAATCCTACGCTCCCGCTCACCAGTTCCGACAGAGTCGTGAGCGTGACTTTGGGCGCGGAAGGTAGTTTGGGCTGTGGCGAATTTGCCACATTTGCCAAAATAACTTTCACGCTCTCTTTGTTTTCAATGGTTTGGGCGAAAATTCGTTGCAAACGATTGATTCCAAGCGTCTTATAGATATCCATGTCAGCCGTAAGGACTTACATCTGCAGTTTCTTGTACAGGACCCCCCTCTTTCGCAGACCAACAGTATTTCAAAGAACGTGCGAGACACGTGATCGGGGCTAACCCGGCCCGTTCGATGCCGCCAGAAGGACAACTTCCGTCTCGTCAAGTTTCGCTCTCAGGCGAAACTTCCCAGTTTCATGGATAGAGCAAATGGGGATGGGGAGTCACGCAAAATCTGCACGACGAAAGAACGAAAGTAACCACCTTCCCTCCTGGTAGGTTCCCACCAGCGTGTGTTCTCTTTTGGACAGACTGCTCGAACGTCGAGCTGTCAGACTTTTGTTCAGAGGACTTCAACATGAGCATCGAAACGATTTTGATTATTGTCTTGGTTGTGTTTTTGTTTGGTGGAGGCGGGTGGTACTGGCAGCGCGGGCGCGGTTAGCACGACCAGTTCTGAAATGGCCCCTCAGTAGCCGAACCCGGAATCTCGCTTACGGAAACGGGCGAAAGAGCGCGTCACCATCGTTTCGGGTTTCAAAGCGGCTTGAAGCCAACGCTGGACCATTCGCGGAGACCCAACGAGCTTCGCATCAAGTCCGGCGAACAATTTCCTTTTTCCTGGGCGGGTAACAAAATGCCCGCTCCATACTTAGGGTAATTCTCAACCATAAGGAGAAAACCGATGGGCACGAGTACTGAGAATGAGATCAAAGGCACTTTTCATGAAGTAAAAGGAAAAGTCAAAGAGGCGATAGGCAAAGTCACGAATGATGCCGACTTGAAGGATGAAGGCAAAGCCGAGCACACGGCCGGCAAAGTCGAAAAGAAAGTCGGGCAGATCAAGGAAGTGTTCGAGAAGTAAATCAGGCGGGCTCTGTCCGGCGCATTTTCCTGATGCTCCTCCCAATCCCCGTCCAAGCGAGTTTGCTTGGGCGGGGATTTTCCTAGCTCAAACCTTGAAACTAGACGCTGACTCCGGCCTTTAGGCCAATTCCAGCCGCTTCAGTTTGATCCTGTCGGCGTTGACGTGCGCTAACTCATAGTGTGCTTGCTGGGTAAGCCAACTTGCCGCGCTGCCGCCGAAGACCTTCGAGAGCCTCACGGCCATTTCGGGAGAAATCCCGCGCTTCCCATTCACCAGTTCAGATAGGGTGGTGCGCGTGACTCCGAGAGCGGCAGCAGCGTCTGTAATGGTCAAGCCCAACGGCTCGATGCAATCGTGCAGCACCACACTGCCAGGGTGAGGTGGATTCTTCATCGGCATGGCTGGCTCCTTTCAATGGTAGTCAACATAATCGACGTCGAGGGCGTCGCCGTGCTCAAAGCGAAAAACAAGGCACCAGTTGGCGCTTACCGTCACGGCGTAGGACCCATGCAGTTCACCCTCAAGCGCGTGCAGTCGGTAGCCAGGGATATCCATATCTGTGACGACTTCCGCCGCTTCAGGACGCGCCAGAATGCGGCGTAGTTTCTCCACGTATTCCGCAAATACGCCGCGGGGGTCGTCGTCTTCATAGAGCCGTTTGAGCCGCTTGTGACGGATCGAGCGGATCACGCCTTACCGTAATGCGTTACGTTACGCATGTCAAGAGGTTCCCACAATTGGCGAAGTCGGGACGTTGCGGTTCACCAGCCAAAAGACCTACACAAGTCGGATTGTGTGGGGAACCCGGCACCCGGCCGACACTGCCAAGGGTATAATTCCTGGGCTGAGGGCCCTCAAGATGAGTGATCGAGGCATCAAGCACAGTCCTGATGACATGCGCGACCTGAAGTGGTCGCCGTCGGAGAAGGCCGTTGCGCGAAAGGCGTTCGACGCGGCGCTTTCCCGGGAGTTGAAAGCGGTGATCGCGGAAACCAAGCGGTTGGCGGCAAGAATTGAACAACCGGACGACCTCTGGGAGTTGGAGCGGTACCTGACTGCGAAGCGCAAAGAGATCGACGAGACTTTCGACTATCGCTATTCCGTGCTTCCTCTGGTATTGGGGTCGCTTATCAGGCAGGGCCGCCTCAGCGAACAAGAGCTACACGGGCTCGGAGAAGATAAGCTGGCGCGCATCCGCAGTGTGGTAGCGCTTTGAGCCTCCGCAGCGAAGATTCTGCGTAGAACAAACGAAAACTCCCACCCCGCCAAAAGAAGGCGGGATGGGGCACCCTTCTGGAAGTCTAGTCGTAACAATAAGTTGCCGGGGCGGGCCACGCATTATAAAAGGGCGCCCCTTTCGAAGTAGGCTATGGCTGCTGTGTGAAGCAGTAAGCCAAGCCTGACGAAAGGAACACCCGATGAATAGCATCAAGTATGTTGGCCTCGATGT
>Ga0097691_1001323_pt1 | contig 18525 bp, 16 predicted proteins | sample NGESurdeep072012_8_FD_72858 | JGI IMG/M metagenome (GOLD analysis project Ga0097691, IMG submission 72858) | Arctic peat soil microbial communities from Barrow, Alaska - NGEE Surface sample 210-1 deep-072012 | ecosystem: Environmental > Terrestrial > Soil > Wetlands > Peat ... | reverse complement strand
CGACCCTGTCAGCAGCCGCCGGCCATTTCAGCGAGGCGGTAAAGGGAAGGCCCCATACCCAATGGCAAGCATCCCAGGACCTCGAAAGAATGGGTGTCGCGCCCGGCGACCGGGTAGCACGAATCGGCGGCTTGTTCGGCGTCGACTGGGCGCGACTGAGCCGGGTCACTGTGGTGGCGGAGGTTCCGCGCGCAAACGCCAGGGAATTCTGGTGCGGAAGCCGGAAATTACAGCAGCAAGTGATCGAGACGTTTCGGCGCCTGGGGGTTACGGCCATTGTGGCCGAGCAAGTTCCATCGGATGGGGTGTTCGAGCCCGGCCCAGAGTGGCGCAGGTTGGGAGACGGAAGGTTTTATGGCATGCGCCTGTCACCGCAAGGGAAAGAGGAGAATCAGGGCGGGCCGCGTTAGCGGCGGGACCGGGAGCTAGCCCGGACTGCCCTCCGCGGGTGCGGCAATTGGCCGGCCCTGCGGGCTACAAGTTCGCAGCGATGTGGCTGGCGCGGCGGCGCACGAGTTGGTCACGGCTCAAAGCGGGACGGGCCGGATTGAACGCAAGACTCTGGCATGAGTAAGCTGAATCACCATGACGCCGGGCGGGTAAAGCCCGGTGGAGCGTCGGAACATCTGTTGACCAAGAGTGCCGTTTCTCGTGCGTCGTATCTGACTGATAGTTTTCGCTGGCTTCAAACTCTGAGTGGTTGCCTATGCAGTCATGGTTAACTTTCGATTCTTCCGGGAACAAAAAAGCCCGCGAAGGTTCGCGGGCTGGAACCGAGGAAGGCAACGCTTATGCAAACATGGCGCGAGGACGAACGATCGTGCGCGGGCGACGACTGCGCACCATGCCGATGGTTCGGACGCGCTCATAGGCCCCATGCAGGTCCTGGCTGAGCATGCGGACCACCTGCAGACAGACGTCCGGATGCTCCCGCAAAAACTTCATCAGCTCTTTCCTGCGAATGAAAACAATCTGTGACGTATCCAAAAGCTCCGCGGTAATTTCATACGGGGTGTTTGACAGAGCAGCGCCCAGGCCCAGAACTTCGCCAGGGCCGGCGACTCTCATAGTCAACCGTTTGCCGCTATCCGCACAAATCGAGAGCTTGGCTCGGCCGTCACACAAGAGATAGATACCGCGAACCGGCCGCCCTTCGGCGAACAGAATCGTGTTCCGGGAAAAGGTCGCGAGCGTCTTGATCTCGTCGAAGGCCTTCAGCGAATCAGCTGGCATATCGCAGAAGACCCGGTCGGGACGGAAGTCGCAGGTAAAGCAACTTTGCTGGATTACGCTCTCCATGATGTCTTGGTAATACGTCTCTACTCGGGGTCAGCGCAGTGATAGCAGTCACCCGTTTTCGTGACCTTGTTCACATTGTGTCGCCCACGTGACCCAAAATGAACACACCAGAGGTGCTTGTAACGCAGCAAAATGTATGGCTTCGCGGGTTTGGTGACGCCGCGAGGCTTCATTCCCAAATTGGTTGTGCCTATGGCGCTATCGCCATTGCCTTGAGCGCCGCCTTGTTGCGAATCAGCAGAGTCGAGCCTTTGGCCTGCACAATCTGCCGCTTCTTAAGGTCGGCAAACAAACGCGTTACCGTCTCCCGTGAAGTGCCGATCATCTGCGCGATCTCCTCGTGCGTCAGCGCCAATTTGAGGCGCGGCTCCGCTTTGGCTGCTTCACCATTCTTCGCGCTCCATTCGAGCAGCAGCTTCGCGAGTTTCTCGGCGGCCGAGTGCGATAGCCCAAGCGATCGGATCTCGCGGCACGCGCTGTTGTACTTCTCACTCAATTGTTCGGCCACCCGCAGACAGGCATCGGGGTTCTCCCGCAGAAAGCGCTGAAAGTCTTCCCGCTTCACGAAATTGATCTGGCAGGGATCTACGGTTTCTGCGGTCAGTTCATAGGGCTTGCCGCTGACGGAAGCGCTGAGTCCCAGGACTTCGCCCGGTTCGGCGATTTTTAAGATCAGCGTCTTGCCATCGGTCGAGCAAATCGAAAGTTTGACCCGTCCCTTGCACAACACGAAAATGCCGCGCGGCGATTGGCCCTCGACAAATAGAACGGCTCCCTTGGGATATGCTGTTGCGTACTTAATATTTTCAAATGACTGCAGGGCAACGGCGGGAAGATCGCAAAAAATATGGTCGACCCGCATTTTGCAGGTCAGGCAATTTTCAATAATGTCCAGCCCATATGGTGAAAGCACGACGTCCCCCTATCCTTCACGGTGTATCCCCGAAGAACGGCCGGCGCACGCTGGGCGCGCATCCGTGGGCCACGAGCCTCCTTCGCGTTGAGCGTTGCGATTCCGCACTCCGTGCAGTGCGCTCCGTCACGTCGCTGCGTGACCAGAGAAAGATCGCAGCACCCAGCCGGTTTCAACCCTTCCTGCGATATGCGCAGGATTGCGGTCGGCGAGGCTTCTGCTCCAAATACTCTCTAGCAGACTGCGGACAGCGCACATCCAACAAGTGCAAAGATCACAAGTCGCTGTGACAAGAGACCAGTGGTGATTACTGGCTGTTCCACATGTTTTTCCGTAACTGTTTCAATTTGTTGATCTTATTAGGATTACACCTAAGTGGACTATGCACCAGACAACGGGTTGGCCGTCGCCCCTTTCTCTGGTGAGAATTCTGGTTCCGGACGGCGAAAATTCACCCTGACAACGAGACAAATCCAGCTCGGCGGACCACACACACCGCCTCTTTGGTGGAATTGACATCCCAACTTTCAGACCAGAAACTACCAGCACCCTTGTCGGGATCGCGATCATACGGGCTTGATCGACGGCAGTCGGTAATTATTCCTGCCTGATAAATCACATTAGGCACAATTTATGGCGTCAGCCAACTTGGAGGAAGTACGTGCGAAAGATCTCACTGCTGTTGCTCGTTGCCCTCACCGCGATTTCCGCATTCGGACAGGCCGATACTTCGACGGCCTCAAATCCAACCATCCTTGGCATCACCTGGGCTCGCGACGTCGACCCAGGCCTGACGTTTCCTCGTGCCAGGCGATCTCCGAATATGACCTACCACGGCGGAAAGATCATGCCCACGTCAAATGTCCGGGCAATCTTCTGGGGTACCAGTTGGGGTACTTACACCGGTGACAAAATCACCGGCATCGACACTTATTACACCGGCCTCAACAACTCCAACTATGCCAAAACGGTGGATGAATATACCGGCACCAACGGTCAGGTTGGACCGACCGACGCTTATCTGGGTCACATCGTAGATGGCACAACAGCGTCAGGCGGCGGAAACACTTCGACCATTCTCGCCGAAGTGTGCAAGGTCATCACCTCTCCCGACACCACCGGCAACGGCTACTACCCGGTGTATACCGACGTTCCCCGCGGCAACGCGGGATACTGCGCTTGGCATAGCGCGGGAACATGCGGCGGGACGACCGTTCAGTTCGCTTTCTTCTTCAAGCTCGATGGCGATGCGGGATGCGACCCTGCCGACACCCAGACCGGCCACTCTCAGGGACTCGCGGCACTGGCGAACGTGTCCGCACACGAACTGTCAGAGGCGCGCAGCGATCCGGCTAGTCCCGGTGCCTGGTACGATTCCAGCGGCGCCGAGAATGGCGACAAGTGCGCTTGGACCTTCAATGTCCCCTACGTGACCTTCCCGGATGGCAACAAGTGGAAGCTGCAGGGCGAGTGGTCAAACGCTGCTTATACGGCTGGCACAGGCTATCCCAACAGCAGCGGGCAGAGGGGCTGTCTCGACGGACACTGAGTTGTTTCTTGATGGAAAAGCGGCGGGGCTAGTCCTCGCCGCTTTGTTATGTCGTTGTACAAATAACACGAACAACTATGCCGTAACCGGCTCGCTCGCCGCGACCCGCTCGGTGTCGAGGACAACCGCGATGGCATGTATCACGGACGCCACGCGTACGGCGGCCAGGATCTTTTCTTCGCCAAAGCCTTTATTCTGAAGAACTTTCTCGTGCGAGTCCACGCAGGCGCCGCAGCCGTTGATTGCTGACACGGCGGTACACCACAGCTCGAAATCGAGCTGATCGATGCCGTGCGTGCGGATCACGTTCATGCGCAATCCGGCGCGCATGGTGCCGTACTTCTGGTTGGAGCTGAGGTGCAGAAAGCGGTAGAAGATGTTATTCATCGCCATAATCGCCGCAACGCCCTTAGCGGCTTCTAAAGCTTGTGGCGTCAGGTACTTAGCGCCTTCTGCAATGGCCGCAGCGGTCAGGTCTTCGTTGCGCGAGGCCATGGCGCAGGCCACCACGGTTCCCCACAACTGCTGTTCGCTCAAGTCGGTCTGCTGCCGGACCACGCTGGAGAAATTCAGCTTCAAGTCCTTGGCGTAGGAAGGGAGTGTATCCATCAAAATGTCGAGACTCATCTTGCTCCCCGGTGCGCCGGAAAGGCGCGTTCCGAACGTGACTTATAACAAAAGTAATAATAGCTTTGCGGGCCCGCGGACGCGGTCCCGCCAGTTACCAGTTAGACGTGCAGGGTTTCCTGACCCTTCTGCCAATTGCAGGGGCAAAGTTCGTCGGTCTGCAGTGCATCGAGTACGCGCAGAACTTCCTGCGGATTGCGGCCGACCGACAGGTCGGTGACGTATACGAAGCGAATGATGTTCTCCGGATCGACAATGAATGTAGCGCGCTGGGCTACGCCGGCTTTCTCGTCGAGGATGCCAAGCTGTCCGCACAAATCACGCTTGATGTCGGCCAGCATGGGGAACGGCAGGTCCCTCAGGTCGGCATGATGAGTACGCCACGCGTGGTGTACGAACTCCGAGTCGGTGCTCCCACCGAGGATCTGAGCATCGCGGTCGTGGAATTCCCTGTTCAACTTGCCGAAGGCGGCGATTTCGGTCGGACAAACAAAGGTGAAGTCTTTCGGCCAAAAGAAATAAATCTTCCACTTACCGGCGTAGTCCTGGTCGGTGATGGTTGCGAATTCCTTGCCCTTTTCGAGGCTAACGGTTGCAGTGACGCTAAAATCGGGAAACTTCTCGCCTACACCTAACATGTTGGTTCACTCTCCATGATGAATAGAATTAATTCCGCTTGTTGTTCTTTCGTAATACACACCCTACTGGTGCCCCGCACTTCGCCGTCGAGCTTCTCCATATGAAAGCCCTCGGGCAGCATAGCCCGTAACCACACGGGGGAAAGAAGGTCGATGTCAAGTGCCTTGGTTCAGCCCTAAACGCAGGAAGGCGCTTTCCGCCCGGACTATTCCTCAGCAGGGTTGCGTCCCCGCGGAGCCCGTTTCCACTTCGCCCGGTGGAATTATTGTAGAACGGTCGTTGCCAAGTTAAGAAGCACGACCAAAGATCCCAAAGGGTGGCGTTTCATTTTGAAACACCACCCTTCGGTTGGTACCTAGTGGACAGCCCGCTTTTTCGCCGCGGCGAGATCGTAGCGATCAAGGTTCATCACTTTGCCCCATACAGCCGCGAAGTCGTTCACGAACGCCTCCTTCGAGTCGTCCGATGCGTAGACCTCTGCGAGCGCGCGGAGCTGGGAGTGCGAACCGAAGATGAGATCAACACGGGTGCCAGTCCACTTGACTTCGCCCGTCTTGCGATTGCGTCCCTCATACACGCCTTCCGATGAAGTGGAGGGGTGCCACGTCGTATTCATGTCGAGCAGGTTGACGAAGAAATCATTGGTCAACGTCTCGGGTCGCTTGGTGAAGACGCCGTGCTTGGACTGCCCGAAGTTCGCATTGAGGGCGCGCAGACCGCCGACGAGAATGGTCATTTCGGGGGCCGTCAGCTTCAGCAATTGAGATTTGTCCACCAGCTGTTCCTCTGGCGAGACTCCGTTTCGCGTCCGGAGGTAGTTGCGGAACCCGTCTGCTTTCGGCTCCATTACGGCGAAGGAGTACACATCGGTTTGCTCCTGCGAAGCATCGGTGCGCCCCGGCGAAAAAGGAACCCTCACATCGTACCCGGCCTTTTTCGCAGCTTCCTTGACGGCTACGCAGCCGCCCAGAACGATCAGGTCAGCCAGCGAAACCCTCTTCCCGCCGGACTGCGAACTGTTGAAGTCCTTCTGGATCGCCTCCAGTTTCTGCAGGACCTTGGCCAGTTCGGCCGGCTGATTCACTTCCCAGTCTTTTTGCGGCGCGAGGCGAATGCGCGCCCCGTTCGCTCCACCACGCTTGTCGGAGCCACGGAACGACGACGCCGACGCCCAGGCAGCCACGACCAACTGCGAGATCGACAGTCCGGATGCGAGAATCTTCGCCTGCAAAGCGGCAACATCCTTGTCGTCGATCAATACGTGATCAACGGCAGGAACAGGGTCTTGCCAGATCTGCGGCTCCTTGGGAACGAGCGGACCAAGATAGCGCGAGAGAGGCCCCATGTCGCGGTGCGTCAGCTTGTACCAAGCCTTGGCGAAGGCATCTGCGAACTCCTGCGGTTGCTCGTGGAAACGCTTCGAAATCGGCGCATAGTTCGGGTCCATCTTCAGCGCGAGGTCTGTGGTCAGCATGGATGGCGCGCGACGTTTTGATGGATCGTGGGCATCCGGCACCGTACCGGCGCCTGCGCCATTCTTCGGTGTCCACTGGTGCGCGCCGGCCGGACTTTTGGTCAGTTCCCATTCGTAGCCGAACAGGTTTTCAAAGAAGTTATTGCTCCACTTGGTCGGCGTCGTGGACCAAGTGACTTCCAAGCCGCTGCCGATGCTGTCATCCCCACTGCCCGTGCCAAAGGTGTTTTTCCAGCCAAGCCCCTGCTCCTCGATGGGAGCGCCCTCGGGTACGGGGCCGACATACTTGTTCGGATCGGCGGCGCCGTGGGTTTTGCCGAAGGTGTGCCCGCCGGCAATGAGAGCAACCGTCTCCTCGTCATTCATCGCCATGCGGGCGAACGTCTCGCGGATGTCACGTGCCGCAGCGAGGGGATCGGGATTGCCATTGGGCCCCTCCGGATTGACGTAAATCAGGCCCATCTGAACCGCAGCGAGAGGATTCTCGAGGTCACGATCGCCGCTGTAGCGTTCGTCTGCCAGCCACTTGCCCTCCGATCCCCAATAAATGTCTATTCCGGGCTCCCAAACGTCTTCGCGACCGCCGGCGAAGCCGTAGGTCTTGAAGCCCATCGAGTCCAATGCGACGTTACCGGTGAGAACTATGAGGTCGGCCCAGGAGATCTTCCGGCCATACTTCTGCTTGATGGGCCAGAGCAGGCGGCGCGCCTTGTCGAGGTTCACATTGTCAGGCCAACTATTGAGGGGCGCGAAACGTTGTTCGCCAGAGCCCGCCCCGCCGCGGCCGTCGCCGATACGGTAGGTACCGGCGCTGTGCCACGCCATACGAATGAAAAACGGCCCATAGTGGCCAAAGTCGGCAGGCCACCATTCCTGCGAATCAGTCATCAAGGCACGGAGGTCCTTGATCACAGCATCTAGGTCGAGGCTCTTAAATTCCTCGGCATAGTTGAACTCCTTGTCCATGGGATCAGACAAAGATGAATGCCGGTGCAGGATGTCGAGGCTCAGCTGATTGGGCCACCATTCCGCATTGTTCGCGGCCCCAGCAGCCGTATGTCTGCGAGCGTCGCCCGAGAACGGACACTTGGCTTCGCCTGCAACTTGTTGTTCCTGCTTAGTGGGAACGGGCGGCGGAGCGTCCGCGGTGGGTCTGTTATCCATTTGCTTACCCTCCTTCGAATTGGTCAAGAAACGATCGGGTAAAAAACTGTAACGAACTACTGCCCCAGCCTGGGGTTTGCGCGCGTTCGATTCTCGCCGGCCGCGACGGCTGAGCACGCCTTGCAAGTACCTTGCACCTCGACATTGAACTTCTCCAGCCGGAATCCGGAAGGCAGACGGCCCTGCAACTTCACAGGTTGGAGAAGATCGATGTCGAGGTCGGAGATCGAATGGCAGCGGGTGCAGATCAAATGATGATGGGGTGCGGTGTTGGCATCCACGCGCCAGGGCCCATGGTGGGGGCTCACGTCGCGTAGCATGCCGGCCTGAACAAAGGTCTTCAGGTTCTTGTAAACCGTCGCGAGCGAGATCGACGGCAGGTCTTGTTTTACCTGGTCGTAGATCTCCTCCGGCGAATAATGCCCGGGCCGAGACACCAGCGCTTCGTAGATTTTTTGTCTCTGGTGGGTCGCTGCCAGGTCGTGCACGCGGCACAAGTGGCGAAACTCGTTGTAAGTTTCCCGGCGCATAGATATCAGATGATAAGAATTATCAAACGATTCAGATTGTCCAGAAATAGTTGCAGACGGGGCGCAACGCCTGTCCGGTAAACTGTCAGCCTAATCCATCGCGTAAAGAGGCTCATGAACTTCCGACGAATTTGCGTCTTCTGCGGTTCCAATTCGGGAACGAGCCCTTCCTACCGGGAAGCTGCCATCGCCATGGGCCGCCTGCTGGCCGGGCGCGGCATCGAACTCGTCTATGGCGGCGGAAATATCGGATTGATGGGCGTGCTGGCCGATTCCGTTCTTGAGGCGAACGGGCGCGTCATCGGTGTGATCCCCGAATCGCTGATGGCCAAAGAAGTCGGCCACCTGGGCCTGACTGACTTACGCATCGTTCAATCCATGCACGAGCGCAAGGCGCTGATGGCCGACCTCTCCGACGGATTCATCGCCATGCCAGGCGGCTTCGGCACTTTCGAGGAGTTTTGTGAGGTGGTGACGTGGTCGCAACTCGGCATTCACGCCAAGCCGTGCGGGTTACTCAACGTGAACGGCTGTTACGATCCCCTGCTCGAGTTGTTCGACCACGCGGTACGCGAAGGATTTCTGCGCGAGGAGAACCGCCGACTGGTGCTGGAAGATCGCGATCCTGAACGGCTGCTGGAAAAAATGGCGGGTTTTACGCCAATAGCCGCCGATAAATGGATTTGGAAAGTGGAACGGTAAACGACGGACATGCCGAAGCTACTTCACCGGCTCGCCCATCATGTTTTGCATGCTTCCGTTTGGGGATGGAACCGGGGTCGAGTCGCCGTAATGCAGTCTTAGCAGAGAACTCTTTGCATCTCCCACCGTCAGTACGAAGAGGTTGTTGTACTCGGGATCAGCAATCTTTACCGTCGGCCCTCCCAATCCCGCGATAATCTCCGGCAGCGTGTTGCTGTGCCCGACCACAACCACCACCCCATTCTTCCGGGCGCGGATCGCTTCTATGAGCTGATGCGTATCAGAAACGACCATCGGCTTTACATGCACGCGTTCCGCCAGGGGCGCGGCGGTTTGCTGGGTCCGCTGGAATTCCGTCACGTAGATCGCTTCCACGCCCGAGTTTGCCAGCATCGAGGCAAACAGGTCGGCCCGTTTCTTCCCTGCTTCGGTTAACGGAGGGTTCTTGGGAGGCGCTGCTGCCTTTTCAGCGTGGCGGCTGAGAATCACGGTCACCTGACACGGAGCCGGTAGAGCAGTCGCCAGGACAGCCAGCCAGAGGACCACGCACAATCGCAAAATGGTTCGCTTCATCGTCTCCTCCGCCACAGCTATGTGTCGCAACATCGATCTACCACTTCTAGTCTGACCCAGTTAGCCCGTCAAGCTCCAGGCTGCGCCGAGCCGGAAGACACGTCGCAGTGCTTACCCTCACGGATTTCTCATCAAGCTGCGTGCGGAAGCGTAAGCTACTCTTATGCACCTCGCGAAACTCGCCCTTGGGCTCTGCCTTGGTTTTTGCGTATCAGCCGTTGGTCAAAACGCTGGGATATCGGGTCATTCCCGGACTGATCTCGACCGCGACGGCGTTGACGATGCCGTAGAGCAGTCACTCCTCGATCGATTCCTGCCGCACTTTATAGTAAGCACCGGAGACTGCGATGCAGCCCCTGCGCTGTTCCTCCAGGGCGCACTCGATCCGGTTGCCTTGCAGCAGGACGGAACGATTTACGGACAGGCCTTTGCTAAATCGGCCTCGGTCGTTGGGCAGAAGGGCGCGCTGGTCGAGTTGCACTTCTATCACTTGTGGCAACATGACTGTGGAAAGACGACTCATTCGCTCGATGTGGAACATGTATCGGCATTGGTCACTGCCAACTCAATGACGGCGCCGGCCGCAGATTGGGTGGCCCTGTATTGGTATGCCAGCGCCCGTCAGGGGACGACCTGCGACAAAAGCCATGCCGCAGGCGCTGGATTAGTGCAAGCCATCGACCGCGGACCCGCCGTCACAATTTCGGCTGGCAAGCATTCGTCCTATCTTGACAGCACCCTTTGCCAGCAAGGTTGCGGTTCTGATCGTTGTGAGGGCCTCCAGCCTCTTCCGGTGCCCAGAGTCGTTAACCTTGGTGAACCCAATGCGCCGATGAATGGATCGGATTGGACGGCGTCGCCGCTCTGGGTGCTGCGCGACCAAATGGACAGCGATTTCCCCGAGGTGGTGCTCGCAGAGTTGCAGGTAAACGGCAACGACCAAGTTCTGCCGATTCGTCCGGCCACACCCGGCGTACAACTAGGGGCCGGAGCCACAGCCAATGCTTTAGCTACGGCTGGCGAAAGTACCGGTCGTGCGCTGGATTCTGCCGAGCGGCACACCAGCGACGCACTCGATACCAGCGCCCGCTCGGTGGGAACTGCCTTGCGTAAGGCTGCATCAAGTACCGGGAAATTCCTCGGGTCTGATAAATAAGGGAGAGCGTCCTAACCCGCTGCCGCTGCGCTAACCCACTCGCGACGCTTCCCTGCTTCGGCCTTCGTGAATACGCCTGCACTGCGCGTCCCGCACTTGGCGCAGCAACCATCCTTCAACTTATTCGCCGTCACCGAATGCCACGAGCGGGTGATCACCACCTGCTTGCATCCCGGACAAATCGTGTTTCCGCCATCGGAATAAATATTGCCTTCATAGACATACTTCAAGCCCATCTGCATCGCCATGCGGCGGGCGCGATGCAGCGTTTCCGGTGGAGTAGGAGGCTTGTCCTGCAACTTGAAATCGGGATGGAACGCCGTGAAGTGCAGCGGCACGTCATCGCCCAGGTTCTCCAGTACCCAGTCGCAGAGTTGCTTGAATTCGGAATCATCGTCGTTCAGCGTGGGGATGATGAGGTTCGTGATCTCGAACCACACGCCGGTCTCGTGGCGCAGCCACTTCAGCACATCGAGAACCGGTTGCAGGTGCGTCAGCGTGACCTTGGAATAGAACGTCTCGGTGAAGGCTTTCAGGTCGATGTTGGCGGCATCGATATGTCGGTAGATGTCGAAAAACGCTTCGCGGGTGACGTAGCCGTTGGAAACCATCACGGTGTTAACGCCAGCTTCGTGGGCTTCGCGCGCGATGTCGATAACGTATTCGCCCCAGATGGTCGGCTCGTTGTAGGTGAAGGCGATGCTCGGCGACCGATGCTCGAGCGCGAGCCCGACCACATCACTCGGCGAAAGATCGGCGGAGCGGAGCTGGTCGGACTTGGCTTTGGAGATGTCCCAGTTCTGGCAGAAGACGCAGCCCATATTGCAGCCGGCGGTGCCCATCGAAAGAATTTTCGTTCCCGGAAAGAAGTGATTGAGCGGCTTCTTCTCGATGGGATCGATGGCGACGGCTGCGGGATGTCCGTAAGCGAGTTGAACCAGCCGACCACTTTCATTTTTGCGGATGAAGCAGAAGCCGTGCTGGCCTTCGCCGATGTGGCAGTGACGCGGGCAGAGGTAGCAGTGTAGACGGCCATCGGACATGGTGTCCCACCAACGGGCTTCATGAACATTACGGATCGGCCGCTCAGGTGCTGTTAACTGCATGGTAACCGCCCGCCCCTATTTTAGCGCGGAAATGAGAGTGTTTTTGAGCAAAGAAGGTCCTTGCCGAAGTTCCTCTGCTGGTACAGACTGAAGCGGAGGAAGACAGCTATGGAATGGTACATGCAGCGACTCGGTTTACTTGTGCTCGCTTTACCACTCCTGATTCCCATTCCATGCTTGACACAGGACACGCCGCAGGTCCTGTATAGCGTGCCTCTTCCGGGGGAGCTAACGTACGGAACTGAATATCCTCATTGGCAGTGGGAACCGGGAATGGTCCGCTGCGGATCAGGTGGAGATATAACAGTCGTTCGCACTTCGCATCACGAGCTTTTGAAAGTTGGCCCGAACGGTGCCGTGGTGCTTAGAATCGAAGTTTCTGGCTTGGCCGGTCTGGGAGACGCACGGGTGAATTCCTTTGCTCCGGGACCGAATGGCGAGACTTATGTCCTGGCGAGCCATGTCACTGTTATCGAACTCAAGCGAGCCGATCCTACTAAGCCACCCAGGCGAACGGAAAAGACTTGGGACTTGCGTCCTACACTCCTTCGCTTCGATGCGAATGGTACGCTCATCGACGGCAAGCGATTAGGGCGCGCATATCAAGTTCCTTGGTTTGACGTCTTCGATTCCGGCGACTTCATCGTGCTGGACGGAGCATGGGGAAAAAATCCAACCGCCTGGATTTACTCAGCCGATGGAATTCCAATGAAGCGGATTGACCTTACAACATCCGCGCTCGGCGGGCACTCCTCCGACGGACCTAGCGAGGTTTTCGTCTTTGCATCTGGCGACAAAGCGTTTTTGTTCGCTCAGTGGTATGAACCAACGGACAAGGTGCGAGCTGCCGTAGCGACTGTTTCTCGTGATGGAGAGGTCGTGAGTAGCGAAGTTGTGAAACTTCCCAAGGGATACAGCCTCAGAGATCCACGACGACAGGGCGAGCACCTCTTCGGCAGCTTGCAAATACAAGCGGACGGAGACCCGAAGTTGGGAGAACCCTACGTCGAGGTTGACCCGCAATCCGGGGACCTGCGCAAATATGAAACGGAACCAAACCGTAACTTCCCAGCGTGCGACACGCCCGAAGGAATGAGTTTCTTTAATCTGGCTAGCCAGACACTGGAGGTCATTCAACTGAAAGCGCAGTCAAATCCGTAACATAAGATTTAAATCAGAAGCTAGAATTTCAAAAGGGGGCGGTGGGCGCCTATTGGGGTTGCTGTCGGGGTTGCGGCGCCCACCTGATTTGGGTTACTCGTATAGACGCATTCTGCCCCAAAAAGTCGCGAAAAGCACGTGGAAAACACTTTAATTTTACAGTTCTTCACAAACGGTACGGTTTCGACCCCAAAAGTTCTATTTCGGGAACTTCTGGGCGCAGCGGACGAAAGATACTTCAACAAGCCATCTTTGCACCGCCTTCGATTCCTGCAACTTTCGTGACCGCTCCACCCTCTCCCTGGTTCACGGCAGAATGATTTTCTCCAAATACTCTATGGGCAATGCTCCCTGATCGAGCGCCTTGTTGTGAAACTCCTCCAGCGTGAAGCTACTGCCTTTTGCCGCCTGATACTTCTTGCGCAACTCCCACCACTGCCGCGATCCGGTGAAGTACGTTGGCAACTGTGTGGAGGTCAACTTCGCGCGCTGCAGTTTGCCCTCCGCCTCGGCCTGGGTCTGGAAGGTATCGTTCAGCATCAAGTCCATGGCCTGCTGGTCGGTCATGTGCATGGTCTGCATGCGAATGTCGAGGATGGTGTTGGCAATCGCGCGCAACATGATCTTGCGCCGCACCAGCAGAAACTTCGGACTGTGGTCCAGATAGCCTTCGTCTGTCATCACATCCGCGATGTATTCGGCCCATCCCTCGACGTAGGCCCCGTTCCCCAGCAAGCTGCGCAGCACGCGACGGGTTGGCGGCTGTACATCGTCGGCATGCTCGGCTTGCACGTAGTGTCCCGGCAGGGCCTCGTGAATCGTGAGCCACTTCAGAGCGTAATCGTTGTACTCGCGCAACCTGCTCTCGGCTTTGGCCTCTGGCGTCTTGGGATCGATGGGCGTCACCCAGTACTGCGCTTCCGCGCCCGGCTCGAGCGGCGGCGCCGAGTGGAATCCCCCGACGGAATAGCTGGCGCGCATGAACTCGGGAGTGGGAATGACTTTAAGGTTGTCACGGCTGCCCAGCGAAACGATCTTCTTTTCGCGGATGAACTGCTTGAGGCCTGCGACGTCGGCCCTGGCCGCTTCGACGAGTTGATCGCGCCGGGGATGCTCGTCGCTGATCTTGGCGATCACCGCTCCGATGATTTTGTTCTCGCGCTCGCGCGCCGGCAGTTTGCTGTAGTCGTCCTGCCCGGGATACATCTGCTTATAAAGCGGCAGCGCGACCTGCATCATCTCGGTTCGCAGGCGCTTAAGTTCGGCCTCAGCGTCGGCTAGCAACTGGTCGGGAGTAATGGACGTCTCCATCACGTAGTGGAATTTCTCCGCGTACCACTCCTTTCCCAGCCGCCAGTCGCGGCCGTTCGTGGGACGCTTCGCCAGGTCGTTCTGCATCCATGCGGTGAAGTCGGCCAGCGCCTTCTTGGCCGCAGGAGCCACCTTTTCGTACTGCGCTTTCAACGGCGATCCCGCAGGAATGTCGGCTGCAACCGAATCGACGAGGTTGATGTTGCCCTCGTTCTCCTCCACCGCTGTCGAGATGAAGATGGGATCGGCGTCGGTGAGCACAGCTTTCGCCTGCTCAAGTACGCGCGGGATTTGCCCAATGCGGGAGACCACGTGTCCCACGCGAACGTCCTTCGAGGCGTACTCCTGAGTGAGCGGAAGAAACAGCGCGTTTCCCACCAGTTCTACGTACACCTGAGGCTGGTGCTTATAGCTCTGGATGTGCTCGTATTCCAGCAGGATCAGCGCGATGTTGTCGTCAATCAGCCGGTAGTCAGCGGCGTCCTGCGCATTGAGCGAGGCGACTGGGGTTTCCTTCTGGAAGCGCGCCCGCCATGTGCGATAGAACTCTTCCGCTACCGCAACTTGTCTGGCGCTGACATCGTCAAGCTCGGCATCGAGTTCAATGACTTTGCCACTCTTGGGATCTTTGTATTGATGCAAGCCCGCATACGACGCGTTGACCGGAGACAACGCGAGCGACTCTTTCACGAACTGATCGGTGAGTTGGGCGAATGCCGCATTACCCGTAGCTGCTGCCATCTGCTTTGAACCTTGTGCTCCGGCAACGGAACATACCGCCAGGAAGAAAACAACGCAAATCGGCGCATATCGCATAAGACCTTGCCTCTCGTAAGGAACCGCCAAGTATAAATCCTGCTTTGGGAAGAGACCCAGGAACGGTTCGCGAACTTTCTTTCCGCACAGCCCAGAACAGTGCTACAGTGCGCCTGTCCATCAATCGCATCTTAAGTTTCACCTATCAACTGGAGGCATTATGCCCGACAATCCTGCTCCCTCATCTGCCCTGTCTCCTGTTCACGACCATCCCGGTGATCCCCAGCAACCGAGCGATGGCGTTGCGCTTTGTCTTTCCGGAGGCGGCTATCGTGCCATGCTGTTTCACCTCGGCACCCTGTGGCGCCTCAACGAATTGAACTATTTGCCCAAGCTCAATCGTATTTCGAGCGTCTCGGGTGGCTCCATCACCAACGGCATGCTGGCGTTGAATTGGAGCAGGCTGGGCTTCGATGCCAACGGCTTTGCCGTGAATTTCGACCAGCAGGTGACCCAACCAATCCGTGGCATGGCTTCGCAGTCCATTGACGTCAGCTCCGTCCTCACCGGTTTGATCGGCGGCGTTGCCAAGCACATCGCCGACCATTACAACAAGTTCCTGTTTAACCACGCCAAGCTGCAGGACTTGCCGGATGCTCCACGCTTCGTTTTCAATGCCACCAGCCTGCAGACCGGCGTGCTGTGGCGATTCTCCAAGCCGTTTATGGGCGACTACAAGGTTGGACTGGTGATGAAGCCTGACCTTGAACTGGCGATTGCGGTCGCTGCCTCCTCAGCTTTCCCGCCAGTGCTTTCGCCCGTAGTGCTGGACCTCGATCCCGCCAGCTTCGATAAGAACACGGTTCCGCCTCCGCAGATTACCAGCCCGGATTTTCGCAAACAGATCGTGCTTTGCGATGGCGGGGTCTACGACAACCTGGGACTGGAAACGGCGTGGAAGCAAAATAAAACCGTACTGGTAAGCGATGGTGGCGGGCTGCTGGGATGCGAATCCGACCCGGCGCACGATTGGCTGGGGCAGTTCAACCGCGTATTGATGGTGATCTACAACCAGGTCAGTGCGCTGCGCAAGCGTTGGCTGATTGAGCTGTATTCCGCCGATGTCCGCGATGGCGCATATTGGGGAGACGGTTCCGATATTGCGAATTATCAATTGGCGGATGCTTTGGTTTGTCCGTTCGACGTCACCTCCAAGCTGGCTGAGACACCGACCCGGCTCACTGCCATGGACAACCAGTTGCAGCAACAGCTAATCGACTGGGGGTATGCCATATGCGATGCGGCCATGCGGAAACACGTGTTGCCCCCGGGGGCGCCGGCACCCGCGTCGTCACCCTACGGAACATTTCACAGGCCGTAATTGGACAGGTGAACGGACGAACCACTACACGCGGGCACCGTGACGAATCAGGTGCCCGACCGTGTAAGTGGTCCATCCACGTACCCGGCGTGCTAAATTACAACGTTCTGGCTGCGGTGGTATCGTTTCTCTGTGCAGCTAACCGTGGCGATCTTCGCCTCTGACATCGAGCAGCGCCTACGTCTGGAGACACAATAATGCGCGTAACTGAAAAAGCTGTTGCGATCGTCATTCTTGCGTTGTCGGGATGGGCGATCCTGATGTGGGGTGCCAGCAACTTCCAGGGACATGAGGCCAACCGCATCCTGCGGGTTGAGCTGGGTTCCGACGCGGCCCAACTCAGCCAGGCAGTGGAAGGTCCTGACATCGCGCACAACATACAAGTAGTCGTGCGCAATACCTATATGGACTACCTCTTCATCCTCCTGTACTGGCTGACGTTCGTGAGCCTGGCGGTATTGGCCGGACGCATGGGTAAGCGCATCCTCGGCATCGTCGCTACCCTGCTGATCACAGCGGCTGCACTGAGCGACCTGCTGGAGAATGGAGCCATCCTCACCGCGATGCAGGTGAAACCGTTCACCGACGCGGTTGCCGTCGATATTTCGGAGTTTTCCCAGTGGAAGTGGACCTTCTTCTTCCTGGCATCGGTGCTTCTGGGACTGGCGATCGCGCTGAACCACCATGTATCCAACGTTCGACGGTTGTCGGGCGGAGTGTTCATCGCCAGCGGCGTATTCGGACTGCTGGGCATCATGCGGTACCGGGTCTCGCTCGAATATTCTTTATGGATGATCGACATCGCGATGCTGCTGGTTGCAGCGGCGTTGATGCTCACCTTGTGGAAGATCTATCACTCGCTGCAAGAGCTGGATCGCATCGAACACGTGGAAAACATCCACGCACATGCCTGACCAGGCTGCGAAAGAATGAGCGCTTGATTTGTTCTGAACACGCGTGAGTCATCGGATTGTGCCCGATTTTGTGCCTCTGGGTCTTCGGTTAGATTTTCACCGGGAGAATCTCTGCTACCAGCCCCCATCATTCGGGTAAGGATTACGTGTGATATGGCGATATATCTACAGGTATCCTGTCAGGCTCGCACATTCAACAACAACTCAGTCGTCAGGAGTCATTTAACTGACGCCCATCGTTACTCGATAGCAAATACGGCATAAACCGTGGTCTTCTCATTGATCTTCTCAGGGAGAAGCTTGATGACCTTTGGAGGCAGAGCCGTTCCGATCACCCCCGATGATACAGTTGCCGCGCTGGTGTTGAGGCCGCTAAAGAAGGGCCAACTGGAAGGCCGGATGGGTGCGGAGTTACTGGCGTAAACCAGTGCGCCCAGTTTGGTTCCTAGTCCTGAAGCCATGGAATCCGCAACGGTGCGTGCCTTCCCCAGTGCGTTCTGGCCAGCCTCGGCTTGCAGCCTGGTTCGATCCACGACATCCCACGCCACGTCGCTTAGCTCGGTAGCTCCTGCCTTCATGGCGATTGCCACAACGCCTTCCGCATCTTTGACAGGAACGGTAATCATCCAGCGCAGCTCGGCCTCGAAAACCCTGTTTGCCTTCCAATCGGCGGCCCAGTTTAATTCCGGCTCGACATGGGTGAGCGAAGTCTTGTCCGTGCGGATCATTTCTTTCTTTACACCCGCCTGAAGTAGCTCGGCGACCACCTTGTCCGAAACTGCTGCGGTCTCATCGAAAAGAGCGTCCTTTGTTTTGCTCCATGCGTGGTAACCCAGCGAGAGAATGGCAATTTCAGGCTCTGCCTTTGCTTCGCCCTCTGAGGTCACATAGATGGTCTTATTGTCACGGCTAACCTGTATCGTCTGCGCCGGTGCGACCAGACTAATCGTCACAAGACTCGACATGAGAACGAGCGCGAAGCGTGCCATTGAAAATCCCTCTTCAACTCTGATGCTCAGAACTTTACTCTGAAATCGTTACACGTTCCAGAGTGTTTGGATTGTTGGCGATATCAGGCCGTGTCGTAGCCTAACGGAAGAGGGCGAGCCGCAGGGATTACCTACGAGATGACGATTATCGACACTAACCTGCTTTATGCATGAACGCTGCGGAGATCGACTTCTGGGGACGACATCGAGGCGATGGTGTTGATGGCATCGTGCAGCGTCCGGTGCGGTGTGTTGTGAGGACCACTGGTTTGTCGGAACAG
>Ga0097691_1001321_pt1 | contig 18545 bp, 19 predicted proteins | sample NGESurdeep072012_8_FD_72858 | JGI IMG/M metagenome (GOLD analysis project Ga0097691, IMG submission 72858) | Arctic peat soil microbial communities from Barrow, Alaska - NGEE Surface sample 210-1 deep-072012 | ecosystem: Environmental > Terrestrial > Soil > Wetlands > Peat ... | reverse complement strand
AAGAACTGGAGCCGACGCGGCGCGGGTTTTATGGAGGCTCGGTGCTGTACGCGGATTTCGCCGGGAATTTGGATTCGTGCATCGCGATCCGCTCGATGTTTTTGAAAGACGGACGGGCGTACGTGCAGGCGGGGGCGGGGATCGTCGCCGATTCGCAGCCGGAGCGGGAGTACGAAGAGTGCATGAACAAGGCGCGCGCGGTGGTGAAGGCGGCGGAGGTGGCGAGGGGAGGGTAGCGGGGACTCAGGATTGTCGGATTAGTTCCCGGTTTGTCGACCAACCGCCCAAGTGGGCGCAGCAGGATCAGCGGCGTGAATGATTTGGGTCCGCATAAAGATCTCCCGAGTTCACACTCCATTAACATTTCGCACGTACGATGTCGATGTCCCTATGGCATCGGTCGTTACTCTGCGGTCCGCCAAGCTTCGGTTCGCCCTCGGCATGTTGCAGATTGCGGGTGTTGGCATGTCGCTGGGCATCATTTCCGAACAAGGGCTCACGGGGTTGGCGCTGGCGTTCGTGGTCGGGACGACGCTGATCGCAATTATCAGCTCACTGCTGTTTCGCGGTGTTGTTGGAAACCAGAACGAAGAAAACTCATTTGACCGCCACTAGAAATCCCACCGCTTCGCAAACCCACAAGCCTGCCGATGGTTCTATGCCGTCGAGCGTGATTACCGCTGCGACGCAGCAGGCGTTTCTGGTCGGAAAGGATGCAGCAGCGAACTTGGTTGACCTGATTGCGAATGGCTCCATGTGGGCGTTCCGCGCGATCGGCGAGTCGGAGAAGGAGCTGGACAGCATTGAGCGGGCTGTCGACGACCTTCTGCCCAAGGCGATTACGCGCGTGTCCGAGATGCACGCACGCGAGCTGTTAGCTTGCGTGCGTGTGATCACCGAACTCGAGCGTATCGCGGACTTGTTGCTCAGCGCAGCGCACCAACTGCGCGGCATCTCCTCGCCTCTCTCGGTCCGTGATCGTCACGACCTGCTGAGGATGGCAGCCGGCATAAAAAAGATGATCGACGAATCTCATGCCGCAATCACGAACCGGGATGTTCGGTACATCACTTCGGTCCTTCGTGCGGACCGCGACATCGACCGGCTACGCGGTGCGCTGTTGCAGCGCCACCTGCAAGCCACGGCCCGGAAACCGGTCCAGGATCGTGTTCGAATTCTTTTCGCGGGGCAGGCCCTTGAGCGAGCCGGCGATCACGTTACGAACATTGCCGAGGAGGCGTACCGCCTGATCGCGGGCGGTACTCTGCGGCATGTAACCGCGAAAGAAAAACAGTCGAAACTCGGAACTCGTGACTTGGAGTAGGAATTGTCGCCATGCCGCGCTTGTTCACGAGCTGTTAACAATCCGTTGCTACAATCCACCGCCATGTCCAGTTTTGTGCCCCAGGAACAACGCGCCATTGTTCGCCTGTCGGACGAGGACGGCCTCAGGGTCCTCTCGGTGGAAGGACCACTCACTCTGTCGACCCTGTTTCCGTTTCAGGAGGCCTGGCGGGCAGAGCAAGCGCCGACATTGATCTTCGATCTCGCTGCTGTTCCGTACCCCGACTCGGCGGCTGTCGGATCCATCGTCAACGCGTATGTCTCACGGCAGAACTCGGGACGAAGGATGGCGGTCGTAGTTCAGGAACGCGTGCGGAAGGTGATGCAAATCACAAAAGTCGCAAGCTTGTTCCCCATCCTTGAAACCCTGACGGAAGCGAAAGGCTCGTTCAGCAGTAAGTAATCATCGCTGCCGAAACGATCGACTGCGTTTATGCCTGGCACGCCTGTTTGCGCGCAGGCCCCGGCGAACGCCGGTTAAGGATTGCCAAAATAAATAAAGCTGAAGTGCTTCAGGCCCTCGATGTCATGGCGCGCTGCCATATCGGAGACCCGCTCCATCAGCCAATCCGACTCGCGCTTCGTCATGCCGCGTGTCGCTGCCCAGAACTTTGGCGGAGCAAACCAGATTCGGTCAGGGTACTCCTGCGTCATGGACCCCTCCAATCAACATAAGTATTATCTCGCGCCACGACGCAGCGCGGAAGTACGGCGGGAGTAAATCGCGACACTCGGTTTCCGCTTACCAATAAGGCAATACTCCGCGCGCGGTTCAAAGTTCGTTTGAGTGGCCGCGGAGACCGAGGAAGGCCGCTAATGACGCAGGTTTGCGTGTGGGGCAGCGCGCTTTCGCGGCGGTGAACATCGCTGCCGTTTGTAACATTCCATTAACAATCCGGCTGCAAAGTCTTCCGTTCACAAGAAATTCATCCTGCGTTCACATAGCCGCAACATGTTATTGGTACGGTAACTCCATCATGCGTGTTGCCCAAGACAGTCACTTCCGTACCTGGAGGTGGCTGTCATTTTTTCTCTGGAGGCCGCGATGGCTGACCGTTGGAAGATTCTGATCCTTGACCACGATGAAGACGTCCTTCTGCGGCTGGAACACGTTCTCGAAACCGCCGGGTTTAACACTACGGTGGCATGGCACACGGATGCGTTTTATCGCTATTTCACCGAGAACGAATACGACCTGTTCATCATCGGTCATCGCCCGCCGGTAACGGACGCTGCCGAGGTCTTGAAGACGATTGCTAATCGGCATACCCCCTGCATCGTTCTGAACGGCCCCGCGCATTACCCCTTGCAGGGAGAATATTTTTACGCTCTGGGAGCGCACGCAGTCCTTTCCAAGTGGGACGCGCGGGTAACCGATTGCGTACGCAGAGCCTTGCCTGCGCGTGAAGGTGCGCGCGCAAGCTAGGCCAGTCCATCGTTTTGTTGTGAGGAAACATTGGCACGCGAGCAAAGGCGAATCGCATTCGTTTACTTCGACGCTGGCGGCGGCCATCGTGCCGCGATGAACGCCTTAACGGAAGTCTTCCAACGTCAACGGCGGCCCTGGACAGTTGTTCCCGTTAACTTGCAGGATGTTCTCGCCGGTTGCGACTTCGTCAAGAAGCTCACTGGCATGCAGGTACAGGACGTATACAACCGCATGCTCGCAACAGGAAAGACGCTTTGCGCAGCACCGCTTCTGAAGCTCCTACATGGTGCCATACGCCTATTCGAACCGAAATTGGTCCAATCGACTGCTGAATTCTGGCAACGCGCGCGGATGGACATGGTGGTGTCGGTAATTCCCAACTTCAACCGCGTACTTGCGGCGAGCATTAAGCGCGCGAACCCGGGGACTCCATTTGTGACGATCCTTACCGATCTCGCCGATTATCCGGCGCACTTCTGGATCGAGAAGGAATCGGAGTACGTGATCTGCGGCAGCGAGCGTGCAGCGCAACAGGCGAAAGCGCTTGGACATGACGGCGCACACGTGTTTCGCACCTCCGGGATGGTGATCCACCCAAAGTTCTATGAAACCACAGACATAGACCGTTACGAGGAACGCGAGCGCCGTGGCCTGAAACCCGAGTGCCCGACGGGGCTGGTTCTGTTTGGCGGCAGCGGGTCAAAGGCAATGTTGGACATTGCGGAGCGGCTGGAATACTGCCGGGAGGAGCTACAAGTCATTTTCATTTGCGGGCACAATGACAGCCTGGCGGCACGACTGCGCGGTCGCAAGAGCCGCTACCGCTTCTTCGTCGATGGATTCACAACAGAAGTGCCTTTATACATGAGGATTTCCGACTTCCTGATCGGCAAGCCGGGTCCGGGATGTATCAGTGAGGCGCTGGCGTGCGGCTTGCCAGTGATCGTGGAGTCGAATGCAAAGACTCTGCCGCAGGAGCGCTACAACGCTGAATGGGTGGAGAAGGCACGCTTGGGTGTTGTTGTGCGGAGCTTTGGTGACATCAATGGAGCAGTTTCAACAATCCTGTCGACTCCCGCGTACAAGCAAAATGCAATGCAGGTTCGCAACCGCGCGGTCTTTGAAATACCGGAAGTGCTGCAACGCATTTGGGAGATGCATTCCGGTATTGGAGTTCTTGCGACTCACACTCGTGATGGCGCCACATCCGTAATCCAGCCCTAGCCGACCCTTCGTTCCATCTCGGATTCCCCGGGTAAGCGGAACATGTACCCAATCCCGCGCACCGTGCGCAAGCAACTGGTTCCGTCTTGCATGTCGATCTTTTCGCGCAAGCGGCTGATGTATACATCGATAGCCCGCGGGCTGCTGCCGTCTTCGTCACTGCCGGCAAGCTGCAGCAGCCGTTCCCGGCTGAAGACCCGGCCCGGGGACTGCGCTAACGCGGCGAGAATACGGAACTCCATGGCAGTAGTCTTCTCCTCGATGCCGCCGACGCGGAGGACCATCGCATCGAAATCAATTTCGACCTTGCCGAATTGCAGACTAGTGCGCATTGGCTCGGCGCTTCTACGGATTACCGCGTTCACGCGCGCGACGAATTCCCGAGGACTGAACGGTTTGGTCACGTAATCATCGGCGCCCAGGTCCAAGCCGTGGACCCGGTCCGCCTCCGATGCCTTGGCAGTCACAAATATGACTGCAGTGTTGCCGAAACGCGGGTCGTGCTTCAAGCGCCGGCAGAAGTCGAAACCGCTCTCCCCCGGCAACATAACGTCCAGGAGGAACAACGACGGCGGCATCTCCCGCGCTCGTGCCAGCGCCGCACTGGTCGTCGTAAAGCACTGGACTGCGTACGACGCCGCTTCCAGGTGGTACCGCATCAGCCCACAGATTTCGGGATCGTCCTCAACCAAGAAGATTGTCGTCATACCGGACTGCTCTGCTGTCAGGGTAGGGCGCAATTCTTACGAGGTGATGAACGAGATGTGAATAGTTGGTGAATTTTCAGTGCATTCGAGCCCAGCGTTGACCCAAGCGTGCTCGAAGGCCGGTGCTCTGCGAAGCTGACGCGGATGGCGGCTGGCCGACATTTCAGGTTTCGCGTGGAAGAATTCTGTCCATTGACCGAATAACGGGAAACTGTCCTATAGCCCAATCGATTCTTCGCTGCGTCCGGAATAGCAATCACTGAGATAATCGATCGTTCCGTGAAAACCATCTTCCACGTCGACATGGACGCGTTCTTTGTTTCGGTGGAAGAGCTATATGACCCGTCGCTGATGGGGAAGGTGGTGGTGGTGGGCGGGCAGCGGGACGAGCGCGGCGTGGTGGCGGCGGCGTCGTACGCGGCGCGGAAGTATGGCGTGCATTCGGCGATGCCGCTGCGGACGGCCTCGAAGCTGCTGCCGGAAGATGCGGTCTTCGTGGACGGCCACCCCGACCGTTATCGCGACTACTCGCACAAAGTCCGCGAGGTGCTCAATCGCTTCACGCCGGCGCTGGAGATGGCGTCGATTGACGAAGCCTATTTGGACATGACCGGCACAGAGCGTCTGCACGGACCTCCGCTGAAGGCCGCGCACGCGCTGCACGAGGCGATGCGCGAGCGCATCGGGTTGAAGTGCTCGATCGGAATATCGGCGGCGCGGATGGTGGCGAAGGTGGCCAGTGACCTGGCGAAGCGCAACGGCGTGCTGTGGGTGATGCCGGGATGCGAGGCGGCGTTCCTGGCGCCCCTGGACGTGCGGAAGATCCCCGGCGTTGGCAAAGTTACCGAGCAGCATCTACACGATCTCGCCATCCGCAAGGTGGGCGACTTGGCGAAACTGGACGCCGAATTTCTCGAAGAGCGGTTCGGGAAATGGGGACTGGCGCTGGCGGGGAAGTCGCGCGGGGAAGACGCGGGCGGATGGTTCGACAGCGAGATCGGCAGCGACGAGGGTGCGAAGTCGATCAGCCACGAGCACACGTTCAACGAAGACACGGCGGACGCGCAGCAAATCGAAGCGACCCTGGCGCGGCTGACGGAGATGGTGGCGCGGCGGTTGCGCGAAGCGAACTGGTTCGCACGCACGGTGCAATTAAAGCTGCGCTACTCGGACTTCACGACCATCACGCGGGCACACACGCTCTCGACGGCAACGCAGTTGGACACGGAGATCCTGGCGCCGATCCGGACGCTGTGGCGGAAGAACTGGAAGCGCGGGCGGGCGGTGCGGCTGCTGGGAGTGCAGGCGTCAGGACTGGAGCACGGCGAGGGGCAATTGGGGCTGATCGAAGCGGACAAGCACGAGCGCTGGAAGAGCGCGCTGTCGGCGGCGGACAAATTGCGCGACAAGTTTGGCGAGAGCGCGGTGTCGCTGGCCAGCGGCATGAGCGGCGGTTTTCGCGAGCGCACTCACGAAAATCCCGCCGCGCTGCCCGGAAAATCCAGAACTGACGGCGAAAAGTAATTCAGTTCGTCAGTATTTCAGTTTCCTGACGCGTCAGTATCTCGGCGCCCTGGTTTCCTACGTGCACTGACACACTGACTTAATGAGCACTTAAAAAGTAGCGCCCGCCGGCACTACCCAGATGTCCACCGTTTGGGTGCCACCGCTGCCGGCGCGTACCTCGAGGCGGCCGGGATCGATGCCTTTCTCCGACACCAGGTAGGCCTTGGTGTTGAGGGCGCGCTGCTGCGCCAAGTTCGCGGCGTCGCGCTCGTTGGGATCAGCGTTGCCCACAATCACGGCGCGAGCACCCGGATCCTGCTGCAAGCGGAGAGCGCAATCGTCGAGAATGGCCTTGGCTTCGTTGTCGACGCGCGCCGGACGACGCTTGTCGCGGCTGAACTCGATGGTGCCGCACTTGCTGGCCTGGGGCGCCGCAGATGCCACCCCGACATTGACGGCGGTGCTTGCGCTGGCGCTCAGGCCGCGGTCATCGGTATCGGTACAAGTAATGTTGATGGGCCCGGCTGGCGTGCCCGCCGTGTCCAGTGTAGCTTGCGCTCCGCTGGGCATGAGGCGGCCGCCGCTGGCGGTGAAGCTGTAAGTCAGCGGCCGGTTGTCAGGGCTCTGGCCGATGGCGGTGATGGTCGAAGGCCCACCCGAACTGACCATACCCGGGTTGGCGCTGCAGGTGATGGTAGGAGGTTGCAAGGGTGATGCGGGCGGCGGGATGGCGGAGCTTTCTTCCATTTCGACGAGGTCGCCGACGTTGATGTGCTCCAGGGACATGGTGATCATGGCGGTGGCGCTGGTGGGAGTGACACTGAGCACAATCATCTCGCCGAGCGCGCGCCTGGGCAGTTCCGCGTACTTGCCGGCCGTGACCAAGGGCGGGTGTTTCATCGTGTCTTCGGTTTGTTGGGTCTTGTAGGCCAGTGCCTCGGTCTGGTCCTGCCTCTTGGGATCGTAACCGCGGACGGCGCGGAAGTAATCGCCGACCTTCACGCCCTGGCTGGAGCCGACATTGAGATAAGCCTTGTGCCCGGCAGCCAAAATCACGTCGAATTCCTTCGCCATCACGATGCGGCCATTGACAGTGCCGGGGCTGCTGGGGAAGCGCTCAAAGACGGTATTGCGATAAGGGACGGGCTGCTTCTCCAGGAACGGGACGACGAGATCGCCAGCGACCATGGTGGTACAACTGAAATCGACCAGCGCAATGGCGGTCTTGCCGCGCATCGCGGTGACGTGCACGCGTCCGAGCTCCTGGTAGGGCTGGCCGACGGCGGCGACCGTCGCGGCCTGGCCGAAGTAGGCCGGGTTGCGGTTGGGATCACGCAGTTCGCGGATGATGCTATAGCGCTCGCCCTCCGCGTAACCACTGCCGTCGAGGAAGACCGTGTCGCCGTTGGCGAACTGGGTGGCGGACGGCGCCTCGGCGCCCGCGATCAGATAGTTGCCGTGGTTGTAATTCTCCTTGCTGATGAACCCGGCGCAATTCAAGTCCGTATACGTGGGCGCGGCCGAGCGCTCAGCCAGGTTGGAAATCCGATGGGCCGGAGTAGCGAGGGCAGGTTGCTCCTGCGCAACTGCAACCACGGTAAGAACCAGGAACAACAGGCAAAGGCGTTTCATGCTTCCTCCTCGGAAAGTTCCTCCGCATGGCGGACTTCCCGAAAACACGGGCCCAAACTGGAGGCAGACCTGCCCCAGCGTAATTGTGCGGCTTGAAAGCTAGCAAAGCTGGGGCCGTTATTCAAGCATCGGCTAGTAACCCAACCGGTACCGGGTGCCAAAATGCACAAGGAGAGGGGGTAAAAGCGTGGTTGCATCCAATATGGTGCATCTGTAAGATGCAGACGCCTTTTGCTTTCTAATGAGTCCGACGGCATTCATCTACGCGGCGAGACCGCTGCCCTTGCGGCTGCCACGGATTTGTGTCGCCGTGGTAGGGTCGTCAGGCTCCGAACTGGTCGACAAGGCCGAGAATCTGGGGCGCGATAACCCCTTTATTGAGTTCAGGTTAGACTACGTCAAGAACCCAATGCAGGCGCTTCCGGCACTGAAGAAATTCTTCAGCTCCCACCCCGAAGTGGTGGCCATCGCGACCTGCCGGCGGGCCAATAACGGCGGAAAGTTCAAGGGGTCGGTGGCGGCGCAGGTCGATGTGCTGGTCAAGGCGTCGGCGAGCGGATGCCAACTGATTGATATCGAATTGGAAAGCGCATCGGCGATGAAGCCGGCGGAGCTGGAAAAGATGCGCTCCAAGGCGGGGCTCGTTCTTTCGTACCACGACTTTCGTGCGACGAAGAAGGTGGACGAGACCTTCCACAAGATGAAGGGCTACCCGGCGGATTTTTATAAGCTCGTCACCACCGCGACCAGCCTGCACGACAACGTGATCATGATGAAGTTCCTGGAGCGGGCCAGCCACGACCACTCGATCGTCGGACTGTGCATGGGCGAGCAGGGAGTGATCAGCCGCGTGCTCGGACTGCGCGCGGGAAGCGCGTTCACGTTTGCGGCGGCCACGGTGGGGGAAGAAACAGGGCCGGGACAGATTGCGGCCAAGACGCTGCGCGACGTGTATCGGATCGAGCAGGTGGACGCGGCCACCAAGGTGTACGGCGTGGCGGGCGATCCGGTGTCGCAATCATTATCGCCGGCCATGATGAACGCGGCGTTCCGGCGAGAGAACGTCAACGCGGTTTTCCTGGCGCTGCACGCCAAGACGATCAGCGACCTGCTGGCGTGCGTGCGCGAAATCCCGATCCAGGGCATGAGCGTCACCATGCCGTACAAAGAAGAGATCATTAAGCACCTGGACAACTACGATCCACTGACGCAGAAAACCGGCGCGTGCAACACCGTGGTGCGCGGCGCGGACGGCAGATTGTTTGGGTTCAACACCGACGTGGCGGGCGTAGTGCGTCCGCTGGAGCAGCGGACCGCGCTCCAGGGAACGAAGGTGGTGGTGCTGGGAGCCGGAGGAGCGGCGCGCGCCGCCGTGTTCGGCCTGAAGGAACGCGGCGCCGAGGTCTACATCCTGAACCGCACGCCGGCGGCGGCACAGAAGCTGGCGCGCCAGGCGAAGGCGAAGAGCATCAAGCGCGCGGACCTGAAAAAGATCAAGCCGGATGTCATCATCAACGCCACGTCGGTGGGGATGGACGGCGCCAAGACGTCGCCGCTGGGCGAGAAAGAAATCGACGCCAAATACGTGATGGACATGGTGTACCAGACGGAAACGCGCTTCGTGAAGCTGGCCCGGGTGAGGGGCGCGGCTCTGATTCCGGGATACGAGATGTTCGTGCAGCAGGGGGCGCGGCAATTCGAGATCTGGACGGGAAAGCCGGCGCCGGAGTCGGATATGCAGAACGAGGTGCTGGCGGCGCTGGAGCGGAACTCCCAGAACGGCAGAAGTTTGCGCAAGGAAACTGCCGAAAAGTAACACACTTCGGTACACTCCAAATCGGAACTTCCAGGGGCAAAACCGCGTAGTAACGCTTGACAGCATCGGTTTGTCCGGCGATGCTAGTGCCATCCCGGAGGCCCTATGACGACACCAGCCCAGCGCGAACAGCGCTCAACCCGGCGGTTTTCGCTGAAATTACCGGTGACGGTAAAGTTCAACGAAGCCGGCGTGGAGAAAACCGCGCACACGCGCGACGTCAGCGCACGCGGTATCTGCTTTTATATGGATTCGACGGTCACCGAAGGGTCGGAGATCGACTTCACCCTGACCTTGCCTCCGGAGATCACGCTCACCGAAAGCATCCGCGTCCACTGCAAGGGGAAAGTGGTGCGCGTCGAGCCCCAGCTTGCCGGCGGACGCGTGGGCATCGCCGCCGTGATCGAGAGATACGAATTTTTGGCCGAGCCGTAAGAAGTTTCAGTTTCGAGTTTCAAAAGGCCGCTCTGAGGAGCGGCCTTTTGCTTGGGATCGGGAATTGGCGTGGGACCGGCTGAGGGAAGCCGTTTCCACATGAGATAACATGCACACATGCGTCATGCGTTCATGGTCGCCGTGCTGCTGGCGGTTGCGTCGAGGGCGATGGGGCAGAGTCCGGTGGGGCAGATTTTCGCGTCGGATGCGACGGTGAAGGGGTCGGTAGAGCTGGCGGCGGGCGGGGCGCGGGTGATGAGCGGATCGTGGGTGTCGGCGGGCGAGAGCACGGCGCTACTGAAACTGGACCGCGGCGGTGAAGTGCGCGTGTGCCCGCGTACCACTTTGTCGGTGGCGACCTCGCAAAGCGGACGCGACATGATGTTCGGCCTCAGCGTGGGCGGGATCGAGACGCACTACACGGTGTCGGCGGCGGCGGACTCGATCGTCACGCCGGATTTCCGCATCCTGCTGGCCGGGCCGGGAAGATTCGATTTTGCGATCGAAGCGGGGAAGAGCGGCGACACGTGCGTGCGCGCGCTGGCGAATAATGCGTCGTCGCTGATTGTCTCGGAACTGATGGGCGATGCCACCTACCAGGTGAAGCCGGACGAGCAGGTGGTGTTTCACAACGGACGACTGGCAACCGCCGAGCATGCGAACGTGAATTGCGGATGCGTGGCGGCGGCGCCGGTGATGAGAGCCGCCGAAAACCCGCCGGAACCGAAGCCCGAGTCCCACCCTTCCAACATCAGTCAGGGTGGGGCCCCCGAGCCGAAAGCCGAGCAGTCGGCACGGGAGCCGGCATACGTGGAAGTGGACGCGCCATTCGTTTTTCATGCGGACGAACCGGGCCCTTCGCCGCTGGAGGGAGCGGTCACGCTGCATGTGGCGCACAAACCGCTGCAACTGGTTGTCCTGGGTCCCCCGGTCGCGGACGAGGCGGAGCGCGCCAATGTGCGTCAGCCTGGCGTTGAAAAAGCGGCCAATAAAGCGGAGGAAAGCCGCTTTTTTGGGCGGGTAAAGGCTTTTTTTGCAGCGCTTTTTCGCTAGATGACCACTTTCCGGGAATGGCACCCAGCGGTGGCAGGGCTAAATTGTTGACAACTATTGTGAAACCTTTTGGTGGGGAATCAGGTCTATACTCTACAGAGAACTCTTATGGCCGCACCAGCCGTAAAGCCCGCTTTTGCGCTGCAGAATTCCGCCGCTCACGACTTCATGCCGGCGTTGTTCGGGCTTGAGTACACGACGTATGGCACGAAGCGCGAGACGTTCCTGGTCTCGTTCCTGCTGCACATGGTGCTGGCGGCCGGATTGATCCTCTCCAGCACATTCGTTTACTCGCACCGCAACGAGATCAAAGCGAGGATTAGCGGGGCGGTGACCGATATCAGTCCGTACATCCTGCCTCCGTCGGCAGACAAGGCGGGCGGCGGCGGTGGCGGCGGCGATCGCGACAAATTACAGGCATCGAAGGGCAATCTTCCCAAGCTGTCGAACCAGCAGTTCACGCCGCCGATGGTGGTGGTACGCAACCAGGATCCAAAACTGCCGATGGAGCCAACGGTAGTCGTCCCGCCGCAGATTCCTCTGCCGACGGGCGGACAGTTGGGCGATCCGCTGTCGGGAATCGTAGGCCCGCCGTCGAACGGCACGGGTAGCGGCGGAGGCATCGGCAGCGGCAGCGGTGGCGGCGTAGGCAGCGGACGCGGCCCCGGCGTTGGCCCCGGTTGGGGCGGCGGCATTGGCGGAGGAGCTTATCGCGTCGGCGGCGGCGTGAGCGCACCGCGCGCGACCTTCGCGCCCGATCCGGAGTATTCGGAAGAAGCGCGCAAGGCGAAGTACCAGGGCACGGTGGTGCTGTGGGTAGTGGTGGGACCGGATGGACGTCCGCACGACATCCGCGTGCAGCGCACCCTGGGCATGGGCCTGGACGAGAAGGCGATCGAAGCCGTCCGGCAATGGAAGTTCGATCCGGCCAAGAAAGATGGAAATCCGGTGGCGGTTCAGATCAACGTGGAAGTGAATTTCCGGCTGTACTAAAGAATCGAAGTTGAAGGAGAGCGCGGCTGCGGCCGCGCTTTTTGTTTTGGGAAAAACATTCACCACAGAGGACACGAAGGAACACAAAAGGTCCCTCGACTACGCTCGGGATGACAGGGGTGAAGGGTTATTGCAACTCGGCGGAGATTTTCTCGATGTTGCGGTCGAGGTAGCGAGCGGCGTTGCGCAGGGAAAGAACGTACAGGCACGCGGTGATGACGGTGAGGGCGATGATACCGACGGGGGTGATCCAGGGCGCAGCGAGCAGGCGGGAGAGGCGGTAAACGAGCCAGATCGAGGCGCCGACGGCGGCGCACAGCAGCATGGAAGCGAACATCACGCCTTCGGAGAGATTCTTGGTCATGGCACCGACTTCGAAGCGCGTCGGAATGCGGACGGACAACTGGTTGCCGGCGGCGAGAATCGCCAATCCGCCATAGAGAACGCCGAGCAAGGTCAGGAGCAGAAGCCAATACGACAGATTCATGCCGGCAATCAGCACGACGTTTACGCCAAGCAGAGAAGCGGTCCACAGCATGCAGATTGCAACGTTCTTGCCAATCAGCACGTCACGCGAAGTGGCCGGTGACAGCGCCCAGCGCGCGAACCCGGAGGCGTCGGTGCCGAAACTGTTGTAGGCGAGATAAGAAATGAAGATCAGAGATGCGACGGAAGGATGCACCTGCCAGTTGCTGATATTGATGTGCATTCCCTGGGTCATGACCCTGGCGAACATACCGCGGCCGAGGACGATGGTCAGCGCGAAGCCGGTTGGGCTGGCAAGATTGAGGAGCGTGCGCGAATCGCGCAGGGCGTAGCGCACTTCTTTTTCGACAATCGCGGAGATGCGTTCGCTCACCAAGGGCAAGGACCATCCGGATTGCATCTGGACGGCGCCGGAGCGGCGCGAGGATTCGGAATAGGATTCGCCGTTGAAGTTGGCGCGCAAGCGTCCGCGCAGAATCCATCCGGCAAGCAGCGAGTAAGCGATGAGCGCGGCGATGGCGGCGGCAAACAGGGCTGGACCGGAGGAAATGGCGGCGGTCGTCACTCCGGGAGGCGACCAAACCCAGATTGGCAGCAGCGAGCGGAAGAAATGCTTGACCGCCGCTTCACCGCCCCGGGGCAGCACGCCGTAGATCGCCACCTGCGCGACCATGGCGAGAACCATGACGAGGGCGAGGGTGCGCTCGCGTCCGCGGCGGGTGGCCAAGATTCGTTCCAGCAGGCTGAGCACGGCGCGGTTCGACAGCAGGTTGAAAGCGGCGAAGGCGAGAAACGGGAGGACTGCCTTCAATGCCCACATGGGCCGGCCGACGAGCAGTCCGATCCATAGCGACAGGAGCCATGTGGCGCTGAGCAGCACGGAGGGGTCGAGGAGCCCGAAGGCCAGGTGCAGCAGGTAGTAGGTTCGCAAGGTGACGGGATAGCGGGCAATGTCGCGGAAGTTGATGGTCGGCGAGGTGACTTCGAACAGGATCGGCGCGAACTGCCAGAGGAGAAAAACGGCGAAGAGTCCGATGCCGAGGACCTCGCTTTTGCCTTTCGATCCGGCAGCGTAGCCGAAGCCGACAAAGGCAAGCGCCGACCCGAGTCCGCCGATGATGGCGATCAGCCAAGTGAAGGCGGCGGCGAGAAACTTGGCGCGCTTGACGCTCGACTTGCGCAACGAGTTTCGGTAGGACTGCCAGCGGACCGCGATGAGCAGGCGGAAGTGGTCGGCCGCACGCAGCGGTTGACGGCCGGCAAGAGCGGTAGCGGTTACAGCCATGCGAGTTCATCCTCGCGGGCGACGCCACCGACAACCTTAAGAAAAATCTCTTCCAGGGTGAGCTGGCGTCCTTCCGCGCCGGGAATCGATACGCCGGCGCGAAGCTCCTGAATCGAGCCGCAGGCAACGAGTTTGCCGTGCTGGATGATGCCGACGTGGGTGCAGAGCCTCTCCACAACTTCGAGCACATGCGAGGTGAGAAAGACAGTACCGCCGCGCTGGATGAAGCGTTGCAGCATGCGCTTGAGGGTGGTGGCGGCGACGGCGTCCACGCCCTCGAAGGGCTCGTCGAGAAAGAGGATTTCGGGCGAGTGAATGACGGCGGCGGCGAGCGCGATCTTCTTCTTCATGCCGTGGGAGTAGTCGGCAACGAGCTGCTCGGCGGCGTCGCGCAGGTCCATGTATTCGAGCAACTCGACGGAGCGGTTGGCGGCGGTGTCGCGGTCGAGGCCGTACATGCGTCCGACAAAGTTCAGAAGCTGGTTGCCGGTGAGGCGCTCGAAGAGGGCGAGGCCCTCGGGAACGACGCCGATGCGCTGCTTGATGGCGACGGCGTCGGAGGAGAAGTCGCGGCCGAGCACGCGAATCGTCCCGCTGGTCGGCTTCAGCAATCCGGTAAGCATGCGGATGGTGGTGGATTTGCCGGCGCCGTTGGGGCCGAGAAAGCCGAAGAACTGCTGGCGAGTGACGCTCAGGTCGAGGCCATCGACGGCGAGGAGGTCGCCAAAGGCGCGGCGGAGCGAGAGGGTTTCGATGACAGCGTCGGGCATGGGCGCGGGAATAGTAACGAGTAATGAGTAACGAGTAACGAGAAAAGTGCGAAGTGCAAAGTGCGAAGTGCGGAGTGCCAAGTGCCAAGCAATAAGTAATAAGTAATAAGCAATTCGAGCTTACCAGCGGTGCGAGATTCCACGAAGGTCAGGGCCGGAAGCCCAGAGCCGTACGCCCTATTCCGTGCGCAGGGCTTCGATGGGGTCGACTTGGGTGGCGCGGCGGGCGGGAAGTAGCAGGCGAGGAGGGTGGCCGCCGCCAACAGTATCGGGATGGCGATGAAGGTCAGGGATCGGTGGAGCGAACGCCATAAAGCAGCGATTCGAGGACGCGCACGCCGGCGAGCTAAGTCACTGAAAACACAGTGCCAATTTTGGAAATTGATTTTTGCGGGTTCGAAAATGCGATCGGATGTGCGGAAGCGGACAGGGGGAAATGAAGAATGAAGAAGTCAGAATGAAGAATGGGACTGCGGCGTTCTTCATTCTGACTTCTTACTTCTGCATTCTTTAGCGGCGGATTTTCTTGGCCAGAGGTTCGATTTTTTCCTTCGCGGTATTGGCCCATTCGGCGCCGCGCTCGATGACGTCGCCGGCCTGCTCGGTGAAGTCGTCGAAGACCTCACGGGCGTCCTCGTACTTGCGGCGCAGCGACCGGCGCGTCTGCTTGCCGGAATTGGGCGCCAAGAGCAGTGCGGCCAGTGCCCCGGCGCCGAGTCCGATGAAGAGGAAAGTAAGTGCCAGTCCGATGCCGCTACGGTCGGAGGGCTGGTAATCGCCAAAATGCTCGTAATCAGTCATGCGCACCACCTCAATCGTGAGATGCAGTAAATGGTGTTAGTGATACGGGAAGAATTTTACTCCTTGGCGGGGGCTCGGTGGCTGCCGAGTTCCGCAATGGTGAGTGCCTGCGCTACAATGAAGTGTTTGCCTCTCGCGGCCAACGAAATCAGGGCTTTCCCGCCCTTCGTGGCACACGACGGCCGCCAATATCCTGAAGGAGAACCAGCTAGCTCATGGCGATTTCAGCCACACAAATGCGTCCGGGGATGGTGATCAAGCACAACAACGAACTGCACGCCGTTTTCAGCGTGGAGCACCGCACCCCCGGGAACCTGAGGGCGTTTATCCAGGCCAAGTTGCGCAACATCCGCACCGGCGCGATGTTCGAGTACCGCTTCCGCTCCGGCGACGCGATCGACAAGGTCATGGTGGACGAGACGGAGATGGAGTTCCTTTACAGCGAAGGCGACAACTACTACTTCATGAACATCGAGTCGTACGAACAGACGTACCTGTCGAAGGAGATACTGGGCGACGCGGTGGATTACCTGACCCCGAACCTGCAGATCAAGGTCGAGTTCTACGACGGGAAAGCGGTGGGCATCGAGCTGCCGCAGACGGTGGAGATGACGGTGGTGGAGACCGAGCCGGGGCTGAAGTCGGCGACGGCGACCAACGTCACCAAGGCGGCGAAGACGGAAACCGGGCTGATCGTGCAGGTGCCGCCGTTCATCAGCGAAGGCGAGAAGATCAAGGTGGACACGAGCGACGGGGCGTATTTGTCGAGGGCGTAAACCTCCCGACGATTTGAAATTTTAAATTTGAAAATTTCAAATTTTCAATGCGATATACTCCCGCTTCCGATGGCAACCGCAGAAAAACCTGAACTGCATACGCGCCGATACGTGGTGCGCGGACGTGTGCAGGGAGTGGGATACCGCTGGTTCGTGGAGCGGGAGGCGGGCACACTGGGCGTTTTCGGATGGGTGCGCAATAATTTCGACGGCTCGGTCGAAGTGCTGGCCACCGGCACGCGCGAGCAACTCAACCAGCTCCGCGGCAAGTTGCAGGAAGGTCCGCGGGCGGCGCGGGTGGACGAGGTGGACGAGAGTGAAGCGCGGCCCGTCGAAGGACTGAAAACTTTCCGCATCGAAGGAGCGTGGTAATGCAGCCCAAGCAAGCGGCGGACGATTGCGAGTTCCTGAAGTCGTACATCCGCGAAGTGCCGGACTTTCCCAAGCCCGGCATTCTGTTTTACGACATCACCACGCTGCTGAAAGACCGGGTCGGACTGGCGAAACTGATCGATTCGCTGGGGCAGAAGTTCATCGGACGGCGCGTGGACCTGGTGCTGGGTATCGAGGCGCGCGGGTTCATCTTCGGCCCAGCGTTAGCGTACCGCCTGAATGCCGGTTTCGTGCCGGTGCGCAAGCCGAAGAAGCTGCCGGCGGAAACGGCAAAGTGGACGTATGACCTGGAGTACGGCAGCGACACGCTGGAGGTCCACAAGGACGCGATCCAGCCGGGGCAAAGCGTGATCATCGTGGACGACCTGCTGGCGACCGGCGGCACCGCGAAGGCGACCACGCAACTGGTGGAATCGCTGGGCGGGAAGGTGGCGAGCCTGGCGTTTATCGTGGAGCTGGATTTTCTCAAGGGGCGGGCGAAACTGGCGGGATACGAAGTGGTTTCGCTGCTGCATTACGACAAGTAGGCTCGTATTTACAATCTCGATAACTCGACATATAGTTAGCGGCACTCCGGCACAAGCGGCACTGGTGGAGAGCGGTGTCGCGGCCTCGATATTCACAACAGAAGGTTGCAAGTGGAATCTGCTACCGCGCCCAAACTGGTCTCGACGTTAAAAGAAAGCCAGCGGCTGGTGAAACAGCTGTCCGCGCTGTTCGAAGCGACGCGCCTGCTGAATTCGACGCTCGACCTGGCCGAATTGCTGGAACTGATCCTGAAGATCGCGCGCGAGCAGGTGGACGCCGACCGCGGCTCCGTGTTCCTGGTGGACAAGGAGCACAAACAGCTTTGGTCAATCGTGGCGCAGGGACTGGAGAGCCAGGAGATCCGACTGCCTATCGGCACGGGCGTGGCCGGATCGGTGGCCGCGTCGGGCGAGGCACTCAACGTGCCCGACGCCTACACGCTGCCCTATTTCGATTCCAGCTTCGACAAGAAATTCGGCTACCGGACGCGTTCGCTACTGTGCATTCCGATCCGCCACAAGAACGGCGAGATCGTGGGCGTGATCCAGTTGCTGAACAAGCAGGCGGGCAGCGCCTTTACCCTCGACGACCAGGAATTTTTGGAAAAGCTTTCCGGGCACATGGCCATGGCGCTGGAAAACGCGCGCCTGCACCGGACGGCGCTGGAGAAACAGCGCATCGAGCGCGAACTGGAGATGGCGCGCGGCATCCAGCGCAGCCTGCTGCCGGATGCGCCGCCGATCGTCCCCGGATATGAGCTGGCGGTGAGCAACCAGCCCTGCTACGAAGTAGGCGGCGACTACTACGATTTCCTCTCGCTGGGACCGCAGACGCTGCTGCTGGTGGTGGCCGACGTGGAAGGCAAGGGCGTGGCGTCGGCGATGGTGATGTCGAACCTGCAGGCGACGCTGCGCGCGCTGGTGACCCACCTGCATTCGCTGGAGGTGCTGGCGCTGTCGTTGAACGAAATGATCTTCAACGACACCAAGTCGCGGAAGTTCCTGAGCGTGTTCCTGGGTTTGCTGGACACGCGCCGCAATGGACTGCACTACATCAACGCGGGACACGTTCCGCCCATCGTGGTGGACGGCACCAGTGGGGAATACCGGCTGCTCCAGGAAGGCGGCACGGTGGTCGGGCTTTTTCCCGACTCGGAGTACTCGCGCGGCTCGTGCAAGCTGCAGCCGGGAGATGTTTTCGTGGCCTGCACCGACGGGATCACGGAACCGTGCGATCTTACCGAAGAAGAGTACGGTACGGAGCGGCTGGCCGAATGCGTCTCGCGCAACCGCGAGAAACCGGCACAGGAGATCATCGACTGCGTGCTGACCGAACTCGAAGCGTTTGCGCGCGGCGGCGTCCACATT
>Ga0097691_1001320_pt1 | contig 18546 bp, 21 predicted proteins | sample NGESurdeep072012_8_FD_72858 | JGI IMG/M metagenome (GOLD analysis project Ga0097691, IMG submission 72858) | Arctic peat soil microbial communities from Barrow, Alaska - NGEE Surface sample 210-1 deep-072012 | ecosystem: Environmental > Terrestrial > Soil > Wetlands > Peat ... | reverse complement strand
GACGGGTGAAGGGAGCCGCCATGGAGTAGAACGAATCACGGAGCCCGGTGGGGAATAACGTGAACGACCAGGTAGGGAATAACGGCAACGTCGACACCTGCTCGCCGTGGAGGAACTGGCTGAACTGCCAGGCCACCATGTGACGCCGCACATTGCCCCTCTCGGCCGTATTGAGCTTGTCCCATACCGGAGAGCCGAAAATCGGGACCAACTCATCGGGTACCTGAAGGGGGTTCTCGGGGTCAGGGTTGTGGGACCAGTCGATCCGCTCTTTGGCGTCCCACTGTTTTCTTTTTCCCTTGTCGTACAAATTGATGAGCTTCTCGCGCCCATCGTCGTAGTCCCACGTGAACCTGGCGGTGCCGGTCTGATCGGCCGTCTGCCACCCGGTCTTGTCCACCGGCAACTGATACACCTTGGTTGTCATCGTGCCTCCCGAGTCTTCGTGGGTGCTGTCACCATCATGGCGCATTCAACCCTGAAGGGGAAGACAGCCGGCCGCGGGCTGGCCCGGGATCAAAAGCTGGGGACGTAGCCTCCGCGGCCCATGGACTCGCTCTCGAAGGGATCCACCGACTCGTCGACCCCGCCGAGCACCTCTGTCACCCACGGGAGTCGATCGTGGAGAATGCGCTCCACCCCGCCCTGCAACGTCGACGAGCTCACCGCGCACGAGCTGCAAGCACCCTGTAGCTGCACCTCGATAACGCCCGAGGCCACATCGGCGCTCACCAAGGCAAGGTCTCCGCCGTCGGCCTGCACGGCCGGACGCATCAACTCGATGATGCCGTTGAGCTGGGTCAGCCGCTCGGCCCGGTCCTCGTCGCTCAACTCCGCTCGGACCTCCACCGCGACGTCCGAGCCAGCCGTCGCTGGGTTATTCGCATCTGCGAGGCCACCGCTGTCCACTTCCAGGGTCGTGCCTTCGGTGTCGTGTCCGGAATCCACCAGGTCGTCCTCTCATCGGCGGACCCGGGCTGATCTGCCCGAGTCCCGCACCCCCATTCTGCCGTGGGCAGCGCCCTCGTCGAACACCATCGGTCACTCGCGTGATTCAGTCCATCCTGATGGGCGGAATCGGGTGGGCCGGTTGCCCTGGCCATGACCGTGTGACGGATGACGGTGCCGACGGAGCGACCTCGTGCCATTGCGGTTACGATGGAGCGTGCTCATGGAGCGACCAGCGATCGAACTGGGGTCGGTCGGGCTCATTCTTCCGACCCTCCCCCAACAGACAACTCCCAAGTGGGCAACGGTTTCCACCGATGCTACGACTCGTGGAGCCGGAGGGCCTCAGCTGTATGCCGATGACCCGATCAAAGAGCTTTCGGGTATCTGCCAACAGGCCGAAGCTCTCGGAGCCTCAGCCCTGTGGGCGTGCGACCACCTGTTCTGGCATGGTCCTGTACTCGAGTGCATGACCGCACTGACCGTGGCCGCAACCGCAACCGACCGGGCCTTCCTCGGGACCTGCGTCGTGCAACTTCCCCTCCGGCAGGCCCCGGCGGTGGCAAAACAAGCGGCCTCGCTGCAACAACTTTCCCGCGGTCGGTTCATTTTGGGTGTCGGCGTGGGTAGCCATGCCGGAGAGTTCGAGCAGGCCGGCGTCGACTACCACACCCGGGGCCGACAACTCGATGCCGGCATCGCCGAGCTCCGCCGTTCGTGGCACAGCGGCGAAGGTGTCGCCACCGGTGATATCGGCGCCGGCGGGGCCTCCCGTTACCGACAGCTTCCGGCTCCCCCGGTTGTCCCGGTGTGGGTGGGCGGGTCGTCCGAGACCGCGCTGCGCCGGGCGGCGGTGGCGGCTGACGGCTGGATGCCCCTGTTCCTCGACCCGGCGGAGTACGCCGGCGCCCTCGAGCGACTGGCCAAGGAGACCGCCCGAGCCGGGCGGGAATCTGACAGTGTGACCCGCTCGATGGTGCTGTTCATCTCTATCGATGACGATGTCGACAAGGGTCGCCGTCGAGGAACAGAGTGGATGTCCGGTCTGTACGGCATTCCGGCCAAGGCCTTCGAACGTCATCTGGTCACCGGGAATGCCGCCGAAGTGGCGGAAACTGTGGCAACCTACCGACGCGCCGGAGCTGAGCACGTCGTTCTCTACGTCACCGATGATGAACCCCTGGATCAATTCGAACGCCTGGTCACAGCTTTGCCCGCTGTCGGCATCGACCCCCGAGCATAACGAGGACACCATGGATCGCCACGTACACATTGTGGGTACCGGAATCATTCCGATGAACCGCCGGGACAGGACAATCGAAGACATGGCCCACCACGTGGTAGCCGACGCACTGGCTGACGCCGACGTGGACCCGGCCGATGTGAACCTGGTGATCTTCGGGAACGCCACTGCCGGGCGCCTGGTGGACCAGGGATGCATCCGTGGCCAGTCGTTTCTGCGACAGGCCGGATTGCGCAACGCCGGAGTGATCAACGTGGACAACTCCTGTGCGGGTGGGTCGTCTGCGCTCCACATGGGCACCCTGGCCACCCTCGGTGGCTCTCCCACCGTGCTGGTGGTGGGCGTCGAGAAGATGTGGACCGGCGACCGGGTGGAGACCTTGGCCGGCATCGAAGACGGCGTCCCACTGGTGGAGCGGATCCGCATGCACCGCGACCTCGAGAATCCCTCGGGGTCCGTCCTCATGGCCCTCAACGCCTCATGGTGTGTGAAACAAATGGAGGAGCGCGACGCCACCCCTGAGCAGTTCGCCGCTGCCGCGGTGAAATCCCGCCACCACGGCGCCCTCAACCCCAATGCCCAATTCCAATCGGAGATCACCATTGAAGAGGTACTGGCCTCTCATCCCATCGTGCCTCCGCTGACCCGGCTGATGTGCTCGTCGTTCACCGATGGAGCCGCAGCTGCCGTTCTTTCCCTCACCCCAGACCCCGGAGCACCCAGGATCCGTACCAGTACCATCCGGTCCGGCAATGGTGACCTCGATTACCACGAACGCCTGGCCGAGACGGCCATTGCCGCCTGGGATGATGCGGGCATCGACCCCACCGATGCCGACGTGGTGGAACTGCACGACGCCACCAGCGCCGAGGAATTGTACGCACTCGAATCACTCGGGTTCTACAAGCCTGGCGATGCCGGGCCCGCTACCCTGGCGGGGGACACAGCCATTGGAGGTCGGGGGGTCACTGTCAACACCAGCGGGGGCCTCGTGGCCCGAGGACATCCGTTGGGTGCCACCGGAATCGCCCAGATCGTCGAATTGACTGCCCAGCTGCGCGGCCACGCCGGTCCACGGCAGGTGGAAGGGGCCCGATTGGCGATCGCCGCCAATACCGGAGGCATTATCGGAACCGACGCCGCATTTATTGGTATCCACGTCCTCGAGGCCGGCTGAGCCATGACAACCACACGAGGAGGCATCGTCACCGGTTGGGGAATCGGCGTACCGGACAAGGTGGTCACCAACGACGACCTGTCGGCCCGTATGGACACCAACGACGCCTGGATCCGCGAGCGAACCGGGATCAGGGAGCGACGGATCGGGGGGACCACTTCACAGTTGGCCATCGAGGCCGGATTGGCCGCCCTGGAGCGGGCCGGGCGGCGACCCGACGAGATCGATGCGGTGATTCTGGCTACCACCACGCCTGACCAGATTGTCCCCGCGACCTCGGCCACCGTCCAGGATGGCATCGGAGTCCCCGGCGGTGCCTTCGACGTCAACGCCGCATGCTCGGGCTTCGTCTACGCGCTGACCGCCGCCCACGGACTGTTGGCCATTGGAGCCGAGCGGCTTCTGGTCATCGGGTCGGAGACCCTCAGCCGCATCACCGATTGGGACGATCGATCAGTGGCCATTCTGGTCGGTGACGGGGCGGGCGCGGTGGTCCTCGAGGCAGTGGACGGACCCGGTCAGCTCCTGTCGTGGAACCTGGGTGCCGACGGCTCGCTCCGTCACCTCCTCAAGTGTGATCACGGCGGGTATCTCTACATGAATGGCAAGGAGATCTTCCGCAAGGCCGTGAAGGTGGTCATCGATTCAGCCCAGAAGGCCATCACCGATGCCGGGTTGACCGCCGACGATATCGATCTGATGGTCCCTCACCAGGCCAACCTGCGGATCATCAGTGCGGCCTGCCAACGTCTCGGGATCCCCGAGGAGAAGGCGGTAGTGGTCATCGACCATTACGGCAACACCTCGTCGGCATCGATCCCACTGGCCCTGGCCGACGCTCTTGATACCGGGCGCCTCAACAAAGGCGACAACGTGCTGTTGACCGGTTTCGGCGGTGGCATGACGTGGGCCAGTGCCGTGTTGCACTGGGGCGGCTAACAACTCAGGTGTCCCCCGCCCCATCCTTGGTGGTGCTGGCCGCCGGCATCGCCCGTCGCTACGGCGGATGCAAGCCACTGGCTCCGGTCGGCCCGCACGGCGAAGCAGTCATCGACCTGTTGGCCAGCGATGCGATGGCGGCCGGATTCGGTGATCTGGTGCTGGTCATCCACCCCGAGTCCGGTCCCGCCATCCGCTACCACGTGGAGCGGTGTTGGCCCACCTCGATCCCGGTGTCCTTCGCCGAACAACGGCTTCCTCTGGGGACCACCCATGCGGTGTTGGCCGCCCGGCCCGCCATCAGGGACAATCAATCCTTCGCCGTTGCCAATGCCGATGATGTCTATGGCCTGTCGGCATTGGGCCTGCTGGCCGCGCAGCTGGTCACCGACACACCCGGACACGCACTGGTCGGGTACCAGTTGGCGTCCACCGTGGCCACCGACGCGCCGGTCACCCGAGGAGTGTGTGAGGTCGATCGCGCCGGTCGACTGCTGGCAATTCACGAGCGCCGTCATGTGTCCCGACTCCATGGTGGCGTGGCCTTCACCGCCTTGGACGGTGTCCTTCCCGACACACTCGCAGGCGACCTGTTGGTGTCCGTCAACCTCTGGGGGTTTCGTCACTCGATCTGGGACATCTTTGATGCCGCCATGGACGGATCGGGCCTCGATGAGAATGCGCTCATCGAGGCCGCCGAGTCGGGGGCCGATATCCCCAAGTGCGAGGTGCTTCTCCCCGAAGTTGTCGGGGCCATGATCGCATCCGGCACAGGGGAACCGGTCCGGGTCCTCGCCACCGACTCGAGTTGCGTAGGCGTCACCCACGCCGACGATCTGCCCCTCGTCCGAGCCGAACTGGCACGGCAGGTGGCCTGGGGAACCAGGCCAGATCGCTTGTGGAGCGGCATCGCCTGAGCCACCGGATCGCCCCCGATCCCCCTGTAGTCTTGGATTCGGCGATTCCATGACCCGAACCCGACGGCTAACTCTGAGCCTTGCCCTCAATGTCGTGTTGGTGGCCGTCCAAATTATCTACGGGGTGGCAGCCCATTCCACCGGTCTGCTGGCCGACGCCGGGCACAATGTGACCGATGTCGCCGCATTGGTCCTCTCGCTGGTAGCCGTCCGATTGGCCATCCGCCCCCGTAGCGCCGAGCATTCATTCGGCAACCACCGGGCCACCATTCTGGCTGGGTTGGCCAATGCCGCCGCCATCACCGCGGTGACGGTTGTCATCGTGTTTGAAAGCGTTCGCCGCCTCTATCACCCCGAACACGTCCATGCCGAGGTGGTCGTCATTGTGGCCGCAGTGGCGCTGGCCCTCAATGGGCTGGCAGCGATGGTGCTCCGCGACGGATCCGGCGACCTCAATATGCGCTCGGCTCTGCTGCACATGCTCGGGGATGCCCTCGCTTCTCTGGCCGTCTTGATTTCGGCTGCGTTTCTCCTGGCCGTGCCCTCCGCCATGTGGCTCGATCCCGCCTCGGCCCTGGTGGTGGCAGCCATCATCGTGTACGAAGCCGGACTTGTCTTCCGGAGCAGTGTTTCGGTTCTGTTGGAGTCGACGCCGTCGGACGTGGACCTCTCCGATCTCACCGCGGCGATGCGCGGAGTCGAAGGCGTCGACGAGATACATGACCTTCATGTGTGGAGCCTGTCGAGCGAGATGCGGGTGCTCTCCGCCCACCTGGTACTGACCGGACACCCGACACTCGAGGAGGCCCAGGTCATCGGAGACCAGGTCAAACGCACGATCGCCGGATCGTTCTCCATCTTGCACAGCACGCTCGAACTGGAATGTGAGCGGTGCATCGATAGCGATGACGACCCGTGCCCGATGGAGTCCCCGGACTCGCTGCCTACCGGAGCAGTCACCGCTCATCATCATTGAGGCCAACGTCTCGGAGACCACGACGGGTCAGTTCGGATCCACCAACCCGGGTGCTTACGCGACGCAGCCCCGAGTAACCGGACGATCGAAACCGCCCGAGCTTCTCGGGGCCACGTGCTCGGAATGCCCTGGCTCCACTCACGCTGAGCCGTGTCGGACGACCCTGCAGCGAGCACCGATCCGATGCGCTCTCATCGAGCCCGCCGGTCCGTCCCCCTGACAACCGTGCCGGGAACCTACTGCCCCACCAACCATCAGAAGCCGGCCTTTCAGCCCGCCTCCTCGGCAGCTCGATTTGGGGTCGGAGCCGGACCTTGCGGCCCTTCCCCTCACCTCGTCGAACGGCCGGCTCGCCGGTCAGACCTCTCGGCCCTTCCTCGTTGCCCGCCGCTGGGATCGGTCCTCGGAACGAGCCTTGCGACCCCTTCCTCGTCCTCCTCCAACTTCCGGTGGAGCTTCGGTTTCCCGAACTACGGACACAGTGCGCCAGCCACGAACCGAGGTCAAGAGGCTGGCGCGAAATCCCTACCTTTTCCGCCGGATTCTTGACCCTTTCCCCAGGAATCGGTGAGATGTCCACCGGTCATCCCCAACCCGGGAGATCGACATTCGGAGCTGGCCTCTCCGATCAGCTCCCGACCGGTTGACCGAAGCGGTCGACACCGCACAGTCTTCTCCACGCTCGAGTTACACGTCCGGTCGGGATGACCCCCGAGGTGACCAGAGCAGCCAACACCGGCCGGATGGCTTGATGACGCATGTCTCTCTGATGCCGACTCTTGGTCACCGCCCGCCAGGTTGTCATCGCAGGCAGCCCGACCGTCTCGAACACCCCGGGGTGGACCATCCAGTCGAACATGGTCCGGATGATGAAGGGAAGGAGGTGTCTGACGGTGACCCTGTCCACCCAGGAGGCTTCCTCCCACAGTTCGGGAAGAACCATCCGGGCGTAGGCCAGATGCCGGGCTTCCTCTTGACGGTGATACCGGTTGACGCTCTTCAGGAACGGGTCGGTGTCAGGGTGTTCGACCAACTTCTTCTGCAGAAGGTCGGGTATCTCTTCACCGGCCAGGACCAGCGCGCACAATGTCGCCGGCCGGTGGATCAGGGCCCGGGTGACATGGCGGAATAGGAAGTTGGCAACGCCATGGTCAGCCGGGCTTTTTGCCGTCGGAGCCAACTGCTCGACGAGCCGGAGGAAGAGCCGGGAGTGCCGGGTCTCCTCACCGATTTCGTGAAGCATGTAGACGATGCGGGGATCGCCAATAGCCGAGGAGTGTGCCACCTGTTCGGCGAATCCGGACATCAGAATCGCCTCGAACCGGATACCGGCCACGGTGACCGAGGCGATCTCCTCCCGCGACAACCTCACCTTTTGTTCGTCGGTCAATTCCAGGTCGAGGTCGGCGGTCACCGACAGTTCGGTGGCAAAGACCTGGCCCGGCCCAAGGGCGCCGGCTACATCGGTATCGGGCTCGATCACCTTGCGGAGCGACGCGGTGTTGAGCCGACCCACCCGACGGGTGGTGGCGACACGCAGGTCACCGTCGAGGGCGGTGTCATGGTCGGTATCGGTGAGTGCATGTTCATTGATCGGGCGCATGTCAGTTGTGGTCATGAGGATCTCCTTCGTTTGGGAGCGAGGGGTGTGACGACACCCTCCGCGGGATCGGGCTCGATGTCGGCCGGCGTATGGGTCATGGTGGAAGAGTCGGGTGGAAGAACTGTGTCGGGTGCGTCGCCTCCGGCGCCCGGCAGCCAGGTGCCGGCGGTGCCGAGTGATCCGGCATTCGGGAGTCCGTCGTAGATAAGGCTGGTCAGGTACTCGGCCAGCCGGATCCGGGGCATGGTGGCCCGATCCATCCACCAGTCCCCCGCCGAATGGACCATGCCGACGATCCCAAATGCCCACGGCTCGGCCGGGCCGGAATCGAGGCCGGCGGCCCGCAGTCCCTCTCCCAGCACCATCGCAACTTGGCTTCCCGCTCGGGCGATGTACTCGTTGAGCATTGCCCCCGAATCGGTGCCCTCGTTGCTGGTTCGGTGGACGAGGAACCGGTAGACGTCCTCATCCGATTCGATGAACTGGAGATATGCGTCGATGGTGGAAAGGACCATTTGGCGCGGTGTCACATCGGCGTGCAGCGCCTTGTCCAACCCCACACTTACCTGGGTGAAGGCGCACTCGCCGATGGCGGCGACCAGACCGGCACGATCTTGAAAATGACGGTAGAGGATGGGCTTGGTCACCCCTGCCTCGGCCGCCATCCGATCCATCGATGCTCCCGGGCCGTCCCGGCGGATCACCTTTAGAGCGGCTTCGACCAACTCGGTGCGACGAGCGACACGTTGGGCCTGCCGCTCTGACTTGTCGCCGGCGCCCCGAGAGGTCTTTCGATCCGCAGGTGCCTTTTTCGAAGCGATCTCACCCGCCGTGTCCCGCCCCTGCCGTCCCGCCCTTACCATGTTACTTATAGTAACGTTACCCGCCGTAACATGTCAAGAGGCAGGTCAGCCAACCCACGTGCCTAGGATGCGCACACCTAGCAAAGGGGTGCACCATGGCCGGTCCCGTTCGAGTGGAGCCGTTGGCCAAAGACCAACGCAGCCAGCGGCAACAGGAATTGGTTGACGAGGCAGGAGGCGAGCTCGGGGTGTTTACGACGCTCGTCCATCACGTTGACCTGTTCGCTGATTTTCTGCCTCTCGGGGGGCGCCTACTCCGGCGGTCGAGCCTCGATGCTGTCGATCGCGAGCTTCTCATTTTGAGAACTGCAGCCCAGTGCGGAGCATCGTACGAATGGTCCCACCATGATCCGATTGGACGCCGCGCGGGACTGAACGATGACGTGATCCCTCTCCTCGCCGACCTGGGGGGCACCAATGGGCTCCGGCCCCACGAAGCACGGCTGGCCCGGGCTGCCGATGAGCTTGTCACCGAACATCGCCTGTCGGACCAGACATGGGAAGAACTCCGACAGGACTATGAGCAGAACCAGGTCATGGAGATCTGCATGTTGGTCGGCAGTTACACCATGCTGGCCGGGACCCTCAACTCGCTCGGAGTGGCGGTAGAGCCCGGCTACCCGGTCGCCCCGTGGGAGCGGGCATGACCGAGGAGATCTATCTACCCCCCGAGGCGGTCGGAACCGCCCCCGGCCGCGGCCGTCTCGTCGGCCGACGAGTTCTGGTGGTTGGCGCGGGGACCCGCCCCTCCCCCGAACCGGATCCACCTATGGGGAATGGCCGGGCTATCGCGGTACTGGCGGCCAGGGAGGGGGCCGACGTGGTGTGTGCCGATCTGAATGAGGCGGCGGCAGAGGAGACCGCCGGCCTGGTTCGGGCCGAGGGGGCCCGGGCCGAGGTGCTCGTGGCTGACGTGGCCGACCCGGCGGCGTGTCAGTCCATCGTCACAGAGACGGTGGACCTGCTCGGGGGGATAGATGGGTTGGTGCTCAACGTGGGGATCGGACTGGGACGGGGTATCACCGGTACCACGGCCGAGCAGTGGGATGAAGTGTTCGCCGTCAACACCAGGGCTCACTTTCTGATTTCGGCCGCCGCGCTGCCGGTGCTTGCGCCCCACTCGGCCATCGTCTTCATCAGTTCAGCCGCCAGTCTTCGGGCCGCAACCGGAGTGCCGGCCTACGACTCGTCCAAAGCTGCACTTTTGGGCATCGCTCGCCAGGTCGCCCGGGAAGGGTCTCCACAACGGATCCGGGCCAACCTGGTGGTGCCCAGCCTGGTGGACACCCCCCTCGGCCGGGATGCATCCCGACAAAACCCGACCCGCACCGCCCGACGGCTTCCGCTCGGTCGGGAGGCCACCGCCTGGGAAGTCGCCTACGCCGCGGTTTGGCTGCTTTCAAATGAGTCCTGCTATATCTCGGCTCATTCCCTGGTGCTGGACGGAGGCGCTACCAACTTCGCCTGAGAGATATATCCCGTCCGATTCCCCAGCGTCGTTCTGATGAATCTCTCAAGGTTCGAGTATCCGCTGTCGATGAAATTCGTATGGAACCTACCTTCGCCTCCCGATCATTTTGGGGACGGGGCGGGCACGTCACAGGTATCCGGGGAGGCTGGCCGAAGCTGGCCGTGCCCCGGCTGCTGGCGATGGCAGTATGCATTGCCTGTGCGAGTGTAGGTGGGATCCTCGGGCTCGGTAACGCCCTTCCGACCCCGGCCGGTGCCAGCGTCGGTGTGACCGGTCCCGTTGCCGCGGTGGGCGCGCCCGCGCCCGCCAGGGCCAGCAGCGGCACGGGGGGAATCGGCATCACCGGCACCAGGTCAGCCAGGTCCGATATCTGGCCAGGTGTCGGAATCCTGCCTCCGGGGAACCCGCCGGGGAACATCGCTCCAAACCCGAACCTCTTCAGCTCCGGTACCTGCAACCTCGTCAACGGCATACTCTCAGGATGCCAGAACGCATGCTTTGACGGTGCGACTGCAACGTTGTTGCCGATTCTTGTGCAGTGTCCGTGGCCACGAGAAAGTCCGCACTTTTGGCCATGAGAAGTCCGCACCTGTGGCCACGAGAAGTCCGCAGTTGTGGCCATCAGATGTCCTCACCCCTCGCTGAAGCATCCACTTGAGGGCCCCTTCGGCCGGTCACGGTGGCGGTGCTAGCCAACCGCCGCTCCGACCGAAGGGACTCCTCCATGAAATCAGCGAGGGAACGAATGGACATGCATGCCGCCTACCAAGAGGTGGGCTCCTACCGAGCAGCAGCCGAGATCTGCGGCACCACCGACAAGACCATCAAGCGGGCCGTGGAGAAGGCGAGAGCGGCCGAGACGACCAAAGCAGACGGGGTGGCCGTCGCCCACAACTACGACCCGGTGACAGACATCATCGCCAAGCGGGTGGCAAAGACCGAGGGCCGGATCTCGGCCAAGCGTCTCCTGCCCGTCGTCCGCGCCGCCGGCTACTCCGGCTCAGCCCGCAATCTGCGACGGGCCGTGGCCGAAGCCAAGGCGACGTGGCGCATCGACCACCACCGGGGACGCCGGCCGGGCGTGTGGGCACCGGGCGACATGCTGGTGTTCGACTGGGGGGAGAGCGGTCCCCTGTTCGTCTTCTGCGCGGTGCTGGCCTGGAGCCGGTTCCGCTTCGTCTCCTTCGCCGACAACCTTCGAGCCGAGACGACCATGGCCGCGCTGGCTGCGTGCATGGAGACGATCGGCGGCGTGCCGAAGACCCTCCTCACCGACCGCATGGGGTGTCTGAAGGGCGGCACGGTGGCGGGGCTCGTGATCCCGACGCCGGACTACGTGCGTTTCGTCACCCACTATGGGACGCGGCCGGACTTCTGCGAGGGTGCGGACCCGGCCTCGAAGGGCATCATCGAGAACCTGGTCGGCTACGTGAAGGCCGACTTGATGATCCCCGAAGAGTTGGACGTGTCGGACCTGGCCGGTGCCAACGCCAAGGGTGTGGCGTGGTGCCTCGAGGTCAACGCCCGGGTGCACACCGAGATCGCTGCGGTCCCAGTCGAACGGCTGCTGGTCGAGCGTGAACTGCTCGGCGACTTGCCATCGCTCCGGGCCCGGATCGGCAAGGTCGTACTCCGCAAGGTCGACCGGCTGAGCTGTGTCCGGTTCGGCTCGGCCCGCTACTCGGTGCCGACGTCCCACATCGGCCGCCAGGTCGAGCTGGTGGTGGCCAACAGCACGGTGACCGCTGTCTTCCTGGGCGAGATCATCGCCCGCCATGACCTCGTTGCCCCTGGTGAGACGGCTGTATGCGACGACCACTACGGCGGTGCGCGTCCTTACCCCGCTCGAGCGGTGCGGGCCAAGACCCCGGCCGAGAAGGCGTTCGTCGCCCTCGGACCGGTGGCCGAGGAGTTCATCAAGGGTGCGGCCGCCCGGGGCGTGACCACCCTGGCCGGTGACCTCACCGAGCTGTGCGACATGGAGGCGGCATACGGCAGGGAAGCGCTCGTGGCAGCCATCGGGCGCGCTGTCGAGTTCGGCCGGTTCCGGGCCAGTGACGTGCGCTCCATTCTGGGTGCGGGGAGCGGTGTTCCCCGGCCGCGCGCACCGGGCGACGCCCTCATCGTCGACCTGCCTGTCGTCGAGACGCGCTCGCTCGGCGACTACGCCATCGGTGGTGAGTCGTGAGCACCACACCGCCGCCGCTGCCGGTCGACTTGGAGGTCGGACTGCGTCGCCTCCGTCTCGGTGCCATGCGCGCACTCTCCCCGGAGCTGTTGGTGGTGGCCAAGACCCAGCGCTGGAAGCCCGAGGAGTTCCTGCGCACGTTGGTCGAAGCCGAGATCGCGTCGCGTGACGCGTCGAACGCCCGGGGTCGCATGAAGACCGCCGCCTTCCCGGTGAGGAAGACACTCGATGAGTTCGACGTGGAGGCCTCGTCGGTGCCCCGGGCCACGTTCGACTATCTGGCCAGCCTCGAGTGGATCGAGGCCAAGGAGAACCTCTGTTTGGTGGGACCGGCGGGCACGGGCAAGAGCCATCTGCTTGTCGCGCTCGGGCACCACGCCGTCGATGCCGGGCGGCGGGCCCGCTACTTCACCGCCACCGAACTGGTCGAGACCCTCTACCGGGGTCTGGCCGACAACTCCGTTGGCCGGGTGATCGAGCAGATCTTGAAAGCGGACCTGATCCTGATCGACGAGATCGGCTTCGCCCCGATGGACGACACGGGGGCCCAGCTGTTCTTCCGGATCGTGGCCGCCGCTTACGAACGCCGCTCCCTCGGCATCGGCTCGCACTGGCCGTTCGAGGACTGGGGACGGTTCCTGCCCGAGCACACCACGGCCGTCAGCCTGCTCGACCGGCTCCTCCATCACAGCGTCGTCGTGGCCACCTCCGGAGAGTCGTTCCGGCTCAAGGAGGCCCGCCAGCGGGGAGGTGCCCAGAAGCTCATCTAGAGTTGAACATCACCGCGAGGGGTGCGGACATTTGGTGGCCAAAACCGCGGACTGGAAACTGGCCACGGACATGCAGACCCTCGGCTGCATCACCTACATCCTGCAGTCGGTGGACAATGCAGCCACGCAGGAAGGAGTGGGTGCCATGGTCCTCCCGTCGAACTTTCCCAACCTGACAGTTCCCGAGCAGCTCTTCGTCGTGGCTGATCTCGAACGGGTCGATCGCGGGCTACCTCCCTACCTCGGCCTGGTTCCCGCCCTCAACGGCGCCGCCCAGCAAGCCGCGGTAGCCCTCTCCGACCCCGCGGTGCCATCCGGCTTCGCGGTGGCACCGACTCGGGGGGCTATTCGATGATGGGGGTGCGTGGGCAGGTGGGTTCCAGTCGGTTCTGGCTGCCGACTACGGGTGGATGTCCGACGATGGTTGGGGCGGCTCGGCGGGAACCACGTCCAATGTGGCGTGCACCAGCGCCGTCGCTTCCGGCTGCTGGGGACACCGCGACGAGCTGCTCGGCAGTGATCCCGGTTTCAACCCCGGCGTGGGCCTCGGCTGCACGAATTGCGTGATAGGCACCGGGTACTCCTCCTCCCAGACCAGCCCCCGGGCCGCCAACGGATATTCATCGTCGTATGTCGATCTGGTGGTGAAGCCAGCCGGTGCCGTGCCGGCCATGACCTATACCTGGGCCGACGCCCAAGCCGCCGGAGCTGGACCCGGCGGTATCGGGTCTGGGACCGTTGCAGGCTCGACGACAACGACTGCCCTGAGCGGCAATGGGTACTGGCAAGTGGCGTCCGACGGTGGGATCTTCAGCTTCGGTGACGCTGGATTCTTCGGGTCCGCCGGTGGGCTTCCCCTCAACAAACCCATCGCCGGAATGGCCATCTGACCGTCGGTCAGCCCCGTAGGCGCTGCAGCTCGGTCACCACGGCCTTGCCATTGGCCTGGCCACGGGTCGACTTCATCACCTGTCCGATGAACACCTGGGCCAGTTTGTCCTCCCCCGCACAGTACCGGGCCCACTCGTCGGGATTGCCTTCGATCGCCTGGGCCACGGTGGCCGACAGCGAGTTGTCAGACATGGCCTCGAAGCCCTTTTCCCGGGCGATGGCTGACGGGTCGCCACCGCCCGCAGCCAACAGTTCGGCCAGCACGGCCTTGGCCTGGGTGGCGCTGAGCGTACCGGCGGCCTCCATCGACAACAGCGCCACATAGGACCCGGTGTCGAGCTGGCGGGCGGCCTCCGGGTCGGTGGCCGCCTCGTTGGCGGTCCGAGCCAACGCCAGTGCCGTCGGGATGCCACCGGCAATGGCCTCGACCACGAGATCGTCCAAGCCGAGGTCGACCACCGTCGCTACCTGTTCGGTCCGGGCATCGGTAATGCTCCCGGCATCACTGAGCAGATCGGCCAAGCGAGCGCGGCGTTGGGCCGGCATCATCCCCAGGGCGTCAGCCACTGCCGCCTTCCAATCGGCGTCGGGAACCAACGGCACCAAATCTGGCTCGAGGAAGTAGCGATAGTCGTACGCATCCTCCTTGGAACGCAGCGTCACCGTGCGGCCGGCATCCTCATCCCAATGCCGCGTCTGTTGCATAACCCGGTCCCCCGATTCGATCAGGGCAATCTGTCGCCCGGCCTCGTAGTCGATGGCCCGGCCCACCGACCGCACGGAGTTCAGGTTCTTGATTTCGCATCGGGTCCCGAACGGATCGTCGGCCGACCGGCGCACCGACACATTGGCGTCGACCCGCATCGATCCCTCTTCCATCTTCCCGTCCGATGCCCCTGTCGCCACCAGCACCGACCTCAACTCGGTGACGTACGCCCGGGCCTGCGCCGAGGTACGGAGGTCCGGATCACTGACGATCTCCACCAGCGGAACCCCGGAACGGTTGTAATCGACCAACGAATAATCGGCGCCATGAATACGTCCGGTAGCTCCGACGTGGGTGGTCTTTCCGGTGTCTTCCTCCATATGCGCCCGTTCGATCCCGACCCGAAAGCCGTCGGGCAACTCAAGCCAGCCGTCGACGTTGATCGGCTCGTCATATTGGCTGATCTGATAGTCCTTGGCCTGATCCGGGTAGAAGTAGTTCTTCCGGTGGAAGGTGGACGGACGAATGTCACAATTGAGGGCGGTGCCGATGGCCATGGCCAACTCCACTGCCTTCTGGTTGAGCACGGGAAGTGAGCCGGGGAGACCGAGACAGACCGGGCACACATTGGTATTGGGCTCGTTCCCGAACATGTTGGGACATCCACAGAACAATTTGGTGGTCGTCTTCAGCTCGCAGTGGACCTCGAGCCCGATCACCATCACCCAACCGTCGGTCATGATCGGCTTCCCCCCATCGAGGCCGCCGCCGCTTCGATGACGGCAGCCGCCCGAAGCAGTGTGTTTTCGGCCAACGCGGGGGCGAGAAGTTGCACCCCGACCGGGAGTCCGTCATCCCCGCTCCCGAACGGGATGCTGATGGCCGGGTGCCCGGCCAGATTGGTGGGAATGGTGCACACATCCGAGAGGTACATGGTCATCGGGTCCCCGACCTTGGCCCCGATGGAAAACGCCGTCGACGGGGTGGTGGGACCCAACAACACATCACATCTGCGATAGGCACGGGCGAATCCCTCGATGATCTTGGTTCGCACTCGGAGCGCCTGGCCGTAGTAAGCATCCATATACCCGGCGGACAGTGCGTAGGTCCCGAGCATGATGCGGCGCTTGACTTCAGCACCGAAGCCGACAGAGCGGGTGGCGGTGTTCATTGCCGTGGTGTCCTCGGCGTCCACCCGCAGACCGAAACGAACTCCGTCGTAGCGCGCCAGGTTGGACGACGCCTCCGCCGGCGCGATCAGATAGTAGGCAGAAAGTCCCAGCCGGACCTCGGGGACCGATATCTCCTCGACGCGTGCGCCAGCCGCCACGCAGGCTTCGGCGGCCTGGCGGGTACGGGCGACCACGTCGGCATCGGCATCCTCGAGGAACTCGGTCAATACGCCAACGGTCATCCCTTGGATGCCCTCGTCCAGTACCGACAGGACCCGAGGGGCCGGCCGGTCGAGAGACGTGGAGTCTGCGGGATCGTGGCCACCGATCACATCGAACACCAACGCGGCGTCGGCCACGGTGGTGGTCAATGGCCCTATCTGGTCCAGCGAGCTGGCAAACGCAACCAACCCGTAGCGGGACACCGTGCCGTAGGTGGGCTTCATCCCCACCACCCCGCACAGGGCGGCCGGTTGACGGATGGAGCCACCTGTGTCCGAACCGAGCGCCACCGGCGCGAATCCGGCCGCCACCGCGGCGGCGGAGCCCCCCGAAGATCCCCCTGGGACACGACTGGTGTCGTGCGGGTTCCGGGTCGGTCCGAAGGCGGAGCTCTCGGTGGACGACCCCATGGCGAACTCGTCCATATTGGTCTTGCCCACCATGACTGCACCGGCCTCACGCAACCGGGTCACTACAGTGGCGTCGTACGGCGGGCGCCAGCCGTCGAGGATCCGGGACGAACAGGTGGTCGGCACCCCGCGGGTGCACAGGTTGTCCTTCAGCGCCACCGGCACCCCGGCCAACAGGCCAGGATCCTCCCCCGACGCCACCCGTTGGTCAATGGCGGTTGCCTGCGCACGAGCGGCATCCCGGGTAACCAGGTTGAACGCGTGGATCTCGCCGTCGTCGGCGTCGATGACCGCCAGATAGTCATCGAGGACTTCGACCGCGCTGGCTTCGCCGTTGCGTATGGCGGCAGCCAGGTTGAGGGCCGACCGGGGAGGTGTCACGGGGCCTCGCCGAGAATGCGCGGCACCCGAAACCGATGGTCTTCGACGGAAGGAGCGGCAGCGAGGACCTCCGCCCGATCGACAGTCAGGCCGGGGGTATCAGGCCTCAGCACATTGGTCACCGCCATGGCATGGGCGGTAGGGGGTACGTCAGCGAGGTCGAGCAGTGCCACGTCGGCGGCATGGTCAAGAACCACCGCCAGTTGCCCGGTGAACAGATCGAGTTCTTCGTCGCTGAGGTGGAGTCGAGCCAAACCCGCGACATGAGCCACGTCCTCGCGAGTCAGCCGAGGGGTGTCCACCATCAGGACGCCCGCGCCACGCCCGGGCCGCCCAGGACCTCACCGGCAAAGGCCACCACCCGCTCTTCGATCACCGGTGCGTCCCAATCGAGGGTGGCAACGTGATAGCTGCGTTCGAGATAGATCCTCTCGATCGGGCCGCCCACCCCGCGTTCGAGGACATCGCCGGATTCAACCGCCACCACATGGTCGACCCGGCTGCTCATCAGCAGGGTGGGGCAACGGATCTCCCCCAACTGAGGTTCCACGGTGTCGACCGCTTCGAACAGAGAGAGGGCGGCAGCCAAAGGCGAGGTGGCATACGAAGACTCCACCGGGCCTTCTTTGGCGATGTCCGAGCCGATCCCGTCCACCAGTTCGGTGCCGGCGGCCAGCAGATCACGGATGACCGCCCGGAATTCCTCCGGCGGGGGGTCGACCAACGGATTGACGACGGCGATACCGGCGATCTCCGGATGACGGGCGGCCAACCAGCAACTGAGGGTCCCCCCCATGGACAAGCCGGTCACCATCACCTTTTCACACCGGGTTGCCAACGCCAGATAGGCGGTTTCCGCTGCTCCTGACCAGTCCTCCCACCGAGTCGGCACCATGTCCTCGACGGCGGTGCCATGTCCGGGTAGCAGCGGCAGATCGACGGTGAATCCCGCCTTCCCCAACGCTACGGCCAGCGGTCGCATTGACTGCGGGTTGCCGGTGAAGCCGTGGAGGACGAGCGCGCCATGGGATCCACCTTCGGACGACCACGGTTCGGCACCTGACATGATCGGGGCAGTCATGGTTCGGCATGCTATCGGTGATACCGACGGTGTCCGGGCGGCCATGGGTTCCTCAATCGGAGCGGCGCTATGGTTACCCGGCAGGAGAGACCACGTATTGATAGGCAAGGAGCAACTTACCCATGGCCACACATCTTTTTCTCAGCGACGAATGGCTCATCGAGGCTCGGAATATCCGGGCCGAATTCGACGGCAAGGGTGAGCCGATTCCCCACTCGGTAAGGATGAACCTGGTGATCACCGCGGTTCCCTTTGGCGAAGGTACCGTCAACGCCCACATGGACACCACGTCGGGCCAACTTGAGCTCGACATGGAGCACATCGACCCAGCAGACCTCAAGGTGACGCTCGATTACGACATTGCCAAGGCAATTCTCATCGAGGGAAATCCCCAGGCGGGCATGCAGGCATTCATGTCCGGCAAAATCAAGGTCGAAGGCGACATCGCCAAGCTCATGGCCATGCAGGCCGGCGGTGCCGATCCGACAACTGAAGAAGTGGCGGCTCGGATCAAAACGATGACCGAGTAGTTCAGCCGGACGGCGACTCAACGGCGGGGGTCCGTCGGCTGGGACGCGGGGGGGTTTT
>Ga0097691_1001319_pt1 | contig 18559 bp, 16 predicted proteins | sample NGESurdeep072012_8_FD_72858 | JGI IMG/M metagenome (GOLD analysis project Ga0097691, IMG submission 72858) | Arctic peat soil microbial communities from Barrow, Alaska - NGEE Surface sample 210-1 deep-072012 | ecosystem: Environmental > Terrestrial > Soil > Wetlands > Peat ... | reverse complement strand
CACCGTCCCGAACTCATCCGTCACGATCACCGGCGCGTGCTGTTCGTCGAACAGTGCCCGATAGCGCGCCTCAGCGACCTCGCTGGCTCGCAACGCATCCTCCGCCCGGACCCGCGCCTGCGCCTCACGCTCGACCCTTTGCCCCACGATGATGGCAACCGCGTTGAGCACCGCGAGGTTGCCGATCTCCTCCCAGGCGTTCGCGGTTGTCACTCCAGAGATGAAGAGCCAGTCGGGGAACATGAGAACGGTCGCCCACAGTGCCGTGCCGACCGCCCCTCGGACACCGAAGTTCAGCGCCGCATAGATGACCGGGACCAGCAGCAGTGAGGTGATCGTCGAGCGCGGGATCTCGAACGGCAGTTGGACATGCAGGACATCAAGAATCACCTCGTCCAGGAAAGCCACAAGCAGGACACCTGCCTGCACGACCCAGAACCGGGCCGCTCGTACCGGCAGCCGCAACCGGCGCCCCACGTCCAGCGCCCGGGACCCACGCGCGCGGGATCGAAGGTCAGCCGTCATCGCTCACAGTCAGCAGCTTGGTCGAGATCGCACGAACGACCGCCTCGGTGCGCGAACCCACGTCGAGCTTGGCGTAGATGTTGTCACAGTGTCGGTCCACGGTGCGCGTGCTGATGCCCAGCTCTGTCGCAACCTCTCGGTTGCGCAGGCCCGCAGCGACCAGCCTCAGGACCGCCAGCTCGCGCTCGGTCAGGTCAGTGGCACTCGCCTCGGGCTGACGGGTCGAGATCAGCAGCCGAGCCGCAAGACCGGACTGGAGCACGCTCGCCCCACCAGCCACCGCCCTCACGGCTTGCACCAGCTCCTTTCCCGGAGCGGTCTTGCGCAGGTACCCAGCAGCCCCGGCCTCAAGGGCACCGCGGACATACTCGTCCTCGTCGTACGCGCTGACCATGAGCACCCGCACGTCGGGATGGTCGCGGGTGAGCTGACGGGTGACCTCGATGCCATTCATGCCAGGCAGCCGAATGTCCATGAGGACCACATCAGGGTGAAGCTGGTTGACCAGCGCCAGCGCAATCTCGCCCGAGCTGGCCTCCCCCACCACCTGCAGGTCGGGGCGGGCCTCGAGTATCCGTCGCGTCCCATCGCGATGCAGGGCGTGGTCGTCAACCACGACGACGCAGATCACCTCGGGCTCCATGGTCAGCAAGGCTACCCGTGCTCACACGGGGAAACTGGCGGAAATCACCCATAGGCATACGTAGAACGACCAGACGTCCTCAATTCGGCATTGAGTGCGTTTGTTTCCAGCGCTTGTCGCTTGCTGACCGTCCCCGTCCGGGCGTCGATCGACTAGAGATCGAAGACGTGTCGTAGGCCGCGATCGATCTCGCGCAGCACCGCCAAGGGTGCGTGGCCGGCTTGTTCGGACAGATCTGTCTTGTTGAGGGTGACCACGGCAGTGACGTTCACGACCGAGTCTTTGGGCAGCCCAGTCACAGCTGCGGGCAGGAACACGTTGCCGGGCATCGTTGCCAAGTCAGTGTTGGACGTGATGACGACGGCCAGCACCGTCGCCAACCGGCTGTTGTTGTAGGTCTCTGCCGAGATGACCATTACCGGCCGGCGCTTGGCTGGGCGCGATCCCGAGGGCGCTCCCAGATCTGCCCAGTAGATACCACCCCGCTCGATCACCATTCGCCCGAAGCGTCAGCCAGGACCCGAAGCCCCACGGCAACGGCATCCTCTGCTGAGTCGTCTCGCTCTGCCAAAGTGGCCACGGCCAGGTCGATCTGGCGGGTCACCGACTCGGCATCGAGCTCGTCCAGATATCGCGCTGCAGCTCGGGAGAAGAACTCCGATCGGCTCATCCCTAGATCGTGCGCACGACGGGACGCCTTCTCGAAGGTCTCATCAGGTACCGAGATCGCGGTCTTCATACCCAAAGTATAACCAAGTATGACCAGCCGCGTCCTACACGACTCGACGATGGCGGCGTCATGCACTCCTGGCGGTGCCTGCGGAGACCGAGCTGGTGCCCAGCGACGTGGTGCCGTTGAAGAGCTCCACGTTGCCTGCGGCGCCCACCCCAGAGACCGGGCTACCTAATGATCGGGGCGACCGACCACCGGCTCAACGCGGACGGGGCATGCATACAGGGGCAGATCAGCAGCTCAACCCCGTGTGGGACTTTCTCGATAACGCACCCACGGTCTCATTGATCGGGAATATGCTTTTGAGGTGGGCAAGCCCAACAAGGTGGCCTCGCGAGAGAATGGAAGACAGGTGCTGTGGCATGAGTGCACTTGGTGGTTTGGGTAACGGACCGACCTCATGACGACAGTCTTCTGGGTCCTCCTCGTGGTCGTCGTGGCCGTCGGCATCGGCATAGTCGCGTTCATCGCAGGTGGCCAGCAAACCCACCGCGGCGCGACCCCCCTCAAGACCGAAGAGGCGACGGCAGCTCTCCGAACACCGAACGCGCCCGTCCACCCGATCGACCACACGTGCGCCATTGGTGGGCATGCGTACAAGTCCTTCGACACCGGGTATCGCTGCACAAGGTGCGGCAACTTCGTGTCCAGCCATGAGGGCGAGCTCTATGGACCTGCCGAGCGGGGTCGACATGATCGCCGCCGAGAACCCCGCTGAGCCGCACTACTCGAAGCGCGCCGGATCACCCGCCCCGACCCGCAGGACCTCCGAGTACCCCTGGGACCAGTCCACCACCGTGCTGGGTTCCGTTCCGCAGTCGCCGGCGTCCACCACTGCGTCGATCATGAGGTCGAGCTCTTCCTTGATCTGCCAGCCGTCGGTCATCGGCTCCACCGCGTGAGGGAGCTGGAGGGTGCTCGAGACCAGCGGCTCCCCGAGCTCGCGCAGCAAGGCCTGCACAACGGGATGTTCAAGGATGCGAACGCCGACGGTACGTCTCTTGGGGTGCGCAAGCCGCCGCGGCACCTCCTTGGTGGCCGGGAGAATGAAGGTATAGGGGCCGGGCGTCGCTGCCTTGATGGCCCTGAACGCGGCATTGTTGAGCTGGACGAGCTGGCCGAGCTGAGCGAAGTCCGCGCATACGAGCGTGAAGTGGTGCTTGTCGTCCAGGACCCGCAGCTGGCGGATGCGCTCCCCGCCCACCGCGTTGTCCATCCGGCAGCCCAGTGCGTAGCAGGAGTCGGTGGGGTAGGCGATGAGGGCGTCATCCCGCAGCAAAGCAGCAATCTGCGCGATCCTGTGGGGTTGCGGGTGCAGCGGGTGGACGTCGAAGTACCGGGCCATGTCTCGAGGATACGAGCCGAGAGGGTGAGACAGTCACGATCGTCAGATCCGTGTTCGACGTAGCGCTCATGATCCTTGCCGGCGCTGCAGGGCTGGTTGCACTCGGTCGTGGCCTCACAGCGGCGGAGCGGCGCGGGTGGATTCGCCTCCACGGCACCAGCAAGAGCTCGGCGGCCGTGGCGTTCGCGGCGATGGAGGACATGTTCTCCGCCTCTCGCAGCCAGGCACGGCAGCTGCTTGACGCTCAGAAGCTCGCCGGGCATCCCGCCCCCACACCAGGGGACGGGCTCGACGACGGGCCAGGGCTCACCGGTCGGTATGGCGGCAAAGTGGTTATCCCCGCGCCCGGCTCACCGACCGCTGACCAGCAAGAAGGCAGGCAGAAGCTCCGGTAGCACATCCCGACTGAGCCGCCGAGTCGGCGCGGACTCGCGGCAGCCTTCCTTGACGCCCGATGGGGAGTTCTCCCCATGTGCCGGATGACCTCCAGCCTCTAGCGTCAGCCCCAAGGAAACACAGGGCGCCAAGGGGGGTCATGACAGAGCTGCTGGGCGCGAACACCGACACCCTTGACCGTATCGGGGAGTCACTGCACACCGACGCGCGCAGGATGCAGGACATCCGAAGTCAGGCCCAGCGGGCTGTTGCCGAGCTGCAGGCCGGCTGGAACGGCTCCGACCTTTGGCATCTCACCCAGCAGTGGGAACAGCAGGCCTCGCCACAGCTGGCCAGTGCGTCCTCGTCCCTGGACACTTGTGCCGCCGAGCTACGCGCCCAGTCGATCGCACAACGCAGGGCAAGCAACAACGACAGTGGCCGCTTGGGTTCGCTTCCCATCTGGATGGCACCGAACTCGGCCCTGGGAATCCCGTTGCCTGCTGGCCTTGCCGACGCACCGGCGGGATCGTGGGTACCCACGACCAGTCCTGGGTCCCCGCCGAAACACGGGTCGCCGGGCGAGAACGCCGGCTGGTGGAAATCGCTGAGCACGCAGGACCAGCGGCAGGTGATCAGGGAACACCCCAACTGGATCGGCAACAGCGACGGCGTGCCGTTCGCGGCCAGGGATGAGGCCAACCGCGCACTTCTCGGCGTCGATCGTGATCGCCTCGTGGCCCAGCAAGAGCGCCTCACAGCCCGCCTGTCCTGTAGCTGGTTCGGCGGCACGTTCACCAACGATGACGTCGCGTTGGCCCATGTCAAGGACAAGCTGGCTTCACTGGACGCGGTCGAACAGACACTAGCCAGAGACGGTGACCGCCAGCTCCTCCTGCTGGACCTGTCGCAGGAACGCGCAACAGCCGCCATAGCGCGGGGCAACGTCGACACCGCCGACAACGTAGCCGTCTTCGTTCCGGGGCTGAGCGCCACGGTCAGCGACAGCATGAAGGATGACGACCACGACATGGATCAGCTCCAGCACAGGACCGAGCTCGAGAACAAGCGCGCCAACCCGGCAGCGGACTCAACGACGGCGACGGTGACGTGGATCGGATACCAGGCTCCCCAGTTGGGCTGGGACCTCATCGGCAACAACTCGGTGGCCGACGACCACGCCGCACAGGTGGGCGCTGCACAGCTCGTTCCCTTCCTCCGGGGGATCGGCGCGGCCCGCGACCACGACGCCCACCTGAGCCTGCTCGGCCATTCCTATGGCTCGACCACGGCCGGTCTTGCCCTGAAGCAGAACACCGGGGTGGACGACGTTGTGTTCTTCGGCTCTCCAGGCATCGGCACGAACGACGTCAAGGACCTGTCCGTACCCCGGGGCCACGCTTACTACATCGAGGCGCGGCTCGACGCGGTGGGCGACCTTGGGTACTTCGGCATCGACCCGTCACACCTGGCCGGTATCGAGCACGCGTCCGCAAGGGCTTCGACCGTCGTGGACCCCATGACCGGCGAGATCCGGCACTTCGCCGAAGTCACGGGCCACAGCTCCTATCTGGTCGATGACAGCACCAGCCAGTACAACGTGTCCGTGGTGGTCGCAGGCCTGCCGGATCGTCGCGTGTTCGACCGCGGTGAAGGTGTGGGAGATGTCCTCTCGCGGCCGATACGGGGGACCTACTCATGACCAGGGTCTCCAGAGCTGCTGCCAGCATGGTGATGCTGTTGATGGTTGCAGGCTGCAGCACCACCCTCAAGGAGAGTGAGCACATGAACGAGGCATTTGACACATTGATGAAGCGCCCGAACCTCACCCAGGTCGACGCCGACTACCAGTCGATGTTCTCGACCATCCGTGCGCGCCTGGTGTCCGAGGTGGGCGTGGCCGAGTGGGTTCCCGACGACGATCCGATCAGTGGATCCGCTTGCGGTGGAAGGATCTCCAACCTGGAGGGGGCCGAAGTACGCCGGTATGACGCCGGCATGTCGCCGGGCAACCTTCCGGACGCCGCATGGGACCAGGCAGTCGCGATCGTGACCGACGTTGCCGGACAACACGGCTTCGGAGCGCCGAAGGTCATCGTGAACGGCCCTGACGATCACGAGGTCTCGTTCAGGGACGCCTACAACGGGGAGCTGCTCTTCGGGACGGGCGCCAACACGATCCTCGGAGGAAGTACGGGGTGCCACCTCACCCAAGAGGCGCACCATCGCGGAAAGCCGCTGCCACCGAAGAAGTACTGACGTCACGACCCGGGTGGGGAGGGTCTTTAGTCCTGACGGGTCCACCCCCTGACCTCGTCCGCGGAGGCCGCAGCCAGCGCCACTTCGTATGCCGCCAAGACCGACTCGTCACTCGCACGCTCCACTCCGGTCAACAGCCCCAGGGCGAACGCCTGACGCTCCGACATCCGGCCAGCGAGATCGGCGAGCAACGCCCGGGCCATGATGCTGTCCTGATGACAGCCGAGCAGCTCCTGCAGCTCTTCCATCCGCTGGGCAAGAGCGTGGGCCGCGGAGCCGGACGATGGGCCGGTCACCTCGGCGGCATACCTGGCGCGCTTCGCTGCCTTGCGGACCTCATGGAGCTCTGGACCGCCCACGTCGAGCGCGCCTTCGGCCGCCTTGGCCGCACGGTCGACGCGGGCACAGGCGCGACCCACCAACGCGGGCAGGGTATGGCGCGTCGCCGCCCTCGCGTCCCACGGCGGGTGTGTCACAAGAACAGCGAGAGCCGCCAGCATCGCGTCATACCGAGGGCTGTTCAGTGCTTCGATGAGCCTCGAGTGGGCCTGCGAATGTCGTTCTGCTAGTTCGTGATCCAGGCCCGCGAGCACCTCCGCAAGGTCGGCGTCGACCGACAGGATCGCCGCGGTCCCATGCAGATGAGCCCTCAGCACCTCGACGTCGCGCACAGGCCCGAGGACAGTGCCCATCCACTGCAGCTCATCGCGCAGACGCTGGGCTTGTGAACCGGTGAAGAACGGCCCGAACGTCGCCAGGCTGCTGCGCAGCCGCCGGGACGCCACGCGCATCCGGTGGACTGCGTCCGGGCTGTCGATACGGGCTCCCGGCTCACGGGCCCTCAGCTCGTCGACCTGCGCTCGCAGGTATGCCACCAGCAGCTCGCGAGAGCTCATTGCGCTCGGCGCGCCCGTCTTGCTCACATCCCTCAACCTATGCCGTCGGCCGCTCGACTCGGGCCATCCCCAACTCGGTGGTCAGCCAAGCTGACGTGACCGGGTCGGGTGGGCACACATCCGGAATACTGACGTCATGAGTCCCGAGCACCGGCCTGGTCAGGACGGCGGTTCCGACGACGGGCCTGACGATCGGGCCGGTCACGGCCATGACGATTGGACTGGTCACGGGCCTGACGATCCGTCTGACCACGGACGTGAGGACGGGCACGCGCACGACGCCCATACCGGACGCCTGGACCGACTCAGACACGCCCTCATGCCGCACAGCCATGACCCCGCCGAGACCGTTGACGAGGCCCTCACCGCGTCGCGAGACGGTATGCGCGCACTGTGGATCTCGCTGGCCATCCTTGGTGTCACCGCCGCTGCGCAGGCCGTGGTTGTGTGGATCTCGGGCTCCGTGGCCCTCCTTGGCGACACAGTCCACAATCTCGGGGACGCACTCACCGCCATACCTCTTGCCGTCGCGTTCACGATCGGACGGCGTGCGGCGACCCGTCGCTACACCTATGGCTACGGACGGGCCGAGGACCTGGCCGGCATCCTCATTGTCGTAGTCATCGCGGCCTCCGCGGTGTTCGCGGGCGCGGCGGCCGTGGCGCGCCTTCGCCATCCCGAGGCGATGTCCTTCCCCTTGGTGGTGGCGCTCGCCGCCCTCGTCGGCTTCGCCGGCAACGAGATCGTCGCGCGGTACCGACTCAGGGTCGGTCGCAGGATCGGATCGGCCGCCCTGGTGGCGGACGGGTTGCACGCCCGCACCGACGGCTACACCTCGCTGGCGGTTCTGGTCGGCGCCGGCGGCACGATGCTCGGCTTCCCCCTGGCGGACCCCCTCGTGGGACTGGCGATCACTGCTGCCCTGTTCATGGTGCTCCGCGAGGCTGCCAAAGAGGTCTACCGACGGCTCATGGACTGTGTCGACCCCAACCTCGTCAGCAGATGCGAGGAGGTGCTTCACGGCATCGACGGCGTCCAGCACGTTGGCCGCGTGCGTGTGCGGTGGATCGGTCACGAGCTTCATGCCGACATCGACCTCGTGCTCCCGGACCGCTTCACCCTACGGAAGGCACATGATGTCTGCGTGGCCGCCGAACAGGCTCTCGTTGTTGCGATTCCGCGTCTGACGTCGGCCGTCATCCATCCCGATCCACACCTGACTCCCGGGCGTTCTCACCACCGTGAGACAACACGCACGCACACCTGACTCCCGGACGTTCTCACCACCGTGAGACAACACGCACGCACACCTGACTTCGCGCGGGATCGGTCTTCACCGGGCTGGGGGTCGGAACCACGTGCTTGCGCTTGTTACCCATCGGTAGCATCATGGATGTTACTGACCGGTAACCACCATTGGGGCGCCGGTAATCGGTCTCGATCCCAGCACGGAGGACTTTTGATGGGCCACTACAAGAGCAACTTGCGCGATCTCGAGTTCAACCTGTTCGAGGTCTTCAAGCGCCAGGAGATCCTGGGCAGCGGCCCTTACTCCGAGGTCGATGAAGACACCGCCCGCGAGATCCTGGGCGAGGTGTGCCGCCTTGCCGAGAACGAGCTCGCCGCGAGCCTGCTCGACTCCGACCGCAATCCGCCCGTCTTCGACCCGGCGACCAGCTCGGTGACAATTCCCGCGTCCTTCACCAAGTCGTACAAGGCCTATCTCGACGCCGAGTGGTGGCGTCTCGACGTTCCGGCCGAGCTCGGCGGCACGGTCATCCCGCCGTCGCTTCGCTGGGCCGTCGCGGAGCTGGTCCTTGGCTCGAACCCCGCAGTTCACATGTACTCCGCCGGCTTCGCCTTCGCCAAGGTCCTCTTCAACCTGGGCACTGGCGACCAGAAGAAGATGGCGCACCACATGGTCGACAAGAAGTGGGGAGCGACCATGGTGCTCACCGAGCCCGAGGCGGGCTCCGACGTGGGCGCCGGCCGCACGAAGGCGGTTCAGCAGGCCGACGGCACCTGGCACATCACCGGCGTCAAGCGCTTCATCACCTCGGCCGAGGCCGACTTCTACGACAACGTCGTGCACTTCGTCCTCGCGCGGCCGGAGGGCGGCGCCGCCGGTACCAAGGGTTTGTCCCTGTTCGTGGTTCCAAAGTTCCACGTCGACATCGAGACCGGCGAGCTCGGTGAGCGCAATGGCGCCTACGTCACGAACCTCGAGCGCAAGATGGGGCTGAAGGTCTCCACCACCTGCGAGGTCACGTTCGGTGCAGACCAACCCGCGGTCGGTACCTTGCTCGGCGACGCCCATGATGGCATCGCGCAGATGTTCCGCATCATCGAGTTCGCTCGAATGATGGTTGGCACCAAGGCAATTGCCACGCTCTCCACCGGCTACCTCAACGCGCTGGACTATGCCAAGCAGCGCGTCCAGGGAGCCGACCTGACCCAGATGACCAACAAGATCGCGGCGCGGGTGAGCATCACGCACCATCCCGACGTTCGTCGTTCCCTGATGCTGCAGAAGTCGTATGCCGAGGGCCTCCGTGCCCTGGTCATCTACACCGCCTGCCAGCAGGACGTCGTCGACGAAGCGCAGCTGAGCGGCAGTGCCGACGCGCTCGAGCAGGACTCCCCCGCCGCGATGGCAGGGCGGGTCAACGACCTGTTGCTGCCGATCGTCAAAGGGGTCGGCTCCGAGCGCGCCTGGGTGCTGCTGGGCACCGAGTCGCTGCAGACCTACGGCGGCTCGGGCTTCCTTCAGGACTACCCGATCGAGCAGTACGTCAGGGACGCCAAGATCGACACTCTTTATGAAGGCACCACTGCCATCCAGGGCCTGGACTTCTTCTTCCGCAAGATCATCCGCGACAAGGGCAAGGCCGTGGGCCACATCGCCGCGCAGGTCAATGAGTTCGCCAAGGCCGACGACGGCTCGGACTTCCTCCGCACAGAGCGCGAGCTGCTTGGCAAGGGTCTGGAGGATGTCCAAGGCATCCTGGGCTTCATGGTCGCCGAGCTGATGAAGTCCGACCCAACCAGAGGCGGCGACCCGACCAGCCTCTACAAGGTCGGCCAGAACACCTCTCGTCTCCTGCTCTGCGCCGGCGACCTGGTCGTGGGGTGGCTGCTTCTGCGCCAGGCCGAGGTCGCCAAGGCTGCCCTGGACGCCGGCGCCACATCGGCCAAGGACAAGCGGTTCTACGAGGGCAAGATCGCGGCGGCGTCGTTCTTCGCCCGCACGGTCCTGCCCAAGATCGCGGCCGAGCGCCAGATCGCCGAAGCCACGGACAACTCCCTCATGGACGTGTCCGAGGACGCCTTCTGATCGTTGCCGGACATCGGGAGGCGGGTTTGTTTCACCGTTGCCGCCTCCCCGACCGGCAACCATGCAACAAACCGGCTAGCGGCCCGTCCACGGGTCATTGGAAGCCAGTGGCAGCCTGCGATCGCGCAGAACTGGAAAGCTGGTGCGGTAGTCGCTGACAACGCTCATATCGACCTCGACGCTGAGCACCTCCTCGTCGCTTCCGGCCATGGCTGCGACGTCGCCGGTGGGCAGCACCACCTGGCTGTGTCCGCCCATCTCCACGCCAGCGTGGGTGCCGGCCGTGTTGCAGGCCACCACGACACACTGGTTCTCGATCGCTCGCGCGTGTGCGAGAAGCGTCCAGTGGCGCACCCGAGCCGCAGGCCACGCCGCGGGTATGACGAAGAGCGTTGCGCCGGCGTCAAGCTGGGCCCGATACAGCTCGGGGAACCTCAGGTCGTAGCACGTTGACAGCGCCGCTCTCGCGGGTCCGGCTGCCGTCGAGGAGTCCGGCACATCGACCAGCGAGAGGGCATCCCCGGCCTCCATCAGAACCGGCTCTCCCCGGCCGAAGCCGAACCGGTGGATCTTGCGATAGGTCGTAGCCAACGACCCGTCGGCGGCGAAGACCAAGGAGGTGTTCCATAGCCCCTTGCCCTCTGGCCCGCGCGCACCATCGGCGGGGCGCTCGACGATCGACCCGGCGTGCAGCATCACACCGGCGTCCCTCGCCGCGGCGGACATTGCCGAACCCACCGGGCCGTCAGCGGGCTCGGCGCGCTCAGCCCAGCTGCCGTAGGAGAACCCACCGGCGGACCAGAGCTCCGGCAGCACGACCAGGTCGTGCCCCGCCTGGGCGCGGACGAGATCGGCGGCCCGGGTGACCCTGTCGGCGACAGGCTCCAGGTCGTCATACCCCAGCTGGATCACCGCGATGCGCATGTCAGTCTCCCGAGGTCGGTGGGGTGGGCCCGTGACTGCTCTTGTGCCCGGAGATCGCAGCCAGATGGGCGTTGTAGGCCTTCAGCTCCGCGTCGTCGTCGCGATCGGCCTGCCGGTCCAGCCGTGTGGTCTCAGCTGCATCCGAACGCACCCACGCCAGGGTGACCAGCAAAGCCAGGATCAGTGTGGGAACCTCCCCGACGCCCCAGGCGACAGCACCGGCAATACGTTGGTCAGCAAGCAGATCCACGGCCCAGGGTAGGTGCAGGCCCTCGAAGAAGGCTGAAGCCAGCAACGACGTGCCGGTTGTCAGCGCGACTCCGAAGAACGCGTGGAACGAGATCGTGGCGAAGAGGATGACGAGCCGCAGCGAAGGCGGCCAGCGCCTCGGGCCCGGGTCGATGCCCACGAGCACCCAGGCGAAGAGATATCCGGCCAGCAGGAAATGGGCGGTCATGAGGACGTGCCCAGTGTGGGTCCGCAGCGCCAGCTCGAACAGCGGGGAGAAGTAGAACACGACCAGACTGCCGAAGAAGATGGCCGCTGCGACGATCGGATTGCCAATCACCGCAAGGTATCTGGAGTGGAGCAGTCCCAGCAGAAGCTCGCGAGGACCCAGGGTCTTGTCGTGCCGCGGCGTGAGCGTGCGCAGCGCGAGCGTGGCCGGGGCGGCCAGCACCATGAGGATCGGAGCAGCCATGGACACCGTCATGTGGAGCAGCATGTGGACCGAGAACAGGACGCGCCCGTAGACACCGGGCGCCCCACAGGTGGCCCACACGAAGATCGCCCAGCCCAGGACCCAGCTAACGGTTCTGGCTGCGGGCCATGAGTCGCCGCGGGCGCGCATCCGCCGTACGCCGAGGAGATACAGGGTCACGGCGAGCAGCGACACGACGAGCCACAGCCAGTCGATGCGCCAGACGGTGAGCCAGTCACTGCCGGCCAGCGGGCCCGCGGGAGCCGGATATCCGGTCAGTGGGAGTGCCGGATCCGTACTGCCGACGGGCGTGCCCGGGCCCGGCGGCGCGCTGCGCGAAAGAGCGGTCCCCAAGGCGAAGGCTGCGCTCATGACGACCAGCTCGATGACCGCCAGCTTCACGAAGAGCCTTCCTGCCAGCGGATCCTCGGTGATCCGGCTGACCACGCGTGAACGCTGTCGCCAGCCCGCGAGGCCCAGCGCCACCAGCGCGACGACCTTGAGGACCACCAGCGCTCCATAGCTCGAGGCAAGGTTGCCGATCGAGCCGATCCGGATCCAGGCGTTGGCCGCCCCGGACAGCGCAACGGCGACGAAGCACCAGCCAGCGAGGACTGAGTAACGCTGAACGCTGACCCCGAGCGCAGTGCCGAGCAAAGGGCGAAGCATCATCAGTGCGAGCAGGCCTCCCACCCACAGGGCAGCCGAAACCATATGCAGGGCAATGGAGTCGACGGCCGTGTCGTGGTTTCCGGAGCCGGCAGCGTGACCAGCCAGGGACAGCGGGAGGAGTGCCAGGACGCCTATCGCGGCGAGGGAGACCATGCCCGAGCGGCGTCGCACGACTGCCGCTCCCGCTGTCACCACCAGGGCCATCGCAGAGCTGATCAGCGCCACCCGCAGAAGCTCGATCTGGAGAACGAAGGTCTGGAGCTGGCTGGCGAACGCGGGATCGGTGAGCCTGGTGCCCGAGATGCTGGCAAATGAGAAGACCAGCCCGACCAGCCCTGCGAGCACCCACGCGACGCCCGAGACGCTTGCGTATCGGGCTGCCGCGATCCGCCGCGAGGTGTTGCGCGCCTCGGGTATGACCGTCGCCGCCACGACGAGCAGGCCCACGGTGCTGGCGGCGGCAAGATCGTGAACCGCCCGTGCGATCGGCAGCCCCCAACGCACCATCCCGCCGGCATCAGGAAGCCCGACGACCGGTGCGGCGAATACACCACCGAGCATTCCCGCCGGGACGACCACGGCGACGACGAGCGCCGTAAGGATCAACGGCAGCCGTGCGGTCTGCCGACCTGCGCCCTGTCCCGTGCTCATGGCAACAGCCTAAGGAGGGTGAGCACCCGGACCGGTACCAGTCGATGATCCGCTGATCCCACCGAACACTTGGTTGCGCCACGCAAGTGATTCGTGATATTTGTATGTCGCAAGCAAGTTCGCGGCAACCCTGGAGCAACGATGGCCATCAGCCTGGAGAGCGCAACCCGGCTCAGCACCGAGCTGGTCCGCGTCATGAAGCTGTTCCAGTCCATGCGCCAGCACGCCCCGAAGCTGCACCCTGGGGTCGAGGCCGCGTCCTACCCGATCCTGTTCAACCTCATCGAGGAGCCGCGGCGGGTGTCCCTGCTCGCCGACTGCATCCACTCGGATGTCTCCACGGTGAGCCGGCAGGTGTCGATGCTGGCGTCCCACGGACTGCTGGACAAAGTGGCGGACCCTCTGGACGGCAGGGCCTATATGGTCTCCCTCAGCGCTGAGGGCAAAGACCTCGTGGAGCGCCTCAAGACCGGACGCGGAGAGTGGTTCCGCGAGATGCTGCACGACTGGGAACCGGCCGAGGCCGATGCCTTCAACGACCAGCTCGACCGGTTCGCCAGGTCCTTCGAGGCCTCCAGGGACCAGGTCAGGTCAATTCCCTTCCCGCCGGCGATGACGCTCGCACCCTCCGGCGACACCCCACTCACCACCACCAAGGAGCCGTAATGGCAACCGCCGCCGCTGTACCGGCGCCCGCCACCCAAGGGCCGCTCTCGCACAAGCAGATCCTGACCATCCTCGCCGGGCTGATGATGGGAATGTTCCTGGCCGCGCTCGACCAGACCATCGTCTCCTCGGCCATGCGAGTCATCGCCGACGACCTGCACGACCTCTCTGGGCAGGCCTGGGTTGTCACGGCCTACCTGATCACCTCGACGATCGTGACGCCGCTGTACGGCAAGCTGTCAGACATCTACGGGCGCAAGCGCTTCTTCACCGCAGCCATCGTGATCTTCCTGTTCGGCTCGATCCTGTGCACGTTCGCCACGTCGATGCCGATGCTGGCGGGGTTCCGGGCTGTCCAGGGGCTGGGCGCCGGTGGCCTCTTCTCCCTCGCACTGGCCATCATCGGCGACATCGTGCCGCCACGAGAGCGCGCCAAGTACCAGGGCTACTTCCTCGCGGTCTTTGGCACCTCCAGCGTCTTGGGCCCGGTCGTCGGCGGCTTCTTTGCCGGTCAGGCCACGATCCTGGGCATCACCGGCTGGCGCTGGGTCTTCTTGGTCAACATCCCCATCGGCCTTGCGGCACTCTTCGTGGTTGACCGCACACTGCACCTGCGTCACACCCGACTGGACCACCGCATCGACTTCGGCGGCGCTGCCGCGCTGACCGTTGGGCTCGTTCCGTTGCTGCTGGTCGCCGAGCAGGGTCGCGAGTGGGGATGGGGCTCCGGTCGGTCGCTTTCCTGCTACGGCGTGGGTCTGGTCGGCCTGGTCGCGTTCTTCCTGGTCGAGCGCGCGATGGGCGCCGAGGCGCTGCTCCCGATCAGTCTGTTCAGGAACAAGACCGTCGGCGTCGCATCAATCGCCTCGGTGGTCCTGGGCATGGGTATGTTCGGTGGGCTGGCCTCGCTGCCGCTCTACCTGCAGATCGTCAAGGGCGCGACGCCGACCATGGCCGGTTTGATGTTGCTCCCGATGACCTTGGGCATGATGAGTGGCTCGATCATCTCGGGCCAGCTGATCTCCAGGACGGGCCGCTACCGGCATTTCCCGATCATCGGCTGCGGCCTGCTCGTCGCCTCACTCTTCGGGTTCCACTATGTCGGAGCCGACACTGCGCTCTGGCGGACGATGATCGTCATGCTGTTCTTCGGCCTTGGGCTCGGGTTCAACATGCAGCCGCTCACCCTCGCCGTGCAGAACGCCGTCTCCCCGCGCGACATCGGCGTGGCCACCTCGTCGGCGACGTTCACCCGTCAGATCGGCGGCACCCTCGGAGTCGCCGTCTTCCTCTCCATCCTGTTCTCGGTCGTGCCGGACCGGATCCAGACCGCCTTCGCCAAGGTCGCCCCGACCGCCGAGTTCCAGGCAGCTCTGAAGAACCCTCAGTCCCCGACCGGCAACACCCAGGCCAACACCGAGTTCATCCACAGCCTGCAGCAGGCTCAGACCGGCGGGGGCGGGGGCGGGTCGCTCAACCCGTTGAGCGACTCCTCGTTCATCCAGCAGCTTGACCCCCGGCTGGCCAAGCCGTTCCTGATCGGCTTCTCCCAGGCCATGGACCTCGTCTTCCTGATCGGCTCCGGAGTCATGGTCCTCGCGTTCATCGTCGTGTGGTTCCTGCCGCACGTCGAGCTCCGCAGCGGTTCGGCCTACGAGAGCCGTGGCAAGTCGGACGCGGCCGACGCAGCCGACGCTCTGCTGGCCGCAGAGACTGAGGCCGCACCTCCGGGCCTCTCCCACTGAGGCCTCCGGAGGGCGCGCTCACCCCTCGGCACAGCGGTCTTACCTTTGTCTATCGGACTCTATCGATCTGTTAAGTCGTCCAAGACCTTGGTAAGTTTCAGGTCATGGACGAGCGGACCAATCCCTACTCTCCCGGAGCAGGCCTGCGCCCGACGGCTCTGGTAGGACGCGACGAAGAGCTGCAGGGTTGGGGCGTAGCGCTGGAACGGATCGAGAATGCCCGACCCACCCGATCCGTGGTCCTGCACGGCCTGCGTGGCGTGGGAAAGACCGTCCTGCTCGGAGAGTTCCACGAGATGGCCCAGGACCGCAGCTGGCTGACGGTCATCATCGAGGCCAACTCGGGGAGCCCCTTTCGTGACACTCTGGCCCGGTCGCTCTACCCCGTGGTCCGCGAGCTCGTCCGGCCAAGGGCAGGGGACAAGCTCAAGAAGGCGCTGGCCACGTTCAAGACGTTCAGCGTCAAGGTCGACTCTGCCGGGATCTGGTCCTTCGGGCTCGATGTCGCCCCGGCGGCGGGTCGTGGCGACTCCGGGGAGCTCGAGACGGACCTGAGCGAGCTGATCAAGGACCTCGCGGACGCGGCACAGGAGCAGAGCCGCGGACTCGCCCTCCTCATCGACGAAGCCCAGGATCTGACCCGGGACGAGCTGAAAGCCCTCTGCTCCATCAGCCACAAGGCAGGCCAACGGAACTGGCCATTCCTGCTTGGGCTTGCCGGCCTTCCCAACCTGCCCAGGTTGCTGTCCGAGGCCAAGAGCTACGCCGAGCGCCTCTACGCCTACCAGGAGATCAGCCAGCTGGGTAACGACGCCGCCCGGGAGGCGTTGACCCGACCGGCCGCCGGGGAGGGCGTGTCCTGGGATGACGCCGCGGTCGCCTATGTGGTGAGCAGGACGCGCGGCTACCCCTACTTCCTGCAGGAGTACGGCCAGGCGACATGGAACGCCGCGGAGGGCGCGACGCTGACGTATGACGATGCCCGGGTCGGGGCCGCGTCAGGACAAGCTCATCTGGACGCCGGGTTCTACCGAACGCGATGGGAACGAGCCACACCCGGGCAAAGGGCCTATCTCGAGGCGATGGCCACCGACGGCGACGGGCCGAGCCGGTCGAGCCAGGTTGCGGCCAGGCTTGGAAAGAACCCCACCGGCGTCGGGCCGATCAGGGACACCCTGATCAAGAAGGGCCTCATCTATGCCCCTGAGCACGGTCACGTTGCCTACACAGTCCCCGGGATGGCCGCCTTTATCGCCCGCCAGACCCGGCCCTAAGAAGGCTGCGCTCAGCCCCAGACGAGCGCCTGGCCTGGGTCGTGAAGGACGGCCGCGACGTCGGCCAGGAATCGTGAGCCCAGCTCGCCGTCGACCATCCGGTGGTCGAAGGACACACCCAGCTGGGTGACCCAGCGAACCTTGATCCTGCCCTTGACAACCCAAGGCATCTGCCGGACGACACCGAAGCACAGGATCGCCGCCTCGCCCGGGTTGATGATCGGAGTGCCCGTGTCGACGCCGAAGACCCCGACGTTGGTGATCGTGATCGACCCACCGGACATCTCGGCCGGCTGGGTCCTGCCCTCGCGCGCCGTCGACACCAGGTTGGCCATCGCGTCGGCCAGCTGCCGCAGCGACATCTGGTCGGCATCCTTGATGTTGGGCACCATCAGCCCGCGTGGGGTCGCCGCGGCGATGCCGAGGTTGACGTAGTTCTTGACGACGATCTCCTGGGCGGCCTCGTCCCACGTGGCGTTGACCCCGGGGTTGCGTCGGCTGGCGATGATCAGCGCCTTGGCCACGACCAGCAGCGGACTCACCTTGACGTCCTGGAACTCACGCTGGTCCCTGAGCCGGTCGACCAGCCTCATCGTGCGCGTGACGTCGACGGTGACGAACTCTGTGACATGGGGCGCAGTGAACGCCGAGCCGACCATGGCCTGGGCCATCACCTTGAGCACGCCCTTGATCGGGACGCGCATCTCGCGCTCGCCGCTCGTCGCGAACACAGGTGCCTTGTATGCCGCGGCGCCTGCGACGCGGCCGGCCCCCGACTCCGCGACGTGGTCTTCCGCTGCGTACGACTCGAGGTCGGCTCGGGTGACGATGCCACCCTTGCCGGAGCCGTGGACCTGTGAGAGGTCGAGGCCAAGGTCCTTGGCGAGCTTGCGCACCGGCGGCTTCGCCAGTGCTCTGCCTCCACCAGCTGAAGGCACCGAAATCGGCTGTGCCACAACGGTTTCTTGGACATCTGCTTCGGAGGCAGCTGGTTCGGTGGCGACGTGTTCGAGGGCAGTGGGCTCGGGCGCGAAAGCCTGGTTGACCTGGGCGGTTGCTGGTGTTGCCGCGGAAGGAGAGCCGTGCCCCTTGCGTGGGCGACGTTTGGCCTCGGTCATCCGCGGGCCGTAACCGACCAGAACCGCGACCCGGCCGCCAGGGGCCGCGCCGCCGATCTTGCCGGCCTCGATCTCCTCGTCATCACCTGCCGCCGCTGGAGTCGCCGCTGCTGAAGCGACCGGTGAAGCCACCGGTGGCGCTGCCTCACCGCCGAGCCCGTCGTCAACCGCGATGATCGGGGAGCCAACCGCCACGGTCTCGCCCTCGGCCACGAGAAGCTCGGTGACCGTGCCGGCATACGGCACTGGGAGCTCGACCAGGGACTTGGCCGTCTCGATCTCCACGATGACGTCATTGACCTTGACGGTGTCGCCGACCTTGACCTTCCACGTGACGATCTCGGCCTCGACGAGTCCTTCGCCTGGGTCTGGCAGCTTGAAATGCCTTACAGCCATGGAGTTTTCGTCCCTTCCGTATCAGTAGGCGAGCGCGCGGTCGACGCCGTCGAGCACGCGGTCCAGGTCGGGCAGGAACTCTTCCTCGAGCCTGCTCGGCGGGTAGGGCAGGTTGTAGCCGCCGACCCGGATCACCGGGGACTCGAGGTGGTAGAAACAGCGTTGCGAGATGGCCGCGGCGATCTCACTGCCCATGCCGAGGAACGTCGGTGCCTCGTGGGCGACGATCAGCCGACCGGTCTTCTCCACCGATGTCGCCAGGGCGTCGAGGTCCAGCGGCGACAGCGAACGCAGGTCGATGAC
>Ga0097691_1001318_pt1 | contig 18567 bp, 19 predicted proteins | sample NGESurdeep072012_8_FD_72858 | JGI IMG/M metagenome (GOLD analysis project Ga0097691, IMG submission 72858) | Arctic peat soil microbial communities from Barrow, Alaska - NGEE Surface sample 210-1 deep-072012 | ecosystem: Environmental > Terrestrial > Soil > Wetlands > Peat ... | reverse complement strand
CCGCCAACGGCGGGCGGCGTTAACATTGGGTGCAGGGTCACCCCTGCCATCGCGTAGTCGCGAAAAGATGCGCTGCGCAGATTTTCGCGTCTTCTCACTGCGGGTGCAGGGGCCGCAGCCCCTGCCGCCCACCGCGCAGGTGATTCTTCCTTCATGCCGCGCGCGACAACGGCGCGCGGCGTTAACGGTGGGTGCAGGGGGTCACCCCTGCCGGCGTTCATTGCTTGTAACCGAATCGCCGTAGCATCGCGCGGCGCTCGGCCTGATCGCCGGCGCTCTCGAAACTCTTGGGCGAACTGCCGTCGATTACCCCGACGATGCCGCGTCCGCCTGCGTCCTCCGCCACGATCACGCGCACCGCGTTCGCCGTCGCGCAATCGGTGATGCTGTCTCGGCTACAAGGTCAGCTGCGTCACGCTGGCGGCGGATGTGCTGGCTGCTGTCCCTCTTCGGGAGGGGCGCCCCCCCAGATCAAAACGTCGGGGCACAGGTCTGCCCCGTTTGGCCAGACCACCGTCCCGCCCTCGACGCGCACCTTTGCGAAAACCGCCGGATCCTTTCGGATCGGCTCGAACACCGGGCCGGCAATCAACCGTGACACATCGCGTTCGACGACAGAGCCATCGGTCAGCGCCAGCCTTAATTTGAAGCCCTCAAGAGCTTTCACCTCACGAACACGCAAAAGGTCCATATCGTTTCACCTCAATCGAGGGGCTCGATCTCTTTCAGCGTTTCTCCCTTGCGGGCGCGTTGCCAGTCGTCGCGAAGTTCGGCGCGATGGAGTGCAGCCCATTCAAGTACCAGCGCAAGCCCGCGTCGTGGCAACGAACCGCGGAATACCGACAGAGTCTCGACTTCGATCAGCGCCTCGTACTCGCCGTAGATAGCGTGGAAATGTGCGGGCTCGTGGTCGCTGTAGAACATTCGGACCACAATTCCGAAGAACCGGCTTAACTCTGGCATCGCTGAATCGCTCGCTTAAATAAGAATATCACCGCGCGCCGCCGCATCTACCCCGCGGCCACCGCCCATTCGCGGTGCACCCTCACCCACCTCGCTACGCTCGGCTGCCGTGTGCTCGTGGCACCTCCCGTGAAATCTGCACCCTCATCCGCTCCGGAGGCGCGGCCGTGTGTCTGTGACACCTCCCGATACAGAGAGGCTAGGAAGGAACCGGGATTCTTCGCTACAGCAACTTTCGCTCTAGAATGACACAAAAAAAGGGCAACCTTCTCCCCTTAACCTGTTCTAACAGGGACGAAGTCCCGCATCCCGCGGCGGTGCCGATTCTCTCTTCACTTTTCACCTTTCACCGGGTGCAGGGGCCGCAGCCCCTGGCCGTGGCGACGGCAGCGCAGTATTAACCCGTTGGCAGGGGCCGCGCGCGACAACGGAGCGCGGCCCGTGAAATAAGGCGACGGGATGGACAGGATGAGGAAAGAATCACCTGCGCGGTGGGCGGCAGGGGCTGCGGCCCCTGCACCCGCAGGATCAATCGAAAAGTGCGCCGAAGCGCCCTTTTTCTCGGTTTCTCGCGCGAGAGCGAGAGACGCGGTTGCCGCGTATCTCGCGATTCTCACTGCGCCGTCGCCGCCGCGACCGCTCACCGCGCAGGTGATTCTTCCTTCATGCCGCTGCCGTTTATTGCTTGTAGCCGAATCGTCGCAGCATCGCACGCCGCTCCGCCTGATCGCCCTCCCCTTCGACACTCTTGGGCGAACTGCCGTCGATCACGCCAATCACGCCGCGTCCGCCCCCGTCCTCCGCAACGATCACGCGCACCGCGTTCGCCGTCGCGCAAAAGACCGTACATACTTCACTCACCGACTTGATCTGATTGAGCACGTTGACCGGGAATGCGTTGCCAAGAATCACCACGAACACGTGTCCTGCCCCGATTGCCGCAGCCGCTTCGACCGCCGAATGTTCCAGAGCGGGGTCGGTGCCGGTGCGCCGAATCAGGCATGGGCCCGAGGCCTCGCAGAACGCCAGCCCAAACTTGATTCCCGGGACCGCCTGCACCAGAGCCTCGTAAACGTCCTCGACGGTTTTGATGAAGTGCGCTTGGCCGACGATCACGCTGGCCTCCGCGGCTTTCGAGATTTCGACGATACTCAGTTGCATAGTGCTTGCCCCTTGTGACTATTGCGGTGATGATAATCCCGTGGATGTGGCGCCGGAAGTGAGTATCCGGCAATGGAGGCGTGGTGGCTACCGGTCTGACCCTTCGCACGAATTCCGAGACGCGGCTGCCGGCGTTCTTTTACCGGCTCTCCTCGCGCGCGCAGCGCACCTGGCTGAAGAGCGACACGATCGAGCGCTACGATTATGTGTCCAACGATGCCGCCCGCAACTCGCTCGACGCCCTGATGCGCGTGCTCGAGACCGGCAACCTCGCGGGATGCACCACATCCGCGCGCGCGTTGACCGCGGAAATTTGCCGGGGGCTGGCGACTGCGCCCGTCAGCGTCGAGGTTCGCGGCGTGCGCCCTCGCAATCAGCGCGGCGAGCTGCACGGACTGTTCTATCCATACGATCCGCGGATGCGAAGGCCGCCGTACATCGTGCTCTGGATGCGCACGGCGCAGCGCCACGACGTCGTCAAGCCGAAGACGTTCGTGCGAACGCTGATGCATGAAGTTGGGCACTATCTTGACTACGCACTGCTGCGGCTCGAGGATTCATACCACACGCAGGGATTCTTCAAGCGCGAATCGTCGCTGGTGCGCGCTTTGTTCAATCCTTGAGCGCCCGCGCGGCGGTTTCCCTTGACAGAGGCCGCTTCGACGCCGATAGCTTTGTCGTGATGCGCCGCCGCGCGGAGCGCATCGACATGACCACAACACGCATCGCATGGAAGAGATGGAAGAGATGGCTACTGGTATGGGATTCTTTCAGAGATTGTTTTCGCCGGTTTCGGCGCGGGCGGAGTTGCTCGAAGAACTGGCCGTGCTCGCCGGCCGCAATCAGGGGCTGGTCGATCGCCTGAAGCGGCACGCCGCGCTTACCTCCTCGAATATCAAGACCGGAGTCGAGGCGCTTGCCGAAAAGGAAGAATTGCACGTCAAGGTGATTCACTCGATTCTCGCCGATCGCAACGTCTGGGCGAAACTGCCGGAGGCCGCGCTGCATGACGGCTCGAACAACTGGGCGCGCCTCAGCGGCGACCTCGAGGTAATCGGCGCGCTTGCGGCCGAGCTGCGAATCGATGCAATGAAGTGGGAGTCCGTCGATGAAGCCGTCGCGGAAAAGCTGCTTCAACTGGCTATCGAGGATGACGATCGCGAAAGCGAACTGCGCAAGCTCGCGCTCAAGTGCGACGCGCTGGCGCTGGACTGACTACAGGTAGCGATGCAGGCCGCGGCGCTCGAGCTCCTCGGTGACGCGGCGGACATGCGGCGACATCTCGCGGTGCGCAACCAGGATCGCATCTCCCGTATCGACGACGATCAGATCGCGCACGCCAAACAACACCATCAGGCGCGAATCCGGGTACGCCAGCACGCGCTCGGAATCGAGTGCGATCGCGTTGCCGCGAAGCACGTTGCCGCCAGCCCCGCCGATTGCACCCCACAGCCCGTCCCACGATCCCACGTCATGCCATGAAAATCGCGCGCGCACGCCGAGCACGTTGGAGCTTTTCTCCATTATCACGCGGTCGAACGAATCGAACCGCAGTCTCCCGTAGGCGCGCGCGAGTTTCGTCCGCGGAGTCAGCGCGAGCCGTTCGGCCGCCTTGCCGAGCGCCGAGCAATGCTCGGCGAATTCCCGCGCCAGCGTTCGCGTGGACGCCACGAACATCGAGGCATTCCACAAGTAACGCCCGCTCCGGATCATCCGGCGCGCAATTGCGAGCGCGGGTTTCTCGACGAACTTTTCGATCTTGAATCCGGCGCCGACCTTTGGACCGATCTTCTGATAGCCGTAGCCGGTTTCGGGCCGGGTCGGAGTAATCCCTACAGCGACGATCGATTCGTTGGCCGCGGCGAGACCGATCGCGTCGGCAAGCGTGCGGCGATATTGAGCGGCTGTCGCGATGTAGTGATCCGCCGCGACCGCGGCGATGATTCCCTCGCCCAGCCGGCGCTTGATAATCGCGGCGCCGTAGGCGATTGCCACTGCGGTGCCGCGCGCATCGGGTTCAACGATCAAGTTCTGCGCCGGAATCAAGCCGCGGATCGCACGCCGAAACGGCGCCCGATGCGCCGCTGCCGCCAGCACGAAAATTCGCTCGCGCGGGATGAGCGGCACATGACGCGCGATCGTATCCGCGAGCAGGCTGGTCTTGCCGTCGATCGAAAAAAGCGGCTTGGGTCTTGCCACGCGGCTCGCAGGCCAAAAGCGCGTGCCGCGGCCGCCCGCGATAATCAGCACCGAGGCGCGCTGCGGCATGGAAGTTCGATCCATCGGGTCAGATAGCGCCGAGTTCGCGGAGTTTGCCGTCGAACAGCGCGCGAATTTCGGCCAATCGTTTTTCGCTGGTAGCTTCGAAGCGCATCACCAGCGCAGGCTGGGTATTCGACGCGCGCACCAGGCCCCATCCGTCGGCAAAATTCACGCGCACGCCGTCGATGTCGATGACTTCATAGTGCTTGCGGAAAAAATCGGCCGCCCGCTGCACCACTTCGAATTTGCGATCATCGGGGCAGTCAACGCGAATCTCCGGCGTGACATGACTGGCGGGAAGATCGGCGAGAATCGCGCCGAGGCCGCGCCCCTCGCGGCTGATGATTTCAAGAATGCGGAACGAGGCGTAGATCGCGTCATCGAAGCCGAAGTAGCGGTCGGCGAAAAACATGTGCCCGCTCATCTCGCCCGCCAGCGCCGCGTGCTCCTCTTTCAGCTTGCTCTTGATGAGCGAATGGCCCGTCTTCCACATGATCGGCCTGCCGCCGTGGCGCGCGATATCGTCGTACATCCGCTTCGAGCATTTCACGTCGCCGATAATCGTCGCGCCGGGACGCTCGCGCAGAACCGCGCGCGAGAACGCGACCATCAGCTCGTCGCCCCAAACGATCTTTCCGTTCTCGTCCACCGCACCGACGCGGTCGGCGTCGCCGTCATACGCGATGCCGATCGCAGCCTTATTTTTTTTCACCGCCGCAATCAGATCGCGCATGTTGTCCTCGACCGTAGGATCGGGATGATGGTTGGGGAAGCGCCCGTCCATCTCGGTGTAGAGCTCGATCGTCTCGAGTCCGAGCCGCTTCATCAGCGGAGCCGCGACCACGCCGCCGCATCCGTTGCCCGCGTCCACGACGACCTTGAGTCCCGGCGTGAGTTTGAACTGCGACAGGATGAAATCGTTGTAGTCGGGAATCACCGGGCGCTCGGAGAGCGAGCCCTTGGCGCCGGTCGTGACAAAATCGTGCCGCTCGATTATTTCGCGCAGCCGCTGAATCTCCGCGCCATAAATCGTCGTCGAACCCACGCCCAGCTTGAAGCCGTTGTACTCGGCCGGGTTGTGACTGCCGGTAATCATCGCACCGCCGTCCATCTTCCAGCTCAGCACCGAAAAATAAAGCAGCGGCGTCGGCACCACGCCGACGTCAACCACGTTGATGCAGCCGGAAAGGAGACCCTCGACCAGCCGATCGCGCAAGCGGTCCGACGACAGCCGGCAATCGCGGCCGAGCGTGATCGTTTTCTTCCCCGCACGATGCAACAAGGTGGCGTAGCCGCGCCCGAGATCGACCACGAAGTCGTCGTCGAAATCGTTTGCGACGATGCCGCGGATGTCATACTCGCGGAATACTTGCGAATTCATTATTGTCAGTCTGTGCGACCGACTACGTCAGTGCAAGATAGCTGCCCGCAGGATGGTTACCGATGACCGCCGCCGGGAAATCGCCGGCGGGTAACGAAGCCCGCGTCGCGATTGTTACCGGCGCCGGCCGCGGCATCGGACGCGCGGTTGCGCTCGAACTCGCGCGCGCCGGCTACTCGCTATGCCTCGCCGCTCGCTCGCGCGATGAACTCGAAGAAACCCGCTCGCAGACCGGGCTGCCGCCGGGGCGCGCGTTGATTGTTCTGGTTGATCTGGCTATCGATGAAGCGCCCGATAATTTGATTAGCGCCGCGCTCGATTGCTACGGGCATATCGACGTGCTGGTCAACAACGCCGGATGGGCCCCGCCGCGAACGCCGCTGCTCAAGATGCGTCCGGTCGATCTCGATCGCATGATCGCCGTTAATCTGCGCGCCCCGATCGCGCTTACGCGGACGGCCGCTGCGGCGATGGCCGCGCGAGGCGGCGGCGCGATCGTCAACGTCGCATCCTCGGCCGCCATCAAGGCTCCCACCGGCGAGGCCGTCTACGCCGCGACCAAGGCCGCGCTGATCGCGTTCACGCGCGCGGCGTTCGGCGAGTTGCGCCAAAGCGGGCTCAAGCTCGCGGTGATTGTTCCGGGACTTGTCGATACCGCGCTGATTCCGAATAACAAGCGGCTCGATCGCGCGGCCATGCTTTCGACGGCCGATGTCGCCCAGGCCGTGATGCAGATCGTGAACTCTCCCGCGGGCGCATGCCCGGTCGAAGTGACGCTCGAACCGCAAATGGATCCGGAGCGTCCACGATGAGTTCCGACGTTCACGCGCGCGCGGCGATGTCATTCACGGCGCGATTCGCGCTCGTGCTGGCGGCGGGATTGGTCGCGGCGATCGTTCTGGCACCGCTGGCGGCCGCCGCGGTATCGGCTGCGGGATGGCGCTTCCCGTTTCCTCGAATTTTCGATCGGACCGTGATGGCGACGCTGTTGATCGCGATGATTTGGGCCGCGCGCGACTTGAATCTCGCCGCGCTGCTGAGCCGCGGCTTCCGGCATCCCGCAACGCCGAGCATCGTCCGCGCGATTCGCGGTCTGGTCGTGGCGATCTGCGCGATTGCGATTCTATTCGCGCTGGCGCTCGCGGCCCGCGGCAGCGGAATCGGCGATCGCGGAGCGGCCGTGGCGCGGATCCCGAAATATTTTCTCTCGGCGATCGCGATCGCGATCATCGAGGAAGGATTCTTCCGCGCGTTTCTACTCGGCGGCATGAAAGGCGACTTCGGCAACCGGGTCGCGCTAATTGCAAGCGCCGCCATTTACGCCGTCGCGCATCTCGTGCGCTCTCCGGCGCGCTTCTATATCACCGGCTACGAGCCCGCGGCCGGATTGATCACGCTCGCGCACAGCATCGACCAATTCACCAATCCCGCGATCGCGATTCCCACGCTGATAGGGCTATTCCTTCTCGGGATCGTACTCGGCAAAGCGTATATCCTCACGGGCAGTGTGTATTTCTCGATCGGACTGCACAGCGGCTTCGTGCTGGGCGCGAAGCTGTGGCCGAAAATAATTCTCGGCCGTGGCGCTCTTCCGTGGTGGGTCGCAGGAGGCGGAGCGATTCCGCTAATCGGCGGCGCCGCCGCATGGGCAATCGCGATTGCTATCCTCGCGATGCTCCGTCCGATCTCCGGCGCGCGACGAACTGCCGCCTGACTAGGCGTCGTACAGCGAGGGGGAGCCGCTTACTGGGCGGGTGCGGTAGCGGCGATGCGTCCACAACCATTGCTCGGGATACTTTCTGACCATCTCTTCGATCGCCTTTTGATAGCGCGCGGTGTTCACCAGCGCGTCGGCTTTCCGGTCTCCCGTCCGCTGCTGTTCGATCTCCTCGAAAATTTCAATCACGTGACTGCGGCCGTCGGGCTGGCGCACGATAAACACGGGCAACACGGGCGCACCCGCCATCATTGCGAGGCGATCGAATCCACCCGGAGTGGCGGCCATCTCGCCGAAAAACGGCACCCAGATGGCCTCGGAGCGCTTGGCGTTCTGATCGAGCGGGATGCCGATGATCTCGCCGCGCTTGAGCGAGCGCAGCATCTCGCGCGCCGCGGTGTGCTTGCGAATGGTCCGCACTCCCACCCGCTCGCGGATGAATGTCACCAGTGCGTCGCCGGCCAGAAAGCGCTGGGTGTGATGAACCACGGTGATCTGGAACCCGTGCAGCGCATGTCCCGCGGGCAGCAGCTCGAAATCTCCAAAGTGCGCAGTCAGGATGAGCGCGCCCTTGCCGGGGTACCTCGGCGTGAGATTGTTCCAGATGTCGAGCCGATTGTAGGTGACGCGGCGCGCCAGACGGCCGTAGAAGAATCCGCCCAGCCGAACGTACTCGGCGCCGGTCCGGCCAAGGTTTATGTACGACGCGCCCAGGATGCGCCTTCGCTCCGCGTCGCTGAGTTCGGGAAACGCGATCTCGAGATTGCGGATTCCGATTCGCGTGTGACGGCGGTCGAAACGATGGAAGATCAAACCGCCTGCCTCTCCCAATTTGTAGAGAATGAAGTCGGGGAGGAGGCTGAGCGCGTGTAGAATGCCAACCAGCAGCCAGAAGATCAGCCGATCCTTGAGGCCCATCCGGATGCGCATGCTCCGCGGGATTCCATGAGCGAGCGGAAAGTCCTGCTTCGCCGCGCCGTTAGCCGAGTCGGCCGGAGCGGCGCCCTGCTTCAACACCTCGCCGACCGAATCGAGCGATTCGCGGTGATCGAGCTGGGGATTTGCTGGTGAAGACGCTAATGCCATCGTGTGCGGCGCTCTCTACAATACCGATCGTTCGCGTTTGGGGCCTTTGGGAATCACGACCAAGCCCGAATCGGTGACGAAGAATCGCTGCCGATCGCGCTCGAGGTCATATCCTATCTCTTCGCCCTCGGGAACATAGACGTTCTTGTCGATGATCGCGCGGCGAATTTTCACGTGCCGCCCGATTTCCGCGTAGTCCATGATGACCGAGTCCTCGACCAGGCTGTACGAATGGACGAATACCGAGCGCCCGAGCACGGAATTGCGAATGGCGCCGCCCGACACGATACATCCCTCCGAGATCACCGAATGAAGCGCCAGCCCGCGCCGCCCGTTCTCGTCGAAGACGAATTTCGCCGGCGGCTGATCGAAGTACGCGGTGCGTAGCGGCCAGAGCGGATTGTACAGGTTCAGATGCGGGCGCGCGTCGCGCAAATCCATGTTGGCCTCGAAGTACGCGTCGAGGGTTCCCACGTCCCGCCAGTAGCTCAGATTGAGCTCGGAGTCGCCGCGGATGCGATTGGTCATGAAATTGTACGCGTAAACCGGCACTCGATTGATCAACGCCGGGAGGAGGTCGCGGCCGAAATCGTGATTACTGTTTTCCTTGATCGAATCCTCGATCAGCGCCTCGCGCAGCACTTGGGGATTGAACAGGTAGTTGCCCATCGAGGCCAGCGAGCGTCCCGGCGCACCGGGCATCTGGGGCGGATTGTCGGGCTTTTCCACGAAGCTTGAAACGCGCAGGCCCGAATCGACCTGGACGATCCCAAACTGATTCGCCTCGTCCACGGCCACCGGCAGAGTCGCGACCGTGACAGCCGCCTTGCGATCCATGTGAAACTCGATCATCTGCTGGATGTCCATCCGGTAGATGTGGTCCGCACCAAAGACCGCGACCAGGTCCGGCTTGGTGTCGTCGATAAGATTGAGATTTTGAAAAATCGCATCTGCCGTCCCCTGGTACCACGTCTCGCCCATCCGCATCTGGGCCGGAACCGGGATGACAAAGTGATTGGGCAGCATCCCGCCGAATTGCCATCCGTCCTTGAGATGCTCGATCAGCGATTGGGAGCGCCATTGCACCAGCACATAGATCGCGTAGATGCCTGAATTGATGAAATTGGAGAGCACGAAGTCGATAATGCGGTATTTGCCGCCGAACGGGACCGCAGGTTTGGCGCGGTCTCGGGTCAGCGGATGGAGCCGGGTACCCTGCCCTCCCGCCATCACTAGCGCCAGCGTTCTCATTTGAGCAAAAGAACTCGAATCGTCATTGCGCGGCTCGCCTCGGCAAAATAAGCGCGCCAAGTGCAGGTTGCTCGCGGCACCATCGGAAACCTATCCGTCCGGCGCTGAGGTGCAGCTTTTTTCATCCGTGAAATCTCTGAATTGTGGCAAATACCGGAGGGATTTTTGGATAGTGGCATGAATCAGTCATAAAAAAGAAGCTTCGGCGCGGCGAATTTAGCCTGATTTTACTCGATTTTGCATCTTGCCGCCAATTGTGCCGCAAGGCACGTCATTTGCTTGAAACTTCCATAGGGCTCTTACGTCTAAATTGCTACATCGATTATGGTAATCGGATGCACGAGCCCTCTCGCGGTGGAACGCGATGAGAGGAGGATACAGAAAATGCAAACAGCGGTTAGCAGAAATGAATCGAAAACAACCGGTAGCCCGGGAGTAGTTTACCGCACGATCTGTCAGAATCCCGGCTGCGGTTTTAAATTCGATCTCAAAATAACGCCTCAAAACGCCAGCCTTCTCAGCGGTACGATGGCATGTGCGCACTGCAAGCGGCACGGCGGCCAACTGAAATCCCAGGGGCGCATCAGCGAAAAGCTCTTCGCGGCCAAGCTACTGTTCCGCCCCACCGGGGGCGGGCCGACGCGTGGCGACGAGGACGAAATGGGAGCGGACTCCCGCTATTAACCTGGACACGCGGATCATCTAATCTAGATGGGCTGTCACTAGATCCGTTGCCTTATCGTTACGGCGCGCGCCGTCCGGGAACCCGGACGGCGCGCGCGTTTCTCAGAGGCTTGGTTGGCCAGGATGGCGATCAGCCGCCCGCGACCGGCACTGCCGCGACGCCCTGCAGATTGCGGATACTCGGCCGCTCCATCATGCGCTTGATCCACGCATCGATGTTGCCGCGGTTGCTGCCGAGCACGTCGATTCCGATTTCGTTCAGCACCAGCATCCGCGGCGCAAATCCGATGTCGGCGACCGAGAACTCACCGGCGAGAAAACTGTTGCCTTGCAGTTCATGGTTGAGGTAGTCGAGCACGCGCTCGACCGACTGATGGAGCCGCTGAACGCGATTCTGATCGCGTTCGCCCTCGGGCTTGGAGACTTCGGCGATTAGCTGGCCGACCGGCGGCGTGAACGAAGTGTCTGCGAAATCCTCGAACAGCCGCGCCCGCGAGCGCATCGCGCTGGAACCGATTGGCGGCAGCACTGGGGGCTCGGGATACTCGTCCTCGAGATACTCGTTGATGATCGTCGAATCGTAAATCGTCGTATCGTCATCGACGAGCACGGGCACGTGTCCGAACGGGTTAAGCCGCAGAAAGTCGGGCTTGCGATTTTCATGCTGGGCCAGATCCACCGCGACCAGTTCGTAGGTCAGGGCCTTCTCGGCCAGGACGATGCGGACTTTTTGACCGTAGGGGCAGGAAAGGAAGTCGTAGAGTTTGATCATATCGGGCAAGTCCTCATTCGGCTTGCGCCGCAACGGTAATTTTCAAGCTGGCTTCAACCTCGGAATCGAGCTTGACCGGCACCGTGAATTCTCCGAGCTGCTTGATCGGCTCGGGCAGGTGAATTTTGCGCCGCTCGATATCGAGACCATTCTCGCGGAGCGCGCGCTCGAGATCGATGTTGGTAACCGAGCCGAAAAGCTTGCCCTCCTCGCCGGCGCGCGCGGTAAGCGTGAGCGCGAGCGCTTCGATCCTGGCCTTGACCGCGAGCGCGTCGGTGCGCTTGATCTCGCGCCGGCGCCCGGCGGTCCGCTTCTGATGCTCGAAGGCGCGGAGATTTTTTTGATCCGCCTCGACCGCGAGCTTGCGCGGCAACAGATAGTTGCGCGCGTAGCCGGCGCGGACCTTGACCACGTCGCCGGTCCTTCCCAGGTTGGGAAGATCCTCGTTGAGTATGACTTGCACGTTCATCGTCTTAACCGCCTCGTTTCCATCCCCGCTCTTAGAGGAAATCGCCCAGGTTGTTCGCTTCCGGGCTGGGGGGCTTGAGCCGCCGGAAGTCGATCCACATATCGAAGACGCCCGCGATGCACACGAGCGCTGCCACAAACGGCTGCGCGAACACGACAAAATAAATTATGCCGCGTACGATCGACGGAACTGAGAGCGACTGAAAATAAAACCCGACAATCGCCAGTCCCTGGCAAAAATACACCGCCGCGATACAGATGAAGCCGTTGAGCGCGATATCGCTTACCGCCGGGACCGGAATGAACAGCCCGAACCCGCTCGCGAGCAACAGCCACATCAGCCATTCCTTCGACGACCATCGCGAAAGATCGCCGAACAAGCTGTACGTCAGCCGTTGCGGCCCGGCCCATCGCCAAAACACGCGCAGGTTGAGCAGGATCGAGCTTGCAGCGACCAGCAGCGCGAACGCCGGCGACAGACGCATCGTAAACGAAATGACGCTGGCTTTCGTATCGGCCGGAAGTGTCGATTGAGTCCCGAGAAGCTTGTAGAACTCCTGCCCGCGCGCCATCCCTTGTGCAAGTTCGTCGTGAACGGTCTTGATGAGCGCGTCGGGGCCGCCCATGACCACGAGCGCTGCCACCACGGAAGCGGCAACCATCGCGCCTGCGCCAACCGCAGTGATCATCTCGAAGGAGGAGCGCCGCTCGAGCATGTAGCATATGATCCCGGTGCCGAGGCCGAACGACACCAGGTAGCCGAGACCGGCAAACGGTCCCGCCAGGATCGCTACGAATGCGGTCGCAAGCAGGACCGCGATAGTCGCGCGGAGGTTGGGACTGGGACGCCCGACCGCGTAGAGGATGATTGGTGCAGGCGCGAGCATCATCAGAATCCCGCCGATCATCGGTATCGCGCCGCCGGCGAGGAAGAACGCCCCCGCCAACGCGGCTGCGCGAACCATCCCTATAACAGCCTTGCGCGTCACTGGATTAAGCCGAGCTAGACTCCGAGCGTCGAGAATGGCAGCAGCGCGAGCACGCGAGCACGCTTGATCGCCACCGCAAGTTGGCGCTGATGCTTGGCGCAGTTGCCCGAGGTTCGGGCAGGGACTATCTTGCCGCCCTCGGTGATGAAACTGCCGAGCGTGCGCACGTCCTTGTAATCGACCTTGAGCGTCTTGTCGGCACAAAAGCGGCACACCTTACGCCGTCCACCGGGGCGCCCCCGACGCATCCCGCCCCCGCGGCCCTCACCGCCACGTTCGCCCTCTGGGCGTGGGCCGCCGTAGCGTCCGCCGCCGCCCTCGATCCGCGGCCGGTCGCCGCCTCTTTCAGATCTTTCCTCGTCAGCCATTTAGATTCCCTGGTAACATTTCCTTGACGAAAGTTTTAGTATCTATTCACTTCGCTCGATCGACGCAGCTACTACTTCAAACCCGGTGTCTGTCTTCAAGCTGCCCTTCAATGTTCTCATTCTTCCGATCACCTTAACCTCGCGGTCTGGCGCCAGGAGCTGTTTTGTCGCCAGCGCGGATTCACCGGTCATCACGATCCCGAGTCTCAGTTCCTCGCCAGGCGCGCCGCAATCAACGGTGAAGCGGAGTACGGGCGTGCCTGCCGGGGTGATGCGAACTTCGGGCTGACCGAGCACCCGGCCTTCGATCTCAATCCGGTTCCCTGTCACCTTCGGGCCCGGCGATTTCCTCGACCGCCGCTTCCATTATTTCTTCGGGAGCGTCGGGCGCTTCCTCAGCCCTCTCCTCGCGCGAGGCCATCAGGGCGGCTGCGCGCGCTTCCTGGGCAGCCTTGGCCTCGGCGATACGGCGGTTGCGCGCATCGAGTTCCTCGCGCGCCTTGGCCACATCGGCGTCGTCGTCCACCAGCACCGACAGGTAGCGCAGGACGATATCGGAGATCCGCAAGTTGCGCTCGACCTCGTTCATCACGGGGCCGGGCGAGACATAGTCCAGACGAACGTAGAAACCGCGGCGCTCGCCCTTGATTTTGTAGGCGAGTTCGCGCGATCCCCACTCCTCGGTTTCGATCATCTCGCCGGCGCCGGCGGCGATGATACCCTCGTAGCGTTTGATGGTTTCCTTGATTTGGGGGTCGCCCGAATCAGGGCGGAGAATAAAAATAGTTTCGTAGCGCCTCATGCGCTGCACGTCCTCCTTACGGATTTGAGCCCCAAGTTGGAGCAAGGAGCAATTCCATACAGTACCATCGCGCGGATTCGCTCTCAAGGCTGTACGGCAGTTATTTAATAGTCGCGCAGCGCGGCCACAACGGGAGGGAAGTCTGCTCTTGCCATTGGCGTGCGGTCTGTTAAGACGAAGATGCGGTCGCGCTCAAGCAATTCAGGAGGATCCGTCCAGTGGCCAAGTCCAAAAAGAAGATGAAGAAAGCGCCGCGGCAAGCCCGCAAAGTCGCTCCCAAAACGGCCAAAGGAAAGAAGGCCGCATCCAAAGGCGCCAAGCGCGCGCTTGCGGTGAAGGCTGCGAAACAGCCGACTCCGAAAAAATCCGCCAAGCCCATAGGGCGTCACGCTGCCGAGATCGTGAAAGCTGTGGCGCATTCGCCGAAGATCCCCAGCTACGATGAACTGCCGGTACGGGCAGGCGCGCCAGCGGGCGCGGCATGGGGCGTGTTCGGCGACGACGACGAAGTCGGAACGATCAACCTGCTGACGCCCGAGCGCGTGATTGCGGCCGCCGCGTCGATTCGCTCGGGCAAAGTCTTCGCGATGAATCTGCCGATCAACATCCCCGACCCGCCGCTGTTCACGCGCGGCAAACATACCCACACGGTCAAGATTTTCCCGACCGCGGATTTCGTGCTCGACGACTACCTCGACAACTTCTATCCGCAATCGTCGTCGCAATGGGACGCGCTCGCTCACGTGAAGCATCCGATCTACGGGGCATACAACGGAATTCCCGACAATCAAATGACCGGGCGCGGCGGGATGCGCCTGGGGATCGACAATCTGGCGCGGCGCGGAATCGCCGGGCGCGGAGTGCTCGCCGACGTGGCGCGGTATTACGATCGCATCGGCAAGTCGATCGATTTCACCAAGAACAAGTCGATTCCGCTCGACGACGTGCAGGCCACGCTCGAAGAAGAAGGCGTCGCGATCCGTGCCGGCGACATCCTGCTGATTCGGATCGGATGGACAAAGTTCTACCTGTCGGCGAGCGAGGAGATTAAGGCGCAGCTGGGGAAGGAGACGGTAGTGCCGGGAATCGAGGCCAGTGAACGCACGGCGCGATGGCTGTGGGACAATCATCTGGCCGCGGTCGCATCGGATTCGCCGGCGCTCGAGGCGTTGCCGAAACCCGCGGGCGAGGAAACGGAGTTTCTTCATTTCCGCATGCTGGCGTTCTTCGGGATGCCGATAGGCGAGATGTGGAATCTCGAGGCGCTGGCGGAAGATTGCGCCGCTGACGGGCGCTACGATTTCTTCCTCACGTCGGCGCCGCTCAACGTGCCCGGCGGTATCGGCTCGCCGCCCAACGCGCTGGCGATCAAGTAGCAGCGGGGCTGGCGGCAGTGTCCTGATTTGTCACCCAAGCGGAGCGGGCCTCTACTGCGGGCGCTCGATGACGACGCTGGCGCGCAGGGAGAAGTGTTTGCGGAACTACGGCGAGTTGGAATCGGAGAACCAAAACGGAAATTCCAGATTAGAATATATTCAGCTAGTTGGTCGCCTTGAGAACCGTATTCACGTTTGGGAGGGAACTTGCGATTAGGGAACTTGCGATTGCAGACCGCCTGGTGTTCGCATGATGCTAATCAAGATTCAAAACGGAACATCCCGGTTACAATCGTATTGTGGCCAGGAAGCCAAAACGGAGATCCTGGCTAATCAGATGGAGAGCTGACCATGAATTATCATCAGAAGTACCTGTCGTCGTGTTTCGTCCTTGCGATCGTCGCACTTCTTTCCGCGGGCTCGTTCGACGCAGCACGGGCTGCAACCGCGCCATCAATGGGTTCGGCGGCGAGCTTCGCCGTTCTGGGTTCTACGACGGTCACTTGCACCGGTGCGTCCACCATCACCGGAAACCTTGGCGTCGGCCCCGCCGGCTCCGCAGTTACGGGTTTCCCCTGCACCGTGCACCATCGTCGGAGGAACAATACAGGCAGGTACGGCTAATCCGGTCGCGCTCAAGGCTCATAATGATGCCCAGACTGCGTACAATGCGCTCGTAGCCCAGCCCTGCACTAACGCCGTCCCCTATACGCCTACCGATATTCTGGGTGTGGCTCCGTTGGATACGCTCGGTCCGGGCGTCTATTGTTTCAGCTCCTCGGCTCAGTTAAATGGAACACTCAATCTCACGGGCGGGGGCCCCTGGATTTTCCGGATAGGGAGCACGCTGACGACTGCAAGCGGCTCTTCTGTTCTCGTCAATGGAAGTAGCACAGGTTGCAACCCGGGAGTTTTTTGGGCCGTCGGCAGCTCCGCGACCTTGGGTACAACAACTCAGTTCCAAGGAGTCATTATCGCGGTTGCCAGTGACACTTTAACTACGGGCGCAAACGATTCTGGCGGAGTTTTTGCGCTAAACGGCGCAGTGACGCTGGACACCAACAACGTCTCCACCTGCAACACCGGTGGCAACTCTGGCGGCCCCCCCATGGCATGTACTCTCCCGCAGTCGTCGTCAATTGCTTCGAACTTCAATGGAACCGCTATTCCCGCAGGAAACGACTTTATCTGGTTCAGCGCCAACGCCTCGATCAGTGGTATACCTACGACCGGCGGGACGGTATCGGTCACGAATCAGGTGCTCACCATTCCTGGGGTGGGGTCTTTCAGCCTGCCGGACAGTCAAATAACATTTTCCTCCGCTGACACCTGTGCGTCCGTCCTCTTTTCAGGAACAACCTGGGACGTTGGCGTTCCTTTGTCGGGAAGCGATGAGGTCTTCATCGGTGGATTCGCTCTCCCGGTTCCCGCCGGTCTTCCTGGCGGCATTAAGGGCGTGACTTGGTCGGGAACGTTCGCGAGCAGCGCGGCCGGCGCCTCCATAAAATGGAAGTGGGGGGCCGCTGTGTACGACACAACCTTCACCGGCTACAACTTGCTCGGAGTCAAGCCGACACACACCAACGCTTGCTTATATAACAACTCGGACCATGCCGGAACACCGGAAGACCTCAAGGGGTTTGCTATCGGCGGCGCCACGGGCGGCGGCGCTGCGAACTCTACTGGCTCCTGGAGTGGCACGGCAACCTCGTGTGGCCCAATCAAGCACTGAGTTGGAAGACAGCGCGGCGGGTAGTGATCTAATTGTCAAATTAGATCACTACCGCGCCGGCGCCCGGCTCAAATCGCCCTCGCCGACGACGGCATCACACATCGAGTGCAGATTGTACGTGGCTGATTGTGCGCTTAGCGGTCGCGGGGTTTTATTACCTTTCGTCCTGAATACCTCCCATCCATCCGACCAACCCATACATCGGTAGCTTGCCGCGGCGCGCGTCCTTGGCCAGCCAGGGAGCTCGCGCGCGGACGTGCCGGCGGGCTTTTCAGTGGCCGGCTTTGGTTAGCGCTTCGGTCGTGAAGAACTCCTTGTCCGCCGCGCCCATGTTGATGTACCAGCATTCGCGCTCAGGCGTGTCCGGTCCGGGCAGGTAGCAAGTCGTCGAGACGCCGGATTGCACGTCAACGCTCGAGGCCGCGATATTGAATTCACGCTTGAACGGATAGACCGCAATCCTGGCGTCGGGCACCGGGCGATCGCGGTAGGTGAAAAGATAAATCTGCGTCTTCCACAACTCGCCCTTCCGATCGTAGCTGTCCATGTACGGATTGAACCATCCCTCGCCGTCAACGTACACGATCGTCTTCGACTGCAGGATGCCCGTGATTCTTTCCGGACGCGGCGTGACTTCGACTACGTAGAGATGACGCATCTCCCAATCGTCGGGGCATGAGGTAGCGCCGCCGTCCGTGGGACATGGATGCGCGGGCGAGTTCCTTGCGTGCGCGCACGCGAGCATGCTGCGCTCGCCCAGGAATTTGAAGTTGTACTCCTGCGGCTTGGCTCCAAATCCGCCGGCGTGATCGGCGTCCCAGGTCGAAAGTCCCGCCGAGGAACTCAGAATCACTTCGTTCACACGGCGCACGCGCCGCGTTCCTGCCAGGAATGCCCACGCGTCGTCGGCCTTGTTCGCGTCCCAGTAGCGATAGCGGATGCCGCCGCTGCCGCGATCTTCGGCGGGCGCGAGGGTGGGATAGGCGCCCACGCGCACCCAGATGCCGCTAGTCTTGAAATCCGGGTCGGCCGGCATCGGCTCGACTTCGGTGCGTCCGATATCGGAATAGCCTGCCAGATGCCCGGTCTCGGTCAGCTGGATCAGCTGTTGTTGCGCGCCGGGATTTTGCGTCGCCACCTGGCATTCGAAATAGCGCAAATCGAAGTCGTCGGTCGCGATCGGCTTGAAGTACTGGTTCCACATGATCTTGGTCGCGACGTCGGGATCGTTCGGATCGAGGAGGGGGAACGGCTGCCCGGCGACGTAGCCGAGCAGGTCGCGATGGTCCGGAGCCAGGCGCACCTGACCCGAGTACTTTTCGGTCGCATCCTGGTAAGGCGGCGGCCAATCGACGCGGCTCGGCGCCACGATGTTCATCTGCATGCCCTTTGAGACCGCGACGAAAGTGCCCGGACTCACCAGCGAGCGGACCTGCTCCGCATTCTTTGGCGTGATAACGTCGCCGGGCTTGACTTGGGCGTGAGCTGGAGCGAGTGCGAAAGTCACGGCGAAGAAGGCTGCGATAACGGCCAGCAGGTTCGGGACACATGGTCG
>Ga0097691_1001317_pt1 | contig 18570 bp, 18 predicted proteins | sample NGESurdeep072012_8_FD_72858 | JGI IMG/M metagenome (GOLD analysis project Ga0097691, IMG submission 72858) | Arctic peat soil microbial communities from Barrow, Alaska - NGEE Surface sample 210-1 deep-072012 | ecosystem: Environmental > Terrestrial > Soil > Wetlands > Peat ... | reverse complement strand
GGGCTGACAAAAAAAGGGGGCCGAGGCCCCCTTGGAACAGCTTGCGCTCGATCGCAGATCAGAACATCGACGCTGCGACCGGCGCAATATCAGAACACGTACTTCATGCCGACCGAAATGCCCTTCAGGTGTCCACCGGCCCAGCAATGCGGCGCACCGCCGTTAGGATCGAACCCGCTAGTATCAGGGTTAGAAGCATCGTGACAGTCGGTCGTCACGCCGCGGCCGCCGGCACCCAGGTCATAGTGCGCGGCCTGATGGTTGATGGTCTCCGCCCAGTCCGCATAGATGCTCATGTTCTTGTCCATCTGGTGCTTCCACGCCAGCGTAAACATATTGGCCTCGTTGTCCGGATTGGCCCCACCTGGGGTGTTGTGTTGCCCCGGGTCGCCAGGCGTGTGGTTCGCATGCGCCCAACCGAGGTGCAAGCTGTCCTTGGACGTAATGCCCTGGCTCAACGCCAGCCAATAACCGGTTCGGGTACGCTCGTTCTGATAAGCCAGAGCCGAGGGGACGTCTCGCTTCAGGTCTTCCCAGATCGCGCTGACCGTCGTCTTGGTCGGGAAGGTATATTGCAGACCAACCTTGCTCGCGTGCTCGTCGGCGACGTCCGTGGGGTCAAACGCAGGAAGGTCGCTCGTCCGGTTGACCTTTCTGTGCATCTCATACGCCCCGGTTATATAAAGCGCCTTGTTCGTGTAGGAAAGAGACGCGCTATAGGCGTTGCTGAATGCGCCATCATTACATGCCACAGCTAAACCGCCGCTGCCGGGAATGTTACCTCCCGCACAATCGGACGAACCCGCCGCGAGGTTGCTCGAATCGTCGGCCCGGTTCTGGCCGGGAGAGTAGAGCGCGTTGAACTGGACCCCGTTCCAACTGGGGGACTCGTACCAAATCGAATGCTCCATCCGGGTGCCGAACTCGACGCGGTTGTCACCGCCGCTGTTCCCCATGATCACGGAGTAATCGCCGAGCATCCCGAGGAACGGATTCATGCGCCCGGTGGAGGTCTTGTAGGGGGCGTCGGTTTTACCGATCTTGGCCGCTCCCCAGGAAGGCGATGCAAAGCCGATAAAGCTGTTGCGAGAAGTCAGCCCGCCTTTGACCTGGTTGCTGGTGTTGCTATTGCTGAGGCCGGTGCCGGACGTCGCCGAAACGTCGATTTGAGTTTCGAGTTGATACACAAAGTTCGTGGACAGGTTACCCAGGGTTTGGAAACCGCGCACGCCCACATACGAAAGGTTCGACGAGATCGCGCCCATCCAGCCGCCGTTTCCGACCGGAGCGCCTCCTCCCGAATCAGTCATGCCAGAAATGCCTTTAGTCGTGCTGTCGAGCGAGAGATCGAGATTGCCGTAGAGGCTCACCTCGCCCCCGCGGGTATAGAAGGTGACGCCATCTCCCTTTTTGCGCTCCAGGAACGCGTGCTCAGTACCGTCGGCGGCCGCTGCGGCGCGGCCCGGCGCTGGTGCCGGTTTTTGCGCCTGCTGCGCTTCCTGTTTGTCGAGGCGCTCTTTGAGGATCTGCAACTGGCGCTGCAGTGCGTCTATTTGCGTCTTCATATCGTCTGGAGACTGTGCAAACGCGCCGCCCCCGAACGTGACGCCCGCCGCACCAAATGTCACGGCGCAAAATGTTGCCAGATATTTCCTTTTCATCGTCCCTCCCTCCCTTTGATTTTATTAACTGCAAGTGGCCCCTTCTGTGGCGAAGCTTAGTTTGCCCTTTGTGTCGCGGGCCTTGACCGCGATCAAGTTTGTGCCTTGGGGAATACCCCTATTGACAGTGCCGCCGCATATCGTCCCTTATCGCGGGCTATCTCAGAGCTGGCCCCATTTGATTGGACAGAAATCCGGGCGAAGGTCAGACGAGTGACGGGACCGTACGGGACCGTGCCGATACCCGCTAGAATAGGTCGATCTGAAATGTACGGCGACTGACACCATGCCCCGGCCCGGTCCTGCCACTCTCGCATCGCTCAAGACGCTTTTCGAAACGAAGCGCGGCAAGGTGCTGCCGCTGCCTCCCAACCTGGCGCGCCTGTACGGATGCCTGCGCATGCCGCTGCCGCGCTCACATCCACATGTCTTCAGCAATTTTGTGACCACGCTGGACGGCGTCGTCTCGCTCAATGCGAAGGGACACGCCAGCGGCGCGGACATCAGCGGGTTCAGCGCCCAGGATCGCATGGTGATGGGCCTGTTGCGCGCCATTGCCGACGTGGTGATCATCGGCTCCGGTACGCTGGGCGCCGACCGTCGGCACGTCTGGACGGCCGAAGCCATTTTTCCCGAACTCGCGGATGAATATCGGCGGCTGAGCAAAGCGCTGGGCAAACGCGGGGCGCCGCTGAATGTGATCGTCAGCGGCAGCGGCGGGATCGATCTTCGCTTGCCGGTGTTCACATCCGGCAAGGTGCCGGCGCTGATCGTTACGACGACCGCGGGTGCGAAGCGCTTACTCAAGCAATCGGTGCCCGATTCGGTCGAAATCCGCGCGATTCGCTGTCGCGCGAGCGCGATTCCAGGTCTGCGCGCGAGCGCGATTCCGGCGAGCGCCATCCTCGACGAGGTGCGTCGGGTGAGCCCCGGCAAGCTGATCCTCGTCGAGGGAGGGCCGCGATTGCTGGGCGATTTTTACGCGGAGCGCCTCATCGACGAGCAGTTCCTGACTCTCGCGCCGCAGATTGCCGGCCGCGACGCTGGCGACCGACGGCTCAGCCTTGTCATGGGAAAGGTGTTCGCGCCGCGCGATGCCCTATGGGGGAGCTTGATCGACGTGCGGCGCGGCAGCAGCCACCTGTTTCTGCGTTACTCGTTCCCTGAATCCGGGCCCGGCGTAAGAAATGGAAGCAGCCCAAGCCGCGCTTCACCCGCGGCCCGCCGGCCAAGTACATGAAGCTGGCGTCGACGGCGAGCATGGGGGCTATTACCGATGGCGAGTGGCGCCATCGGTTTGTAAGGCATTGTAAGCGCGTAGCGTGGACTGAACTTTAGCCTAATATACGGTCTGACCATCAACACCTTTTGGACTTTGGCTCTATCTGCCGCCCGAAAACCATGCGCCTTCGTATTCTTTCCTGTCTGCTTTTGCTTGCCGTCTGTTTCGATGCGGCGGCGGTCGATCTTTACACCGCAATCAACCGGCTGCGCGCCGGTGAAGGCAATTGCGCCGTCGCCGGAAGATTGCCTCCGCTGAAACCACAGGCCGCGCTCGAGCGCGTCGCCAGAGATCTTGCGCGAGGAGATCAACTGCAGCAAAGCCTGAACGCGGCCGGGTACAGGGCGACACGTTCCAGAGCCCTTAGCATCACGGGTGACGGGGTCGGCACACAGGCGGCAGGGATGCTGGCAAAACAAAGCTACTGCCAGCATTTGCAGGATGCCGCGATGACAGAGGTCGGCATTTACCTGGACGCGCGCCAGCTCTGGATCGTGATGGCGGCGCCGTTTGCGCCGTCGGTGGGGGTGTCCGAGCAAGCGGCAGGGCAGCGCGTGCTCGACCTCGTCAACCAGGCTCGCGCCACGCCGCGCTACTGCGGCAACAGGGCGTTCAATTCGGCGCGGCCGGTACGCTGGAACGACTCGCTTGCCGAGGCCTCGCAGGTGCATTCCGAGGACATGGCGCGCTACAACTACTTCAGCCACAGCGGCCGCGACGGTTCAGATCCGGCGCAACGTGTCGAGCGCGCGGGCTACAGATACCGCTCTATCGGCGAAAACATCGCTGCCGGGCAAATGAAACCCGAGGATGCGGTGGCGGGCTGGATCAAAAGCCCGGAGCATTGCGCCAACCTGATGAATCCGGCGTTTACTGAAATGGGCGTCGCCTTCGCGGTCGATCCCAGGAGCGAGATGGGCGTGTACTGGACGCAGGCGTTCGGCATGCCGCGCTGATTCAATACCTTCTGCTCTTCTTCTTTGGTCGAGAAAGCCACCGGAGGTTAACTCGCGCGGCCCTACATAGCATCTATCCACACTGCCTGGATCGTTGAATTATGTCTTCGATGGACCGACGAGCGGAAATCCTGATCGATATGCGCGATAACGAACAGAACATTCGGGCGCTGACATCTACCATTCCTGGAGGACAAGTCTATTGATTTAATTGCAAGGAGGCCTCAATGAACTGGGATCGAATCGAAGGCAACTGGAAGCAGTTCAAGGGCAACGTCAAGCAACAGTGGGGGAAACTCACCGACGATCAGCTCGATGTAATTGCGGGCAAGCGCGATCAGCTTTTCGGCAAGATCCAGGAAACCTATGGAATCTCCAGGGAAGAGACGGAGAAACAGCTTTCCGCCTGGCAGGAACGCCAGAACGAAATGTATCGCCCTCCAAAGTGAGGCGGCGCGGAGGCGACCGCTTCCGGCCATGCATCATTGCCCAATTCACCGCACAAAGGAATCATCATGAACAAACTCGACATTGCGTCAATCGCAACTGCATTCGCTCTCGCTTTCAGCACCGGCGCGATCGCGCAAAGCATGTCGAAAGCCGACTACACGTCCGCCAAGGACAGCATCGCCGCCGAATACAAATCCGCCAACAAGGCCTGCGGGTCCATGTCCGGTAACACGAAAGACATATGCGTGGCCGAAGCCAAGGGAAAAGAGAAGGTCGCTAAGGCCGATCTCGAAGCGCGCTATACGCCCAGCAACAATAACAATTACGCGGTGAGCATCGCCCGGGCGGATGCCGACTATTCGGTAGCCAGGGAAAAATGCGACGACAAGGCCGGCGACGCGAAAACGGTCTGCGTGAAGGACGCCAAAGCTGCCCAATCCAAGGCCACGGCTGACGCGAAGGCGGAGATGAAGACGGCGAAAGCTGCGAGCAAGCCCGCCAAAGAGGCTTCCACCGCACCGATGTCCAGGAAAGAAGGGGCGAAGGAATCTGTCGATGCCAGCGTCATCACTGCCAAAGTGCAAGCGGCGGCTCCTAAAGAACCTTCGCTGAAATCGGCCGCAATCAACGTTGAAACCAATAAAGGCATCGGCAAGGCGGTATATGAAAAGTCATGCAAGGGCTGCCATGCGGCGATGAAACCGAAGACCGGAGACAAGGAGGCGTGGGCGCCGCTGATCAAGCAGGGAGCTGATGCGCTGACGGCTTCCGTCATCAAAGGCAAAGGCATCATGCCGCCGAAAGGCACGGCTGCATCCGATGCCGACGTCAAGGCCGCGGTCGAGTACATTCTGAGCCAGAGCAAGTAACGCGCCGTTGCGGGGCTCTGCGTCGCATCAGACGCGGCGTCGCCGGCGATGTGCGCCAGCGTACAGATGAAACCAAGTGTGGATGATAGTCTCCACGCGGGTGGTGCGAGTGCACGCGGATTGTTAGGCGCCCGCCAGGACCCGGCGTCGTAAAACGCAAGGAGAAGCGAAATGAGTGTAGGAATGATTCTTTTGATCGTGCTGGTTCTGGCGCTGTTGGGTGTGATTCCGGCCTGGCCCCACAGCAGGCAATGGGGTTATTACCCCAGCGGCGGTATCGGATTGGTGTTGTTGATAATCGTGATATTGCTTCTGCTGGGCAGGATATAGCCTGTCGATCCGATCTTGCTTCTGGTTGCCGCTCAGGTAGCGGTTCCGATCAGTGCCCCGATACCTGCAGTGACCCCCATGGCCAAGGCACTCCAGAATGTGATGCGCATTATTCCCGTTGCCACATTTGCGCTGCCAATATGGGCAGCCAATCCTCCCAGGAACGCGAGAAACAGAAGCGAAGCTCCAGAAACGACAGGAATCAGGTTCGACTCTGAGACTAATGCAACGACCACAAGCGGCATGGCGGCCCCGGCCGCGAAACTGCAGGCAGAAGCCAGCGCAGCCTGTAGCGGACGTGCCCTTAGCGTCCCGGAGATGCCGAGTTCATCATGCGCATGTGCACCAAGCGCATCATGGGCCATGAGTTGCTTAGCGACTTGTTTCGCAAGAGAAGGATCAAGGCCGCGACCAATATAAATCGCCATCAATTCTCGTTGTTCCCCTCCAAAGTCCGCTTTAAGTTCGGCGCGCTCTTGATCGAGTGTCGCCTTTTCGGTATCTGCCTGCGAATGAACGGAGACGTATTCTCCAGTAGCCATCGACATGGCGCCCGCAACCAGACCGGCGATCCCCGCAATCAGTATGCTGCTGTGCGTTGCATGTGAAGCGGCTACACCGAGCACGAGGCTCGATGTCGATACGATCCCGTCGTTCGCTCCCAATACCGCCGCGCGCAGCCAGCCGATGCTTCGCAGCCGGTGTTTCTCCCTACGGCGTACAGTCATTTTCGCAGTCTCGTTCAAATAAGGGGCGTCTGGAAATCAGCGCCAAGCCCGCCATGACCTTGTAGCAAAAGTTCGGCACAGGGTCAAGACGGAGTCGGATCGAATGCTTCGAGCCCGGATATCCACCCCGAAGCGCCGGCACTGGATAAACGTACAGCTATCATTTATAGTTGCCCCCATGGCAACCATCTCCACCCTCGACACCCTGAACCCCGCGCAGCGCGCCGCCGCCCGCTACGGCGAGCGCGCGGCTGACAACGCCTTTCGCGCGGGCCCGCTGCTGATCATCGCCGGCGCCGGGACCGGCAAGACCAACACGCTCGCGCACCGCGTGGCGCACCTGGTGCTCGCGGGCGTGAGCCCGCAGCGCATCCTGCTGCTCACGTTCACGCGCCGCGCGGCGGTGGAGATGACGCGCCGGGCGCAGCGCATCGTGGGCGAAGTGCGGGAGGAAGTGAAGCTGCCGTGGTCGGGCACGTTCCATTCGATCGCCAACCGCCTGATCCGGCGCTACGCGGCGCGGGTGGGGCTCGATGCGAATTTCAGCGTGCTCGACCGGGGCGATGCGGCGGACCTGATGGACGTCGTGCGCCACGAGCGCGGGCTGACCAAGGCGGAGAAGCGTTTCCCGCGCAAGGACACCTGCCTCGCGATCTACTCGCACCGGGTGAATACGCAGCGGCCGCTGGCCGAGACGCTCGCGAACGTGTTTCCGTGGTGCGCCGAGTGGGAGGCGGAGCTGACCGGCCTCTACCGCGCCTACGTCGAGAAGAAGCTCGCCAACCAGGCGCTCGATTACGACGACCTCCTGCTCTACTGGCACGCGATGACGGCGGACGCGGGGCTCGCGCGCGAGATCGGCGCGCAGTTCGACCAGATCCTGGTGGACGAGTACCAGGACACGAACGCGCTGCAGGCCGAGATCCTGAAGGCGCTGCGGCCCTCGGGCGAGGGTCTGACGGTGGTCGGGGACGATGCGCAGTCGATCTACTCGTTTCGCGCGGCCACGGTCGAGAACATCCTCGGCTTCCCCGCGCAGTACGCGCCGCCGGCGGCGGTGGTGACGCTCGAAGAAAACTACCGCTCGACGCAGGGCATCCTCGATGCGGCGAATGCGCTGATCGCCGGCGGCGAGCGGCAGTACCGCAAAACGCTGCAGGCGAAGCGCGGCGCAGGCGGGCGGCCGCGCTATGTGACGGTGCTGGACGACCTCGGGCAGGCGCAGTACGTGGTGACGCGCGTGCTTGAGACGCGCGAGCGCGGCGTGCCGCTCAGGCGCCAGGCGGTGCTGTTTCGCAGCTCGCATCATTCCGACGTGCTCGAGCTCGAACTCGTGCGCCGCAACATCCCCTATGTGAAATATGGCGGCCTGAAGTTCCTCGAGGCGGCGCACGTGAAGGATGCGCTCTCGGTGCTGCGCTGGGCGGACAACCCGAAGAACCGCATCGCCGCGTTTCGCGCGCTGCAGCTCATGCCGGGCATCGGGCCGGCCGCGGCGGCGAAATGTTTCGACGCGTTCGAGGCGAATGCGCATTCCTGGGCGAGCCTGAAAGCGTTCGCGCCGCCGGCGCTGGCGCGCGACGCCTGGCCCGCGTTCGCGGCGCTGATGGGCTCGCTCGCCGTGCCCGAGGGGCCGTGGCAGGGGCAGATGGGGCGGGTGCGCGAATGGTACGAGCCGCATCTCGCGCGCCTGCATGACGCGGCGCAGGTGCGCGCCGGGGACCTGCTGCAGCTCGAGCGCATCGCGCAGCAATTCGGCACGCGCGAGCGCTTCCTGTCCGAGCTCGCGCTCGATCCGGCGCAGGCCTCAGGCGACCTCTCGGGCACGCCGCTGCTGGACGAGGATTACCTGGTGCTCTCGACCGTGCACTCGGCGAAGGGCCAGGAGTGGGACGCGGTGTACCTGCTCAACATCGCCGACGGCAACTTCCCCTCCGAGTTTTCGGCCGGCCGCCCGGAGCTGATCGAGGAGGAGCGGCGGCTGCTCTACGTGGCGATGACGCGCGCGAAGACCGAACTCGACCTGATTGCGCCGCTAAAGTACTATGTGACGCAGCAGTCGCGCACGGGCGACCGGCACGTCTACGGCGCGAAGAGCCGTTTCCTCACGCGCGAGGTGATGGACTGCCTCGATCCGGTGGCGTGGGGCGAGGCCGACACGGAAGGCATCCCGGCCGGCGGCAGACCGAACGTCAACGTCGCCGAGAAGCTGCGCAGCCTCTGGTCCTAGGAATTCCGGCTTCACCGCACCGGCGTGCCCGCGAGGATAGGCTAGGTGCCGAAATCGGCGGTGGTTGCGCGCATCGTCCGGCGGCACCGTGGCGGCGAGCGGCAGATTGCGGCGCTCATGGCGGCCACTAATTCCGCGTAACGGCGGGTACGTCCTTGACGACCTGGTAACACAGGCACGCGGCCGCCTCGAGCGCCTTGGTGTCGAGTATGCTGATTTCGCCAAGATTCGTGGCTTCGAAAATGAAAATGGACGTTTGACCGCGGTACCGGCGTCGAGGATACTTCGGCCCATGCGGTCGAATGTTGTGTCCTTGAAGCCTTGCCTCATTCTCAACCACCACCTAAAGCGAGGAACCATGATCCACGAACTGCGTATTTACCACTGCATGCCGGGCCGTCTCGGTGATGTCAACCATCGTTTTGCCAACGTCACCCTGAAGATCTGGGAGAAGCATGGCATCCGCCAAGTGGGCTTCTGGACAATTTTGATCGGCCCGTCGAACCATGCCCTGTACTACCTGCTCGAATGGGAGAGCCTCGCCGACCGCGAGCGAAAGTGGAATGCATTCGCCAGCGATCCTGAGTGGCTGGCCGCGCGTGCCAAGACGGAGGCGCAAGGCCCGCTCGTGCAGCACCTCGAGAACTATATGCTTACGCCCACGCCATATTCGAAGATCAAGTAACCGTGCAGCATGAATCGATGTACGGCGTGGAGATTCGTTTCGTGCCGGCACGCCCGGCACCTGGAGGCGCGCGCCCTGGCAAACATCGCGTGGGCCGGGAGCGCTTGCCCGCACGCCGCTGCTTGACTTGAATGTAGGCCGCCTGCCCCGCTCTCAGGCGAGAAAAGTTTATCCGTGAATCCCGGGGGAGGGCGGAATTCAAGTATTCTGGAAATTCCAACGCGCTCGAATAGGAGATTCGACCATGCTTGCAGCCAGGCGAACCGGATCCATGATCGGCGCAAACACGGGTAATTCGGCGTGGCGTAGACTTGTGATGCCGGACCTGTCTGTTTTCGGGCAACTCATTTCAGATGAGGGCACACCGACGTGGGCATCGAGACACCGAACGACATCGATCGCGCTGCGATCGAGGAGCACGCACAACGCACGGTCGAGCAAACAGCGCTGCGCAAGGTGCGCAGGACACTCGACGAGATCGAAAAGGCCGAGGCCGCCGGGCGCCGGACGCTGCGCTACGTGCTGATCGCGTGCGCGATATTGGCTGTGATCGGGGCGTGGTTTTTTTGGGGGCTCATATTCAGCGGCAGAGATTTGCCGAAAGCCCCACCGATGAAAGTTCCGAGCGCGGTTCCGCAAAAAGGTGACGAACGGGCGCAACCGGCTGCATCCATGGCTCGATGAAGCCGGCGCACGTTCAGAGCTTTGCCCCGATCGAGAATGCAAAGGCGCGCGTTCTGATTCTCGGGAGCATGCCCGGCAAGGCGTCGCTCGCCGCCGGGCAATACTATGCGCATCCGCAGAACCTGTTCTGGCGCATCCTGGGGGAGGTCACCGGCGCCGGTCCGGCATTGCCCTATGCGGCCAGGGCCCGGGCGCTGAAATCGCGCGGGATCGCGCTGTGGGACGTGCTCGAGTCCTGCGCCCGCGAAGGCAGCCTGGATTCGGCGATCGACGACGCCAGCATCAGCGCCAACGATTTCACGTCGTTCTACCGCGCGCATCCGCGGATTGCGCACATCTTCTTCAACGGCGCCAAGGCCGAGGCCTGCTACCGCAAACACGTGCTGCCTTCGCTCGGGGATGCACCGGCACCGCCGGGCTATCGTCGCCTGCCCTCGACCAGCCCGGCCAACGCCTCCATGTCGCGTGCGCACAAGCAAAGGGTGTGGAAGCAGGCGCTAAGACTAGCGCTGGCAGGGCGCGTACGCGGCGCCTGAGTCTCATGTAGTCCGGGTCTCATGCGGTCCGGGTAGGGTTGCGCAGTTCGAGAATGTCTTCCATGCGCGTGCGGATGTCGTTGCGGATTTTCGGATGGGGGAAGATGTAGAAGCGGTCGTTGGCGATGGCTTCGAACGTCATTTCGGCGATATCGGCCGCGGTGACCTTGCCTTTTTCCAGCAGCGCGCGCACCTGTTCGCGCCGGGCGCGCTCCTCTTCGGTTTCGGCGTGGTCCCTGAGATCTTCCGGGCGGTTGCGTTGCGAATTCCAGATGTTGGTGTCGACCCAGGCGGGGCAGAGCACTGACACGCCGACTTTCGCCTTCTCCGACTGCAGGTCGTGGTACAGCACTTCGGACAGCGTCACCACGGAATGCTTGGACACCGCATAGGGCGCGGTCGATGCCATGGAAACGAAGCCCGCCGCCGAAGCGGTATTGACGATGTGCCCCTCCTCGCCCTGACGCAGCATGATCGGGGTGAACACGCGCACGCCGTGGATCACACCCCAGACGTTCACCCCCAGCACCCACTGCCAGTCCTTGGCGCTCGCCTCCCAGGTCTTGACCCGCACTCCGCCGACCCCGGCGTTGTTGCATACCAGGTGCACGCCGCCGCAGGCCTTCAGCGTTTGCTCGGCCAGCCGCTCCACGTCCTCGGCTCGGCTGACGTCGGTTTTCACGGTGAACACCTGCGCGCCCGTGCCCCTGAGTTCATCGGCCGCTGCGGCAAGCGCCGCATCCTCGATGTCCGCGAGCACCACTTGCATGCCTTCGGCCGCCGAGCGGCGTGCGAGCGCCAAACCTATGCCGCTGGCGCCGCCGGTGATCACAGCCACCTTGTCCTTGAATTGCTTCATGTCATTCTCCGTTGTTATCCGCGCGGACGGCGCGAATCCCTTCTCCCCGTTCCCTGAATGTCAGGTATCCAGCATCAGCGCGCCGCGCGCGCGAAAGCCGTCGATCTCGGTCTTGTCAAAACCCCAGTCGGCGAGCGCCTGCGCTCCACCTTCACCGCGGCGCGGCGCGCCGCGTGCAATCGCGCCCGGCGTGCGCGAATAACGCGGCGCGGGCGCGGGTTGGGTCACGCCGTCGACGTCAATGAAGGCGCTGCGTGCCCGGTTGTGCGGGTGCTGCGGCGCCTCGGCGAGCGAGAGCACCGGCGCAAAGCACACGTCCGTGGCTTCCATTTCCCGGCACCACTCATCCCTGGTTTTGCTCTTGAAGGCGGCGGTGAAAGCGGCACGCAACTCGGGCCAGCGCTTGTATTCGAACTGTCCCGGCAGGGTGGCGGGATCGAGGCGCAGCCGCGCGAGCAGTTCGGCGTAGAAGCGGCCCTCGATGGAGCCGATGGCCACATGCTTCCCGTCGGCGGTCTCGTACACGTCGTACCACGGCGCGCCGGTGTCGAGCACGTTGACGCCGCGCTGATCGCGCCAATGTCCCGCGGCCATGCGGCCATAGAACATCGCCATCAGGCTCGCCGTGCCCTCGGTCATGGCGGCATCGATTACCTGGCCCTTGCCCGAGGCGCGTGCCTCATAGAGCGCGCAGGCGATGCCGAACGCCAGAACCATGCCGCCGCCGCCGAAATCTCCGAGCAGGTTGAGCGGCGGCACCGGTGCCTCGCCCTTGCGCCCGATGGCGTGCAGCGCGCCCGACAGCGCGATGTAATTGATGTCGTGGCCGGCGGCCTGCGCCAAAGGTCCGTCCTGGCCCCAGCCGGTGATGCGGCCGTAGACCAGGCGCGGATTGCGCGCGAGGCAGGCACCGGGACCCAGCCCCAGGCGCTCGGTGACGCCGGGCCGGAAACCTTCGATCAGCGCGTCGGCCTTCGCCGCCCAGTCGAGCACCATGGCGACCGATTCGGGCCGCTTCAGGTCGAGCGCGATCGAGCGCCGGCCGCGCGACATGATGTCGTATTTCGGTTCCACCGGCAGTCCCAGATCGCTCGATTGCAGGCGATCCACGCGCAGCACGTCCGCGCCCATGTCGGCGAGCAACATGCCGCAGAAAGGCCCCGGGCCGATGCCCGCGATTTCCAGCACCTTCACTCCGGTCAGCGGTCCGCTCATCCTGTTCTCCTCAGCTTGGAATCAGAGCTAACATAGCAGATCAATGTTGGGCGTGGCAAAAAGATCGCGCAACGTCCGGTGCTGCCGCGCGCAAGTGGTTTCGCCCGCACTGCCGGGAGGCGGGTTCCGCGTCCGGCCCGTCCGGCGCCGGGTGATATAATAAACATCGTTAATCGCGCCAGCGGAAGGACCCCCACCATGGACCTTAATTACACCAAGGAAGAACAGGCGTTTCGCGAGGAAGTGCGCAGCTTCGTCGGCGACAGTCTGCCCAAGGACATCGCGGACAAGGTGCTGCATCACAAGCGTCTGGGCAAGGACGACTGGGTGCGCTGGCAGAAAATCCTGTACAAGAAAGGCTGGGTCGCCCCCAACTGGCCGAAGGAGTACGGCGGCTGCGCCTGGACGCCGATCCAGCAGCACATATTCGAAGATGAATGCGGCTATGCCGGCGCGCCGCGCGTGATGCCGTTCGGCCTGGTGATGGTGGCGCCGGTGATCCAGAATTTCGGCAGCCAATGGCAGAAGGAGTACTACCTGCCGCGCATCTTGTCCTCGGAAGACTGGTGGGCGCAGGGCTATACCGAGCCCGGCTCGGGCTCCGACCTGGCTTCGCTCAAATGCAAGGCGGTGCGCGAGGGCGATCACTACATCGTCGACGGCCAGAAAACCTGGACCACGCTGGGCCAGCACGCCGACATGATCTTCTGCCTGGTGCGCACCGACACCACGGTGAAAAAGCAGGAAGGCATCTCCTTCCTCCTCATCGACATGCATTCCCCCGGCATCACCGTGCGCCCCATCATCACGCTGGACGAGGAGCACGAGGTCAACGAGGTGTTCTTCGACAACGTCAAGGTCCCGGCCAAGAATCTGGTGGGCGAGGAGGGCAAGGGCTGGACCTACGCCAAGTTCCTGCTCGGCCACGAGCGCACCGGTATCGCCCGCGTGGGCGAATCCAAGCGCGAACTGGAGCAGTTGAAGAAAATCGCGGCCAAGCAGTTGCGCAACGGCAAGCCGCTGATGGACGATCCGCGCTTTCGCGACCGCGTCACCCAGGTCGAGGTCGAGTTGATGGCGCTGGAGATCACGCTGCTGCGCGTGCTGTCTTCCCGCACCAAGCCCGGCCCGGAGGCCTCCATCCTCAAGATCAAGGGCACGGACGTGCAGCAGGCGCTGACCGAGCTGACCATGGAGGCGATGGGCCCGTATGCGCTGCCGTTCCGCCCGGAGACGCGCGACGCCGCCTGGCATGGCGAACCGGTCGGGCCGGAGTACGCCGGTTCGGCCGCCGCGGTCTACTTCAATTACCGCAAGACGTCGATTTACGGCGGATCGAACGAGATCCAACGCAACATCATTTCGCAGATGGTTCTGGGACTCTGATCATGGATTTCATTTTCAGCGAAGAACAGCAACTGCTGCGCGACAGCATCCAGAAATACATCAGCAAGGATTACGGTTTCGAGGCGCGCAAGGCCATCATCGCTTCGACGCAGGGATTTTCCGGCAAGGTGTGGGCGCAGTTCGCCGAGATGGGGCTCCTCGGCGTGGCCTTCGCCGAAGCGCATGGCGGCTTCGGCGGCTCGGCGGTCGATACCATGCTGATCATGACCGAACTCGGCCGCGGCATCGTGGTCGAGCCGTATTTTTCCACTGTGGTGCTGGGCGCCGGCCTGGTCGACCTCGCCGGCAGCGAGGCGCAGAAGCAGGCCGTGCTGCCCAAGGTGGTGGAGGGCAAGCTGCTGCTTGCCGCCGCGCTGGGCGAGCCGGATTCGCGTTTCGAGCTGAACTGCGTCGAGACTACGGCCAAACGCGATGGCGCGGGCTTCGTGCTGAACGGCCACAAGGCGGTGGTGCTGCACGGCGAAAGCGCGAACAAGCTGATTGTGTCGGTGCGCACCGCGGGCGGCGCGCGCGAGGCCAAGGGCATCAGTCTGTTCCTGGTCGATGGCAAGGCCGCGGGTGTGCAGGTGCAAGGCTATCGCACCATCGATGGCATGCGCGCGGCCGAGATCAAGTTCGCGAACGTGAAGGTCGGCGCGGACAGCGTGCTTGGGCAACTCGACCAGGCGCTGCCGGTGCTGGAGCGCGCGGCGGATTTCGCCGTGTCGGCGCTGTGCGCGGAAGCGGTCGGCGCCATGGAAGCGCTGAATGCCGCTACCTTCGAGTATCTGAAGACGCGCCAGCAGTTCGGCCGCCCGATCGGCAGCTTCCAGGCGTTGCAGCATCGTGCCGTGGACATGATGATCCATTGCGAGCAGTCGCGCTCCATGGCGTATCTGGCCTCGGTAAAGGTGCAGTCCGAGGATCCGAACGAGCGCAAGCGCACGGTGTCGGCGGCCAAGATCCAGATCGGCCGCTCCGGCCGCGTCATCAGCCAGGAGGCGATACAGTTGCACGGCGGCATGGGCGTGAGCAATGAGCTCGCCGCCGGCCATTACGCCAAACGCCTCACCATGATCAACGCCACTTTGGGCGACGTCGAGCACCACGCCGAGCGCTTTGCCAGCGCCGGGTAGATTGCGAAAGGCTGAAATGAGGCGTCTGTGTAGGAGGGGCGCCCTCGCCCCGATCTGCACCTGCATTGCCGCGCCGATCTTGTAGCGGCGCGCTCGCCGCGGCATGGATGCCCGATTGCATAGACCGATCGGCCCGAGGGCGGGCCTCCTACAAACTCCGTCACAATTAATAGAGGTCGCCATGACTACCAACATGCAAGTCCTGCTCGCCAGCCGCCCCGTAGGTTGGGTGACGGAGGAGAATTTCAAAATCGTAAACACCCCCGTCGCGAAACCGGCGGAGGGGCAGATCCTGGTGCGCAACCACTATCTTTCTCTCGACCCCTATATGCGCGGCCGCATGAACGACACCAAATCCTATGCCGCCAAGCAGGAACTCGACCAGGTCATGGTCGGCGGCACGGTGGGCGAAGTGATCGAATCGAAGAACCCGAAATTCAAGGTGGGCGACATCGTAGCCGGCATGTACGGCTGGCAGCAGTACGGCTGCTCCGACGGCACCGGCGTCAACAAGGTCGATGTGAGCCGCGTACCCATGTCGGCCTACCTCGGCGTGATCGGCATGCCCGGGGTCACCGCCTGGGTCGGCCTCTTGGACATCTGCCAGCCGAAGGCGGGCGAGACCGTGGTGGTCGCCGCGGCATCGGGCGCCGTGGGCAGCGCTGTGGGCCAGAGCGCGAAGCTCAAGGGCTGCCGCGCCGTGGGCATCGCCGGCGGCAAGGCGAAGTGCGACTACGTGGTGAACGAACTCGGTTTCGATGCCTGCGTCGATTACAAGGCCGGCAGGCTGAACGAAGACCTGAAGGCGGCCACGCCGAACGGCGTCGACTGCTATTTCGAAAACGTCGGCGGCGAAATCCTGGACGCGGTGCTGCGGCGCACGAACGCCTTCTCGCGTATCGCCGTGTGCGGCCTGATCTCGCAGTACAACGCGACCGAGCCCTATGGCGTGAAGACGTTCCAGGCAATCCTGACCAACCGCATCAAGGTGCAGGGCTTCATCGTCAGCGACCGCCTGAATCTGTGGCCGCAGGCGATGACGGACCTCGCCGGCTGGGTCGCCTCGGGCAAGTTGAAGTACCGCGAGACCGTGGCGCAGGGCCTGGGGAGCGCGCCCAAGGCCTTCATCGGCCTGTTGAAGGGCCAGAATTTCGGCAAGCAGCTCGTTAAGCTGATCTAGGTACTTTCACCACAAAGGACACGAAGGACACAAAGGAAGGCACGGCTTTTTCCAAAAAAAACCTTTGTATCTTTTGTGGTTGGTTGCTTCCGGGGTTTCAATGACACCTCATCCGCAAGCGCGACAACAAGGAGTGAAACCATGATCGACCTGTATTCCTGGCCCACGCCCAACGGCCACAAGATTCACATCATGCTGGAAGAGACCGGCCTTCCCTATCGCGTGCACCCGGTCAACATCGGCGCGGGCGACCAGTTCAAGCCCGAGTTCCTCAAGATCAGCCCCAACAACAAGATGCCGGCGATGATCGATTCCGACGGGCCGGACGGCAAGCCGATGTCCATGTTCGAGTCGGGCGCGATGCTGCTCTATCTCGCGTCCAAGACCGGGAAATTTCTGCCCGAGAACATCCGCGACCGCTGGTCGACGCTGCAATGGCTGATGTTCCAGATGGGCGGCGTGGGGCCGATGCTGGGCCAGGCGCACCATTTCCTCGTGTATGCGCCGGAGAAAATCCCCTACGCCATGCAGCGCTACTCGAAGGAGGCGAACCGGCTCTACGGCGTGATGGACCGGCGCCTGGCGGAGAGCAAATTCATCGCCTGCAACGAATACACCATCGCCGACATGGCCATCATGCCCTGGTTGCGCTCGTACAAGAACCAGGGCGTGGAGATGGAGAAATACCCGCACGTCAAGCGCTGGTTCGACGGCATCGCCGCGCGACCGGCGGTGCAACGCGGCCTGGCGGTGCTGGCCGAGCTGCGCAAGCCGGTGATGGACGACAAGGCGAAAGAGATGCTGTTCGGCGCCACGCAGTATCAGAAGAGGTAGAGCTGACAGACGTTCTAAACGACGTCTTAGGTATCGTGACAGGTCATTGCGCGCTGCGCGCGCCAACCGCGTTTTTGGTACGGATAAAAGGCATCCGTACCAAAAACGCGGTTACGATTAAAAGCAATGACGGTTTTGGGTTGCTTTTATACAAGATCGCCGATTGCGTATGGATGGTTTTTCATCCGTGCGCAATCGGCGATCCGCGCGGACGGCTTCTGGTCCGCGCAATATCGAAACGCTGCAACAAGGGAGGCGCTATTGAAGTCTAAAACGCCACGCATGATGGAAATTTCGGAGGAGGCAGCATGAGTCTGAAAGGCAAAGTGGCGTGGATCACCGGCGGCGGCAGCGGCATCGGCCTGGCGGGCGCGATGGAGCTGGCGAAGGCCGGCGCGCATGTGGTGATCTCCGGCCGCACGGCGGCGACCAATGCATCGGCGCTGAAGCAGCTGCAGGCGGTGGGCAGCGCGGAATCGCTGCAGCTCGAAGTCTCCGACCGCAAAGCGGTGGCGAAGGCGGCCAAAGACATTCTCGGCCGGCACCAGCACATCGATATCCTGATCAATAGCGCCGGCACCAACCTCGGCAAGCGCAACCTCCACAACATGTCGGTCGAAGGCTGGGACGAAGTCGTCGCGATCAATCTTTCCGGATTGTTCTACTGCTGTCATGCGGTGCTGCCGGCAATGCGCGCGCAGAAGGACGGCCTGGTGATCAACGTTTCCTCCTGGGCCGGCCGCTATGCCAGCACCTTGACCGGGCCCGCATACAACGCGACCAAGCGCGCCGTGATCGCGCTGACCGAATCGATCAACGCCGAAGAGTGCGCGAACGGCATCCGCGCCACTTCGGTGCTGCCGGGCGAGGTGGCGACGCCGATCTTGGAGAAGCGCCCGGTGCCGCCGCCCCGGGAAGAGCGCGAAAGAATGCTGCAGGCGGAGGATCTCGGCCAGACCATCCTGTATCTCGCCAGCCTGCCGCCGCGCGCCTGCGTGAACGAGCTCATCATCAGCCCGACCCGGAACCGGTTCTATCTCGGTGGCCTGGAGAAGCCTAAAGCCTAGGCTGCGGGACGCCAGCTAGCCCAAGGTGCCGCTGGGCGCAGCAGACGGCAACCGCGCCGTCATGGCGGGCAGGTACGCGCGCAACATCGAACTTGGCGAAACTTGATATTTATCAACACGGAAAGATGCCGTGGCGTTCACCATTAAATATGTGCGCCAGGTAACGCGAGAGCCGGCATGCTATGCTCCGCGTAGTTCTAGGCAAGACCATATTCTTGTGGCCAGCCCGTCGAGGTTCAGCTAACCGAGGCACGCGTGGGCGGGAACGTAAGCACTTTCGAATTTGAACTCGCGAAGGGAAAAATCATGAACAAAACAGCAAAACAATTCGGGTTGGTCCTTGCCGCCGCGCTTGCGCTCGGCATGGGAGCGAACACCGCCACTGCGCAGGTGGGGGAAGGCTATTGGGGCTCGAGCGGCATGTATGTCAAGAACGCCACCGGACTTTGCTGGCACGCGGGCTACTGGAGCCCAGCCATGGC
>Ga0097691_1001316_pt1 | contig 18585 bp, 9 predicted proteins | sample NGESurdeep072012_8_FD_72858 | JGI IMG/M metagenome (GOLD analysis project Ga0097691, IMG submission 72858) | Arctic peat soil microbial communities from Barrow, Alaska - NGEE Surface sample 210-1 deep-072012 | ecosystem: Environmental > Terrestrial > Soil > Wetlands > Peat ... | reverse complement strand
ACATCACGCGCCTGAACCGCGTGTACGCCGTTCTGAGCGGCATCAACACGACCATCGTTCGCACCCGGGATCGGCAGGAGCTGTTCGATGAGGCGTGCCGAATCGCGGTCGAGCTGGGCAAGTTCAGACTGGTCTGGATCGGCCTGATCGACGCCAATGGTCTGGACGTGACGCCCGTGGCCAGGGCGGGCGTCGACGAAGGCTACCTCGACAATATCCAGCTGACGGCCAGGGATGACGCGCCCGACCGCTGCGAGATGGTGGCGCGGGCGTTGCGGGAAAAGACAGCCGTGGTCTGCAACGATATCGACACCGATCCGCAGATGGCGCGCTGGCGCGAGGAGGCGCTGCGGCGCGGCTACCGGTCGGTGGTTGTGTTCCCGCTGCAACTTGCCGATAAGGTGTTGGGCGTCCTCTTGCTCTACGCATCGGAGAAGGATTTCTTCGACACGGAGGAGATGAAGTTGCTCACCGAGCTCGCCGGTGACGTCTCGTTTGCGCTCGAACACATCGAGGCGGACGAATCCCGGCATGTACAAAGCGCCGCCCTGAATGCCGCTGCCAATGCCATCGTCATCACCGACCCGTCTGGCACGATCGAGTGGGTGAATCACGCCTTCACGGTGCTTACCGGCTACCCCGCGGATGATGTCCTTGGCAAGAACTCCCGGCTCTTCAAGTCCGGCACGCACGATCCGGCATTCTATCAGTCGCTGTGGGAGACGGTCCTGTCCGGACGTACGTGGCGCGCCGACACCACCAACCGCCGCAAGGATGGCAGCCTGTATACCGAGTACCTGACCATCACGCCGGTCCTCGGTGAGTCCGGCGCCATCGCGCACTTCGTCGCGATCAAAGAAGACATCACCGAGCGCCTGCAACTGCAGGCACAGTTGCTCCAGGCGCAGAAAATGGAGTCGGTAGGCCGGCTCGCGGGTGGCGTGGCGCATGATTTCAACAACCTGCTTTCCGTGATCCTCGGCTGGACGGCAATGGCGTTGGAGGAGTTGCCCGCCGATCATGCGATCCGGCCGTCGTTGGAAGAGGTGCTCAAGGCCGGGGAGGGAGCCGCCGGGCTCACGCGGCAATTGCTGGCGTTTTCCAGGCAGCAAGTGGTGGAGCCCATACTCTTCTGCCCCACGGACCTGGTCGTCGAGATGGACAAGCTGTTCCGCCGGCTGATCGGCGAGGACATCCAGTTCGCGACCCGCACCAAGCCGGACCTCGGCACGGTCAAAATGGATCGGGGACAACTCGAGCAAGTGCTCATGAACCTCGTGGTCAATGCGCGCGACGCAATGCCCGAGGGTGGAAAGATCACGATCGAGACCGCGAACGTGACGCTGGATGCCGAGTATACACGGCATCACGCCGGCGTGACGCCCGGCGAGTACGTGATGCTCGCCGTGAGCGATTCGGGCGTCGGCATGAGCGAGGAGGTCAAGACCCGACTCTTCGAGCCCTTCTTCACGACGAAGGAGAGTGGGAAAGGAACGGGGCTGGGGCTCGCCACGTGCTTTGGGATCGCCCAACAGGCCGGGGGCCACATCGGGGTGTATAGCGAGGAAGGCGTCGGCACCACGATGAAGGTGTACCTGCCGCGGCGCCGTGAAGTCGCAGCGGCAGCCTCACGCCATCTCGAGCGCGCATCGGTACGCGGCGTGGAAACGATTCTTCTGGTGGAGGATGAGCCGGCCGTGCGCCGCGTGAGCGCGCGCATGCTCGAAGGGCAGGGATACCGCGTGCTCCTCGCGAGCAGCGGCGAGGAGGCACTGCGGGTAGTCGAGGATGGTCGCGAACCCATACACCTCCTCCTGACGGACGTCATCCTCGCGGGCGGCATGAGCGGGCGCGTGCTCGCGGAGCGGGTCCGCGCCCTGAGGCCGAAGCTCAAAGTGCTGTTTGTGTCGGGCTACACGAGTGACGTGACCATCCTGCACGGCTTGCTGGAACAGGGCGTCACGCTGGTGCAGAAACCGTTCACGGCGGAATCGCTGGGCCGCACGGTGCGGGAGGTCGTGGATGCCAAGTGAAGGTCTGTTTCCATATGTATACAGACAGTGGATGCTGAAGTAGAGCGCCGGTCGACGACGCTCCTGCGGCACCGCGTGCGGGCTGCCGCGCATCGCATCGTGACCGACTGCGAGATGCTGTTCTCCGATACGGCCCAGCCCGAATGGCGGCTCTGGCGGGAAGCCGTCGGTGAAGCGCTGCTCGCCGGACATCAGTTGCGCGCGGTCGTCGAACGCCGCTTCCACGCGTCGAATGTGGTCCTGTCGCGCGATGAGATCGTGGCGCTGAACGCTCAGCTGCGGGAGCCGCAGCATCGCATTGTACAGGCCATGACCCGCATGCTGGGCCTGGTACCGACCGACCTCGACGACGAGCTGCTGCTCGGCGACGCCCGCGCCATCCGCGACGTCGCACTCCGTCTCGGCAGCGACGACACTGCTGAGATGCCGACGGTGCGCGAGGTGACCCCGCGCGATCCGGCGCGAGGACGGTTGTCGCGCGAAGGCAACGGGGCGACGGCCGAGCGTGCAGCCCCGCGTCTGCTCGTGGTCGACGATACGGAAGCGCCGCGCAAGATGCTGGCCCGGCTCCTCGAACGGCTGGGCTATGACGTCATTGCGGCGGCGGGCGGCCTCGAGGCGATGGCCATCGCCGAGCGGGGGCGGGTCGACGTGATCGTCAGCGACATCGAGATGCCGGAGTGCGACGGCTTCGAGTTGCTCGTGAGACTCAAGGCAAACGATGCGACGCGGGACATCCCGGTAATCGTGGTATCGGGGCTCGGCGACGCGGCGAGCGTTGTTCGCTGCATCGAACTGGGCGCGGAGGATCATCTGGCGAAACCGTTCGACAGCCTCTTGCTGCAGGCGCGCGTGCGCGCCTCGCTCGAACGGAAGCGGCTGCGCGACCAGGAGCTGGGGTACCTGCGTCGCGTGGCGCAACTGACGGTGGCGGCGGAAGAAGTGGAAAACGCCACGTACCGGCCGGGCTCGCTCGGGAACCTCGCGGGTCAGGATGACGCGCTGGGCCGGCTGGCGCGCGTGTTCGATCGCGTCGTGTCGGGCTGGCAATCGAGGGAGGCGCGCCTGCAGCGGCGAGTCAGGCAGTTCAAGGAGGAGATCCAGCGATCGAAACAGCGGCCGTCCATGGAGCTGCAGTTGCTTTCGGGTTTCGGGGCGCTCGAGACGGGCCATCTGCTGGCGGATCGGTACGAGATCATCGACGAGCTCGGCAGAGGTGGCATGGGCGTGGTGTACCGCGCGCGCGATCGCGAACTGGGAGAGGAGGTCGCGGTCAAGGTGCTGCGCGCGGAATTGCTGAAGACAGACCCGGGACTCATCGAGCGCCTGAAGATGGAGATCCGCCTCGCGCGCCGGATCACGCACCCGAACGTCGTGCTCTCGCACGACTTCGGCGAGTGGCAGGGGATGCACTTCCTGACGATGGAATACGTCAAGGGGATCACGGTCGAGAACCTGCTCGAGACACAAGGACGCCTCTCGGTCGCGTCCACGCTGGCGATCGGCACGCAACTCGCGGAGGCGCTCGCCGTCGCCCACGAGCAGCAGATCATTCACCGGGACATCAAGCCTGCCAACTTGCTCGTAAACGACGAGGGCGTCCTGAAGGTGACGGACTTCGGGCTCGCGCGCCCCGTGGAGAAGAGCACGGGGTTCACGGAGCACGGCTCGGTGGTGGGAACGCCCCGGTACATGGCGCCGGAGCAGCTGTTCGGCAACGTGGTCGATGAAAGGAGCGACCTGTTTGCGGTGGGAGTCGTCCTCTATGAATGCCTGACCGGCCTGGCTCCGTTCGACGGGAATTCGCCGACCGAAATCGTCGCCAAACTGGTAGGCGGGCCGCCAACCCCGATTGACAGCCTGGTTCCTGACGTGACGCCTGCGTTCGCGGCGCTCGTCGACAATCTCCTGAGGTACGAGCCGCGTGACCGTCTGCAGTCGGCGCGCGAACTGGTGGAGCGGCTGCGCGAGCTCGGGTGAGCCTGGTTGGTCGCGGCTGGAACGAGAAAAGGGCCAGCCGCGAGGCTGGCCCTTTCTCACATCACGCGATGTCGCTGTCCTGCACCAGCTCCCGAGGAGGGACTCGAACCCCCGACCCGGCGATTAACAGTCGCCTGCTCTACCAACTGAGCTACTCGGGAAGAGCATGGAAACCTAGACGGCGCGCAGGGTTGGGTCAACGCGCGATCGGCCGCCGCACAAGACTCATCCTCCGCGCTCTGCCGTCCGCCGTCCGCCGTCCGCCGTCTTCAACAGCCATTGGCCCGTGAACGACCCTTTCACTTTCATGATCTCCTCCGGCGTGCCCATCGCCACGACCTTGCCGCCTCCATCGCCGCCATCCGGCCCCATGTCGATCACCCAATCGGCCAGCTTGATCACGTCGAGGTTGTGTTCGATCAGCACCACCGTGTGCCCCGCATCAACGAGACGATCGAGCACCGCCGCCAGCTTGCGAATGTCCTCGAGATGCAGGCCGGTCGTCGGCTCGTCCATCACGTACAGCTTCTTGCCGGCCGTCTTCGCGGAGGACGTGAGCTCGCGCGCGATCTTCATCCGCTGCGCCTCTCCACCGGAAAGCGTCGTTGCCGGCTGGCCAAGCCGCAGATATCCGAGCCCCACCTGCTGTACCTGCCAGAGCGCCTGCCCGAGCTTCTCCTCCTTCGGGAAAAACCGGATCGCCTGGTCCACCGTGAGATCGAGCACCTCGACGACGCTCTTTCCCTGATACTTCACGTCGAGCACCTCGGGCTTGTACCTCGTGCCGTCGCATTCTTCACAGGGGACGTACACGTCCGCCAGGAAGACCATCTCGACCGCGATGTAGCCCGCACCCTCGCACTTCTCGCAGCGTCCGCCCTTCACGTTGAAGCTGAACGTGCTCGCGGTGTACTTGCGCTGCTTCGCGAGCGGCACGTCCGCAAAAATTCGCCGGATCTCGTCGAACGCCTTGATGTATGTAACGGGGTTCGAGCGCGGCGTGCGGCCGATCGGCTCCTGGTCCACGAGCACCACGTCATCGAGCGACTCGTAGCCGCTGAGCTCGTCGAACGCGCCCACACGTTCGCCGAGGTGCTGCTTGGCAGAGTGCTCGCCGGTGATGCGCTGCTCGAGCGCCCGGAAGAGAATGTCGTGGACGAGCGTGCTCTTCCCGCTCCCCGAGACGCCGGTGACCGCCGTGAGCGCGCCGATCGGAACCTTGATGTCCACGCCGCGGAGGTTGTGCTCGCGCGCGCCGGTGAGGCGGATCCAGCGCGGACCCGTCTTGCGGCGTTTTTCCGGCAGCGGAATGGTGCGCGCTCCGGTGAGATACTGTCCCGTGAGCGGACTGTTCGCCGCATCCGAAATCGGGCCGGAGAACACCACACGCCCGCCCCGCTCGCCGCTCTCCGGTCCGAGCTCGATCATCCAGTCGGCCATGCGGATCGCCTCGAGGTCGTGCTCCACGACGATCACGGTGTTCCCGCCGTCGCGCAGCCGCACGAGCAGCGCGAGCAGGCGGTCCATGTCGCGCGGATGCAGACCGATGCTCGGCTCGTCGAGCACGTACGTCGTGTCGACGAGACGCGCGCCGAGCGAGTTCGCCAGGCCGATGCGCTGCGCCTCGCCGCCCGAGAGCGTGCGCGTCGTGCGGTCGAGCGTGAGATAGGTGAGTCCCACGTCCGTGAGAAAGCGCACACGATCGCGCGCCTCGCGCATGATGTGCGACGCGATCGCGAGCTCGTGAGGCGTCAGGACGACGCCGTCGAGCCACGCGCGGAGCAGCTCCACCGGCATCGCCGAAACTTCCGCGATGCTGCGCCCGGCGACCCTCACGTTGAGCGCGTCCGGCTGGAGTTTCGTGCCGCCGCAGGCCGCGCACGTCTGCGCCGTCTGGTACTGCCGGAGGAAGACGCGGATGTACTGCTTGTATTTCTTGGGCTCGAGCGATTCCAGATGCTTCACGATTCCGAGGAAGCCCTTGGCCTTGCCGCGCAGCAGTTTCTCGTGCTGCACCGGCGAGAGTTCGAACCACGACTGGTCCATCGGGATCCCCTCGCGCTTGGCGAACTCGGCGAGGGCGCGGCGCTTGTTGTCGTAGCGCGGCATCGTCCAGGGATGGATGGTGCCTTCTGATAGGGTTCGTTCAGGGTAAGGCACAATCAATGCGAGATCGTACTCGAGCGTGGCGCCGAATCCGTTGCAGGTGGGGCAGGCGCCTCTCGGGTTGTTGAACGAGAACAGCTGGGGCGACGGCACGGGGGCGATGTGGCCGTCGTTGGGGCACTGGAAGCGCGTGGTGAACTTGAGAGGCGCCGGAAGCCGGATGCCGGAAGCCGGAGCCTGCGACTGAACGACGGCGACGGCATCGCCGTCGCCCTCCATGAACGCGGTCTCGAATGCATCGGTGAATCTCGTGCGCTCCGCGGGCGAAACTGCCAGACGATCGGCGACCACGAGCAGTTCTTTCGCCTTCGTGAGATTCGTTTTCGGCGGAAGCTCGTCCAGATGCAGTGCTTCGCCGTCGGCGACGACGCGGACGAAGCCTTTCGCCTTGAGGTTCTCGACGATCTGCGCGTGCGTCACCTTTGCCGAACGCTTCAGCGGGAACGCGATCAGCACGCGCGTTCCCTCGGGCAGCGCGAGCGTCGCATCCGCGGCGGTCTCGGCGGTGTCCGGCTTCAGGTCGCGGCCGCAAACGGGGCAGAGCGTCCGGCCGATGCGCGCCCAGAGGAGCCGCAGATAGTCGTAGATCTCCGTCGCGGTGCCGACGGTGGATCGTGACGTTCGTGTCGGGTTCTTCTGCTCGATCGCGACCGCTGGAGACAGCCTGTCGATGAAGTCGACGTCGGGCTTCTTCATCCGCTCCAGGAATTGGCGCGCATAGGCCGACAACGACTCCACGTACCGGCGCTGTCCTTCCGCGTAAATCGTGTCGAAGGCGAGCGATGACTTGCCGGAGCCCGACGGGCCGGTGATGACCGTGACCGCCCGGCGAGGAATGTCGAGATCGATGCCCTTGAGGTTGTGCTGGCGGGCACCGCGGATCTGGATTTTGTCCTTCACGAATCAAACTTACTCGCGAGAGGCAGGGGCGAGTGGCGAGACCAGATCAGAGGGGCGAGGGTGAGTGGGGAGTGGGGAGAACCGAGTGGCGAGGGGCGAGGTTGAGTAGGAAGGACGGCGACCGAATCACCGAGATGTGAGAAGTCATGAGGGCGATATCTCGCCACTTCTGAGTCGGTCTCATCCCTCGCCACTTCTCTCGCCGCTCAAACTCCCCGCTCGCCTCTCGGTTCTCCCCACTTCCCACTCACCCTTGCCACTCCCTGCTGGTCTTGCCCCTCCCCTCTGCTCTTACAAGTGCAGTCCCCGACTCCACGTTTGATGCCGCGAACCGTTGAACGGTCTATCTGCCCTTCGTACTCGCCGGTGCCCTTCGATGTTTCGTCGCCTGCTCATAGCCGTAGGCGAGCGTGATCAGTTCTCCTTCACTCCACGCGCGGCCGAAGAAGGTCATGCCGGCCGGAAGCGTGTTGTTCCGCGTGTATCCCATCGGCACGGTGATTGCCGGAAACCCCGTGGCGGGCGAGAAGAGCTGGCTGTTGTCGCCGGCCGGGGTGTTGAGATCGCCGATGAGGCGCGGCGGGTTGCTCCACGTCGGATACACGAGCGCGTCGAGCTTCAGCGAATCCATCATCGCGGTCACCGCGGCGCGGAAACGCTCGCGCATCGCTTCGCGCGCTTTGCAGCCGGGACTGTCTTCGGGAGGCTGTGTAGCGGCCTGCGCCGTCTGCAGCCGAAGCTGAACGGATGGATGGAAGTTGCCGCCGCGGAGCACGTCGTCGACGGTTTTCACCGGCGCATTCTGTCCGCGCGCGGCCAGATAGCGCTCGAGGTCGAACTTGAACGAGTTGCAGCCGCCGCCGCCCGAGCGCGTGACGGCGCTGAGCGAGTCGATGCCCGCAGGGTCGACGATGACGGCGCCCGCCTTCTCGAGATCTTTGACGGCCTTGGCAAACACCGCGACGACCTCACTGTCCTGCGTGGGGCGGCCGTCGCGGTCGACGTGCTCGTATGCCTGGCGGAGCACGCCGATGCGCGTACCCCGAAGGCCGCCGGGGACGACGAACTTCCGGTAGTCGCTCTCGCGATGCCCGCGGCTCGCGGCGGTCACCGGATCATCGGGGTCCTCGCCGGCGACGACATTGAAGATCTCTACCACATCCGCGACGGTCCGCGCCATCGGACCGGCGATGTCGGCGTTGCTGGCCAGCGGCACGACACCGGCGCGCGATGTGAGCCCCATGGTCGAGCGAATGCCGACCAGGTCGTCATGCGCCGACGGCCCGCGAATCGAGTTGCCGGTATCGGATCCGAGCCCCGACTCGCCTTCGTTCGCGGCGACCGCGGCGGCGGTGCCACCACTCGAGCCGGCGGTCACGCGATCGAGCGCGTACGGATTCTTGGTGTAGCCGGGCAGGATCGAGTTCACCGTCTCATACGGTGAGAACGCCCACTCCGCCATGTTCGATTTCGCGAGCACGATCGCGCCGGCCTGGCGAATGCGCGCGACCATCGTGGCGTCCTGCCTGGGAATCCATCCCTTGAGCGCGAGCGAGCCGGCGGTGGTCTGCAGGTCCTTCGTTTCGAAGTTGTCCTTCACGATCATCGGCACGCAGTGCAGCGGGCCGGTGAGTCCTTCCTTCGCGAACCGCCTGTCGAGCGAGTCGGCGATCACGAACGCGTTCGGGTTCAACGTGACGAGCGCGTTGATGGCCGGCCCCTGCTTGTCGTACGCGGCGATTCGCGCGAGGTACTTCCCGACGAGCGCATGGCAGGTGAGCGTCTTCGCCTTGAACGCGGCGTGCACCGCGGAGATGGTCGTCTCCTCGATGCGAAAGGAACGCGGGGAGCCCTGCGCAGTGAGGAGTGAGGGGACCAGCGTTACGGCGAAAAGGCGGAGATTGGATGGTTTCATGGGTTGAGCCAATGGGTGAACCATTCGCGAAGCCGCCCGAGGCGATCGACGAGCAGCCACGGCTCGCCCGAGCGTGAGAGTTCGTGCGACGAACGCGGATAGCGCACGAACTCCACGGGCACTCCCTGCTTCTTGAGCGCGACGAACCATTCGTCGCCCTGTCCGATGGTGACGCGATAGTCCTCTTCCGAACTCACGATGAGAGTCGGTGTGCGCACCTTGTCGACGTGGCGGATCGGCGACGTCTCGTCGTACATCTTCCAGTTCTCCCACGGCTTGCCGAGGAGCTCGGATTCGGTGAGCCCCTGCGCGGCGTCCGAACCGCCGTACCAGCTCACCCAGTCCATGTTCGCCCGATCGGCCTCGGCCGCGCGGAAGCGGCGCGTGTGAGCGGTGACCCAGCCGGTCATGAAGCCGCCGTACGAACCGCCGGTGACTCCCATGCGCGTGGAGTCGACGTCGGGGCGCTTCGCCACCAGGTCCACCGCTTTCATGAGGTCCTGGTAGTCCTCGTCGCCCCAGCGGCCGCGAATCGAATAAGTGAACTCTGCGCCGTATCCGCCCGAGCCGCGCGGGTTCGTATAGAGCACCATGAAGCCCGCACCGGTGAGATTCTGGAATTCGTCGAACCACGTTTCGAGATACTGCGAGTGCGGTCCACCGTGGATGTACAGAACGAGCGGGTATTTCTTCCCGGGCTGGTAGCCGAACGGCTTCATGAGCCACCCTTCGATCTCGCGGCCGCCCACCGAAGGATAGGTGAATTTCTCCGACTCGGCCCAGCCAACCTCGGCGTTCAATGCGTCGTTGAAGTGCGTGAGCTGGCGTTCGTTCTTTCCATCGGCGTCCACGACGTAGAGTTCCGTGGGATTCGTCGGGCCCGAGGAAACGTATGCGAGTTTCGCGTGGTGCTCATCGGAGGAAAATTCCGAGAGGCGGCGACGTCCGCCGACGATCTCCGTAATCTTCTTCGTCGCCGGCACGAGCGAGAATACGCCGGTTCGGCCTCCAATCTCGGCGGTGAAGACGATCGTTTCGTCGGGGCGCCAGAAGTAGGAGACCGGCTCATACTTCCAATCGCCCGTCAAGTTGTCTGGGACACCGCCTGCTGCGTCGACGATGTGAAGCCGGACCGAGGAATACCGGCTGGCGCGGGTGAGATAGGAGATGCGCCGTGAATCCGGCGACCATTGCAGCGCGAACTCGTTTCCGGGGAGTCGCCCCAGCCGGCGCGGTTCGCAGCCCTGCGGGGCATCACACGGCGCCGTGGGCACCACAAAAATGTCGACATCGTTGCGTGGCGCCTCGTCGCGCTGCCGGTCGTACACCAGGAGCGCGAGCGAATCGTTGTACGCAGCGACGGCCGAGTCGCTGCGCAGCTGGGCGTCAGCGGTGAAGGCGATCCATTTGCCGTCGGGCGAGACGGCCTCGTTGTTGTGACCGTACGCGGTCGAGGTGAGCTGGCGCCTGTTCGATCCGTCGAGCGACTGCGAGTAGAGCTGGGTGGCGATGATCGTCCGCGGACCGACGCGCGGAGCGTTGTACCCGATGTCGTTTTGACGGAAGGGGAACTCGACGATCTGCTTGCCGTCGAAACGCTTTGGATCGACCGGGTGCGTGATGGATCCGAACGGCGGTCGCGCGGGACCCATCGCAGCGTAGGGATCGAATGCGGAGGGTGGCGCCGCACGGTCGGGTGCGGTGCCGTACACCATGAAGCCGCGGTCCGCAGGCATCGAGCCGGTTCGAAAACTCTTTTGATCGAATGGCTGAGCGTCGCCGGAGGGTTCGTCCATTCGCGCCACCCAGAGGCCGCTCGCACTGCCGGTGCGACTGGAATTGAAGATCAGCAGCTTGCCGTCCGGCGACCAGCGGGGATTGGTGCTCTCGACTCCCGGTGAGCTGAAGCGGTGTGGCGTGCCGCCGTCCGTCGACACGATCCAGATCTCGGAGTGGCGCCGGTTCTCGGACTCGCGCACTGTGACGACGGTAAACGCGACCTGCCGACCGTCGGGTGAAATCGCGGGCTGCCGAAGGGTGGTGACGCGGTACCAATCCGAAAGCGCGAACGCCCGTTTCGGCTGGGACTGAGACGAGGCAGAGACGGCGAAGACGAACAGCAGTGCGACGGCGCGTTTCATACTTTTCTCCGCTGGCATGGATTGGACTGCGGAAGGGAATGTGGGTTACGCGCCCACGCTTGGCCAACCTTCAGTGTCCTTGGCGGACTGGAGTATGGAGTCGGTTTGATGCACTCTTTCTCGATGAAGATCAGGATCATCGTCGGTGCACTGCATTTCGTGGGCCGTCTCGAGAGCGAACGCGCCCCCGGGACGTGCGCGGCATTTCTCGCGCACTTGCCGTTCCGGGGCAAGCTCATCCAGGCGCGGTGGAGCGGGGAAGCCGCGTGGATTCCGCTGGGTGAACTGAACTTCGGCGTTTCGGCCGAGAACAGCACGAGCGATCCGGCACCGGGGCAGCTTCTGTTGTATCCAGGCGGCGTCAGCGAAACGGAAATTCTCTTTCCGTACGGGAGCTGCCGCTTCGCAAGCAAGTTCGGCCAGCTGGCGGGGAGCCACTTCATCACGATCGTCGAGGGTGCGGAGCAGCTCGGCAGCCTCGGAGAGCGGGTGTTGTGGGAGGGGGCGCAGGATATCGCGTTCGAGGCAGAGTAGCGCAGGCGTGGACGCGGGTGGGATTCGCCGGTCAGCTCGCGTGACGATGCACCGCGACTGAGAGCCGGGCGCGAAACCTGCAAACCATCTGCGCCCGTAGTGACTCTAACATTTTAGTCCTCCTCAGCCGCTCTCCGCCCCGCAACGGAAAGTCGAATGTCCGGCGTCAACGCCGCCAGCGTCAAGATGGACCAGGCCATCTACGACGACGGAAACGAAGACATGGCGTGGGACGGCGTGTGGGATGTCGAGACCCGCATCGACTCCCTCGGCTGGACCGCGGAGTTCAGGATCCCGCTCTCGCAGCTGCGATACGGCGCAGCGAAGGACCACATCTTCGGCTTCACGATCGACCGCGACATTTACCGGTACGCCGTGTACGGCGACACGTCGGTCACGAACCATCCCGGCGGCTTCAACTTCAAGGAGTTCCAGTCGAATCTCGTGTTCCGCTGGGAGTACCAGCCCGGCTCGGTGCTGTTCGTCGTGTGGAACGAAGGGAGGCAGGGTTCGACGTCCGCGGAGGGGAATGCGGACTTCGGCGGTGATGTTCGGGACTTGCTGCGGCTGCATCCGGCGAGCACTGTGCTCGTGAAGATGTCGTACTGGCTGAACTGGTAGCGTGTCGGCGCGCCGCCGGGCCGTGACGAAAGCGCGCCTCCAGTCAAACGCAAAGCCCGGGCGTCCCCGAAGTCGGAGCAGACCCACGATGCGATTCGCCGCTGTATCGCTCGCGCTGTGCGCCATTGGCGTACATGCGCAGACTCCGCCCGCGTCACGCCTGCCCCCGGCGCCGCCCAACGCGCCGGCGACCGTGGTGATTCGCGGCGCCGACGTGCAGTTGCGATATCACGGGATCACCATACTCGACGCCCAGGTGTCGTCGACCGGGGTGGCGCCACGATTGCGCACTCTGGTGGACTCGTCCGGCGGGAAGATCACGCAAGTCATCAGTTGGACCGCGGGCGACGGCCGGGTGACCCTGCGCGGGACGATCCATGGAACCAACGACGCCTTCGCGGTCGACGCCGACCCGCGGGAGAACGGCGTGCCGATCGTGCGGCACAGCGTTGGTCCCAGCTACAACCGGCTCAACCGGGGCGTGTATGCGCGCAGCGGCGACTGGCTGCTGAGCCTGGACTTTCCATCCACCGCGCAGGTGACGCCGGTGGCCGGTGGCGACTCCGCGGCGTTCGCCGTCGAGGCGGCCGGCGGTGAGGTCACGCTGCGATTCCGTCCGCGATACTACCAGAAGCACCGCGGCCTCGCGTACTACGAGCCGTGGACGTATGCGCCGTGGAATCGATCGGCCGCGGGATGGACGTCCTGGTTCGCGTACCGGGACAGGATTACCGAAGCGGACGTTCACTCGGCGGTCGACGCAGTCGCAGAGCGATTGGCGCCGTTCGGATACGAGTACATCCAGATCGATGACGGTTTCCAGCGCCTCCCGATCGGCGTGCCGGAGAACTGGCTCAACACGAACACGAAGTTCCCCGGTGGGCTCACGGGGATGCACGACTACATCGCGTCGCATGGACTGAAGCCCGGACTCTGGACGAACACTTCGTTCGCCGATTCCGCGTGGGCATTCGCGCATCCGAGATATTTCGTGCGAACGCCCGATGGAAAGCCCGCGCAGGGGAACTGGATCGGCTTCGTGATGGACGGCGCGAACCCTGCGACGATGCGCGATCTCGTGCTCCCGGTGTACCGTGAGCTCAAGGCGCAGGGATGGCAGTACTTCAAGGTCGACGCGCTGCGCCACCTGAGGTACGAGGGATACAACAGTCACGCCGGATTCTATGAAGCGCGCGGCGTCGACCGGGTGCGCGTCTACCGGTCCTTCGTCCAGCAGATCCGCAACGTGATTGGGCGGGACGCGTTTCTTCTGGCGTCGTGGGGGCCGCGGCCGGAGCTCGTCGGGATCATCGACGCGACGCGACTGGGGAACGACGGCTTCGGCTACGGCGGATTCGCGCAATTCAATTCGTTCAACAACGTGGTCTGGCGGAACGATCCGGACCACATCGAGATCTCGCGCACGGACGGCTATCGGTCGGCGACGATCACGTCGCTCACCGGCTCGCTGCTGATGCTGACGGACCGGCCCGAGGTGTATCGGAGCGATCGGGTGGAGGCCGCGCGGCGCACCGCGCCGGTCCTCTTCACCGTGCCCGGACAGGTCTATGACATCGATCCGACTCGTTCGAGCCGGCTCTTCATGGTCGAACATGAAGTCAGCGGATCGGGACCGCGTCCGTTCGAGGCCGATCAGCGGCTGCAGCAGACGCTCTACCAGCTCGACATCGCGCGGCCGTTCGAGCGATGGACGGTGCTCGCCCGCACGGCGGGCGCGCCTGACACCATCCGTGTGACCGACCTCGGTCTGTCAGCCGGCCGGGATTACGTGGCGTTCGATTTCTGGAAGAAGCGCTTCCTTGGCGCATTCAAAGACACGTTCGTCTTCGGAGCGATCGATCCCGACTTTCAGGTCCAGGTCGTTTGCTTGCGCGAACAGCAGTCGCACCCACAGTTGCTCGCCACCAACCGCCATGTCAGCTGCGGCGGCGTTGATCTCGAGAGCGTCAGCTGGACCGGCGACGCGCTGTCGGGGGTCAGCCGCGTCGTGACCGGAGACGACTACGAGCTGTACGTGACGGAGCCGGAGGGGTGGACGGCGGAATCCATCGATGCGGGGGGCGCCCAGGCCACACTCGGCGAACGCCGCGACCACTGGCGCCGCATCACCATGCGGGGCGCCCCTGCGTCGCCGCTGGCCTGGACGGTCCGCTACCGGCGCTAAGGCATCGGGTTGGCCTTGGGAAGGCCGAGGCTTTCGCGCGTCCAGAAGACAATGGCGGCGCACGGCGGCAGCCCAAAGGATAGTCTGGCGATTTCAGCCGGAAGCTGCGCCGGACTTGTATAGATCTCAACCCCGCCGATCTCGTCCGGATGCATGTGCCAGTCCAGTAACGCCTCTCCAGGAACGGCGAGCGCCGAGTTCGGGGAAAGGTCGCGGAGTGGAAACCCGTCGAGCAGGATGAGCGGCTGGCAGCCGATGCCCGTGGTCGCTTCGATTGACGCAAAACCGTTTCGGTCGAACGTGTAGCGCAGGCCCTTCCGCGTTCGCAGGAGCTGCGTGGTCCTCGCGGGGTTCTCGCGCGCGACGTCCGCCGCCGTGATGAACTGCCCGATCCCAGCGCTTCGTCGCCGCTCGAACCCCGTCGGGTCGCGACCGCCCGTTATCCGGATGGTGTCGAGCACGGACTTGAGCGACGTCAGAACGACTGTATCAGTGGGCTCTCTCCCGGCGGCGATGTCCACCACGCGGCGTTCAGGCTGGTATCCGATCGACGAGACTTCGAGCGTCTGCGTGCCGCTCGCGATCGAGTCGAGGGTCACGGCGCCGGCCGCGTCGGAGCGCGCGGTCGTCCGACCGAGGATCCTGACCCGCGCGTTGGACACGAAGCGCCCATTCAAGTCACGAACGATCACGTGATACCGCGCGGTGCCCGCGGACATCGGGAAGAGACTCCCGGTGCTCGAATCGGGATCCATCTTCACGGACCCGTTCGATGGGCGAGCGGTGGTGTCGAGGGTGAGGTCGAGTCGGGCTGGCGCGCCGGTCATGGTGAAGAGCACGGCGCCCGTCGTGGCGCCGCCGCGAGCTGCCCACGACACGACCGATGCCGTCGCGGGCACATCGCAACGGACGTACCAGCCGTCGCGGGTCGTTCTCGTGACGACTGCTTGAGTCGAGCGCGTGAAACCTCGGAGAGTCAGCTTGACGTCGACCCACTTGACGAATACGCTGGCCGAATCCAGCCCCTTGTTCGTGGCCGCATTCCGCACCATTCCGACGAGCGCGACGACGTCGTTGCGTACGTTCGAACCACACAGGGCGCGCGTGATCGCGCCTGGCAAGTCAGTCCCGAGAAGAGTGAACGCCGCCGTGTCCGGCACCACAACCCGGCGAAGTGGAACGGACACGCGGAGGGAGTCGAATCGCGGGTGTTCGAGTGCGGCCAGCCACGTGCCGCGCCGCAGCGCGATCGCGAACGTGCCGTTCGAATCCGTGGTCGCTCTCGCCACGCTGCCGCCGACCGAGTCCGCAGCGGTGAAGGCTATCCGAGCGCCGCTCAGCGGCGTGCGCGTGAGCGAATCGAAGACGATGCCGCGAACGTTCACGAGATTCGACGCCGGGTTCATCTGTAGCGCGGGAGCAACGCACGCCGACAACCAGATCCCGACAGTCAAGATGCCGAGCTTGGCGAATGACGGGGATGCAGCGAGAGGCAGGGCACACCGCGGCATGCGTTGCAACATAGGGCGGCAAGGCGGGGGGGACAACTTCGTCTCGCTAGCGGCACCAAGGCGCCGATTCCGCCTCGGGACAGTCTGCGACACCTGCCGCGATTGAAACCCCGGCCACCCCCGTTGCGTTCTGTGCAAGTATCCGCTTGCTTTCCATGCAAGTGACCACTTGCATCCGCGGCCCTCAGCCGCATTGAAATCACCCGACGACCCATGACCGCACCCACTCGCGACCAGATCCTCGACGCCGCCGCCCGGCTGTACGGCGAGCACGGCTTCCGTGGCACCACCACCCGCCGCATCGCGCAGGAGGCCGACGTCAACGAAGTGACGCTCTTCCGCCTGTTCGGAAGCAAGACGGCGCTGCTCCTCGAGGCGCTCCGCGTGCACGGCGTCGAGCCGACCCGCGCGGAGCTTCCCGCGGTTCCCGTGGACCCGCTCGCCGAACTCACCGCGTGGTGTACGCACAAGCGGCGCGCCATCAGCAACATGCGCTCGATCATCCGCAAGGCGATGAGCGAGTTCGAGGAGAACCCCGACATGCCGAAGTGCATCACGCATGGTGCGAGCGCGACCTACGCGTCGCTGCGTGAATACCTGAAGCGGCTCCACCGCGCCGGCTTCACGAACAGCACGGCCGATGTGCCGGCTGCCGCGTCGATGCTCATCAGCACGGTGTTCCACGACGCCATCGCGCGCGACATGATGCCGCATGCGTTCCCGCAGCCGTCGTCCGCCTCGCCGGGCCTCTACGCCCGCCTGTGCCTCAAGTCGCTCGGCTTCGACACCGCGGTCCAGAAGGGACACGGGAGTGGGCGCCGCCGCGCGCTGATGGCCGGCATGATCCTGGTGCTCGCGGGCGCGGCCGCGCCGCTGCGCGCCCAGCAGGCAGCACCCTCTGCGCAGCAGACCGGCGCACCGGCGACCGCGCTCTCGCTCGACGATGCGCTCCGGCTCGGCGGCCTCATCAGCCACACAGTGAAGACCGCCGAGGCCAGCGTGTTGCGCGCGCGGGGCGGGCAATACCAGGCGCGGTCGCAATACCTTCCGCAGGTCAACGGGTCGCTGGCGTACCAGCGCCTCCTTCAGAGCCAGTTCGCCGCCATCGCGGGTTCCGCGCCGGCCGATACCACGTCGAAGAGCGGATCCGGCGGCAGCTCGGGCAGCCTACAGTCGCTCGAGAAGATCTTTGCCGCACCGAACACGATGATCCTGGGCGTGACGCTGTCGCAGAACCTCTTCACTGCGGGACGTGTCACGTCGGCCGTACAGGGCGCGGCGGCGGCCCGCACTTCCGCCGATATCGGCCTCGACGCGGCGCGCGCACAGGTCGCACTCGACGTCGCGCAGGCCTACTTCAACGCGGTCGCCAGCGACAAGCTCGTCGAGATCGAGGACAGCACGCTCGTGCAGGCGGAGCGCACGCTGCAGCAGACGACCGTGTCGCGGCAGGTGGGCGCGGCCGCGGAGTTCGACCTCCTTCGCGCGCGGGTCGCACGCGACAACCAGCGTCCCGTGGTGATCCAGGCGAAGAGCAATCGCGAAATCGCGTTCCTGCGGCTGCGCCAGCTGCTCGGGATTTCGCTCACGCAACCGATCACCCTCACGACGTCCATTCGCGACGAAGGCATCGCGGATTCGCTGCCGAGGCCGCTGCAGCTCAACCAGCCGATCACGATGCCGGGCGGCGATCGCGGGCTGCTGCCCGACACGAGCGTGAGTCATCGCTCGAGCGTGCGCCAGGCGGAGGCCAACATCACGGCGCAGGAGTACGCGCTCCGCGCGGCGAAGTGGGAGCGGCTCCCGTCCGCGCAGGTCAGCTCGACGTACCAGCGCTACGGATATCCGGTGGACGCCGGGCTCGGCCACAACGTGTTCGGCGCCTACTACCCGAACTGGACGGTGTCGCTCGGGCTCTCCGTGCCGATCTTCCTCGGCGGCAAGCTCACGGGAGACCGGATGGTCGCGGAGGCGAATCTCGCCGAGGCGCGGCAGTCGCTCGACCAGGTGAGGGAGCTCGCGGCGCTCGACGCCCGCACCGCGCTGGCCCAGCTCGAGGAAGCGGACGCGAGTTATGCGGCAAGCGTGGGCACCGACACGCAAGCCGCGCGCGCCTATGCGATTGCCGAAGTGCGGTTCCGGGAGGGGATTTCGACGCAGGTGGAACTGCAGCAGTCGAGGACGCAGTACGAGCAGGCCCGGCTGAACCGGGTGCTCGCGGCGCGCGACCTCGAAGTGGCGCGACTGCGGGTCGCACTCCTGAAGGACCTGCCGGTGGGATCGACCGCCGCTCCAGCGAACAGATAGTGGCCCGTCCGCCCGCCACCGACCAATACGAGAAAACACCGATGAGAACTCATGCCAGGAACACTCCGATGCTCGCGAGTCGCACTACGACACTGATCGTCGCCGTCGTCCTCTTTTCGGCCGGGTGCGGCAAGGTCCCCGCCGACGCGTCGGCGACGGCCGGTCCCGCTCCCGTCTCCGTGGGGCCCGAGGCGATCACCGTAATTTCCGTCTCGACGCTCAACAGCGGCCCCGCGATCTCGGGGTCGCTCGCGGCCGAGAAAACCGCGTCGATCCGCTCCGAGGTGTCGGG
>Ga0097691_1001314_pt1 | contig 18618 bp, 21 predicted proteins | sample NGESurdeep072012_8_FD_72858 | JGI IMG/M metagenome (GOLD analysis project Ga0097691, IMG submission 72858) | Arctic peat soil microbial communities from Barrow, Alaska - NGEE Surface sample 210-1 deep-072012 | ecosystem: Environmental > Terrestrial > Soil > Wetlands > Peat ... | reverse complement strand
CTCCAAGAATAGGCAAAGTTTTCTTCCGGCAGATTAACCCCCATGCTCACCTGCGGGCGGAATGACAACCACCATCACACCGAACTACGCAAGAAGGATACGAGCACCTTATTCCACAGTATCCTCTCGATTCCGCAAGCGCGTAGCGAGGATATTTACGCGCTCGTTGAGGTGCGGATGCGTCACAAGATCGAAATTGCTGAGGATCGCATCGTCCGTGATATCACGATCGGCGGTCAGTTCCGCCGCGACTGCGCGGGCGAGGCGAGGCCACTCATCGAGTGCGATCGGGCCGGGCGGCCAGCCGTGGTTCCTCGCATGCACCCAGCCGTCCCAGAACGTTAGCGCAATGTGCAGGCGTCCCAGCTCTGGCGCGGTTCCCCTGGGAAACCGGTGCTCGAGCCAGTCAAAGCGTCGGCCCACCGCGTCATACTGCCCGGCCTCATGGGCCTCGGCATCCAGGCGCAGATTCGACACCAGCGAATCCCGGGCCTCAGTATAGGTCATCATCCGGCACTCCCTCGTTGGCTATTCACGGCTTCGCCCGTCATCGCGTGTTTTTGACGACGTGGACGTTGGGCGACTGCTGCAATATTGAATCCGTTCAGGCGGGCGATTACTCGGACGGTTGCCGCCATCGCGCGCGCCTGGCCGGATCCGCCGATCGCTCTTCGCACCTGGCGAGATTCGCTGGCAATGCGTCGGCGCAGCATCCTCCGCAACGCCTCGACGCCCGCCCGTCTGACTCCGTGCCGTTTGGCGCGCGAGCGACCTGTCTTCCTTGTTTTCCTCGACACTGATTCGAGTCGGTCGGCGAGGACCTGAGCGTCGTGCAGCTCGCCCAGTTTGTCCTGGATATTCGTCAGATAGTGCGTCACCAGTCGAACGTCCGGCGAGCGATGGCCGAAAGTGTCCAGCAGATATCGAAAGCGCCTGATGGCTATGCGCGCCGCATGAGCCTCGTTGCCGTTGCCGGCGCGTTGTAATCGCCGGAGCACCCGCGGCAGGTCTTCGGCGTGCTCCGCGATGAGCTGGGACATCGCGGAGGCCGTCGCAGGCTCTGTCGCGTCCTGAAGGTCTGCGGGATCGAGGTCCTCGAGATCCTCTGCCAGCGTCCCCGCCGCGCGGCCAAGGCGTTTCATCAGCCTGATCGCGAGCACGCGGTGTGCCTTGGCATGCTCGGCCTCGATGCGCTCCACCATCGACCGGGCGGTCGCTCCAGTCACGCGGGAACGCTCCACGCGCTCGCCTGTCAGCCAGCTGCGCTGCACCTCGAGATCGCGCACCTGTCCTGCCAGCCTCGACAGCTTTTGCAGCCGGCGCTCTGCATCTCTGTGAACAGTGTTCCGCAGGAAAGGGCGCCACGCCCGGAGCCAGTTGCGAAGGTGACGCAGTGCAACATGAAGATCGTGCACTGCTTCACGCTGCCGTTCGGCTGCGCGTGATGTGGCGGCTCCGGTGAGCTCCTCGACGGGGACCTCGACACGCGCGGCTTCCTCCAGTGCCCGCTGCAGATATGCCCGGCCAATCAGCCGGGCGGTTGCGCGCGCCGGTTGAGCGAGGAGAGAACGGGTCAGTACTGGAGCGGCCATTGGCAATTCATCGCCAAACGGCGGCTAAGCAATCCGGGTTGGATGATCATCTCCTCGATCAACGCGACGGCTGGCACGCCGGCGCGCAGGAAGGGAAGCACGACGGCGCGCAGCTGCGCCAGGCGGAATCGGCATCATCACTCCTTTAATCTGTGGTGGGCTCCTCCGAGTACAGCCATGCACCGACGCTTGACGCGATAAGCAGGTTCACGAGCCAGATGCCGCAGTAGCTGTACCACAGCGCCGGCGACATCATCCCCGCCTGCTTGTATCCGAATGTGAGAATCAGGCCGAAGACGAAGAACACGAGCGCAACGTACATCGCCGTTCGCACGCCCGGTCCAAAACGCGGGCGAATCGCAGCGTACGTCCAGACGAGCAGAATGCCGACGATGAAGTCGAAGAAAACATACACCGCGATCTGACCACCGGTCATCGCCGCCATCTGATCGCCGAGTCCGGGCTTGAAGGTGTTCGCGTCCGCGCGCATCCGGTCGCCAAGAATTGCGGTGCTCGATATGAAGTCGATGATGTTGAGAACCAGACCCGCGGCCAGGCCTCCAAGAAAGACTTTATTCCTGTTCATGTTGACAGCCATGATGCGCTCCCTGAAAAATGGTGAGCCAGCGGTCGCGTGCCCACACTAGCGCCCCGGATTATCTTGCGCCAGCCCGCAACCCCGCCAGATCCCCCTTGTCCTGAGCATGGTGACACCTTCAGCTGCCGTTACACTCTGGATCGACGCCGACGCGGCCCCGCAGGCAGTGAAGGAGATCTGCATTCGGGCTTCTGACCGGCTCGCGCTCGCAACTGTCCTTGTGGCAAACCAGCGGCTCCAGCTTCCGTTGGGCTACACGCACTTGTCGGCAGTGCGCGTCGACGGCGGTGCGGACGTGGCCGATCGCTACATCGTGGAGCACGCCGTCGCGGGCGATGTGGCCGTCACAGCCGATATCCCGCTGGCTGCTCTCCTGGTGCCGATGGGGGTGGCCGTCCTCGACCCTCGCGGGGCGGAGTACACGACAGAGAGCATTGGGGAGCGACTTTCAGTGCGGAACTTCATGGACGGACTTCGAGGGACCGGAGTCGAGACGGGTGGCCAGGCCGCTTACGGCTCGCGCGAAAAGCAGACATTCGCCAACGCGCTCGACAGGGCGCTCACGCGCGCACTGAAGCGGCGCTGACCGCACTGCGCGGGGCCTCGACCCGGGCTATATCGCGTGCTCTTAGATCGAAAATCCATCCGCACACTTAGCTGGTCCAGGTGCCGAGCATGACCGACAATGCGCCGAAGATCAGCGTAAGGGCAGCAACAGCGCCGACCACGGCCGCCACGACCCGCAGGTAACGCAGCGCACTCGACAGCAGATCCTGATCCGTGCTCGCGCGTTTACCCACTTCCCGGTCCGCGATCCCCCACAGTCCAAACGCGGCAAAGCACACCGCGGCAGCGAAGGGCAAGAGCCAGAGCGCGGGACGCCAGACCAGGATTGCCGCCACGACGATCATGCCGCCCACGACATCCAGGGCAAGCCGTTTATCGGACGCAGCTCTGGCGCGCGCAGCCAATGCATCGGGAAGACTCATGTCCCGGCGCAACATGGAGATCACCATGGCTTCACTCCTGTGTCGTGTGTGTAACTTTAGGCCGATGCATTCCTCGTGCTCAGCCAGCGCCCGTTTTCTGATCGTTGTATTTCTCGCGGCTGGCGTGCCGCGCGGCGCAAAGGCGCAAACTGATGAGATTCAAGTATACACGGGAGAGTTGGCTGCGCCCGGCGAATTCAGCCTCACTGTCCACTCCAACTACACGGCGAGGGGGAGCAGGGTAGCGGCGTTTCCCGGAGGCGTCGTGCCACAGGGCTCGGTGAACGGCGCCCTCGAGTGGGCTTACGGAGTGAGCCAATGGTTCGAGGGCGGGCTTTATCTGCCAGTGTACACGATCACACGAGACGGCAGTCTCCTCGTTGACGGCGCAAAGCTCCGCGCCCTGTTTGCCGTACCTCACGCCGAAACGCGCAGCTTTTTCTACGGCGTGAATTTCGAGTACAGCAGGAACTCGCGTCATTGGGATACATCCCGCTACAGCGGTGAGATCCGGCCCATCGTCGGGGTGCGATCGGCTGAATGGGATTTCATCGTCAACCCGATTCTGGATACCTCGTTCGACGGCCTCTCGAATCTGGACTTCGCGCCGTCCATTCGCCTGGCTTACAATCCGTCGAAGGCATGGGCGCTCGCTGCGGAGCACTACGCCGACTTCGGCACGCTGCACCATCTGGCTCCGCGCGCCGACCAGGTGCACAGCCTGTTCGCTGTCGCCGATTACTCTGCGCCACTTCTCGATGTGGAAGGGGGCGTTGGGTTCGGACTCACACGCGCTTCGGACAAGGTGGTCCTCAAGCTCATTCTCGCGCACACATTCTGATTGCAGACCTCCAAGGCTGCGACCTTGGAATTGCGGTCATCAATGCGAATACCTCCGGGCTTGATTACACCAGTGCGAACGCCCGGACCGGAAAGCTGCCGAATGCCTTTACTTTCACTGGAACGGCGAAGAAACGGCTGCCTGTATCAGGAAGGGCTGCCAGGCCGCGCATGTGTTCGACAATCGGGATTTCGTTTCCGAGAAGAACACTGTGCACTGGACGCTCGCCCGTTGCCACGCTGTCGATATTGAGCGAGTCGATCCCGACGATGGCAGCGCCGGCCTTCGCGAGCCATTCCGCTGCGCGCTCGGTGAGGTGCGGATGCCCCTCGAAATATTTGTCGGTGCGCCAATGCCGATCCCAGCCAGTGCAGAACAACACAGCTTTGCCGCCGACCTGATTCACCTGCAGCGGAACCTGATCGATCCGCGGACCGGCTGCGGGATCGACTCGGACCACCAGGCACTCCAGGTTGGCCAGTGACTCCAGCGGAAGCTCGGACAGATCCTTGCCGTTCTCGTAGCGGTGAAAGGGACTGTCGACGTACGTCCCAGTGTTCGCGACAAGCTCGATCTTGCCGATCTGGAACTCCGTGCCGTGCGCATACTTCGTTCGCGATGCCTCTCGGCTCAGCCAATCGCAGATGACCGGCGCCGGGAATCCCTTGTAGGTGATCATCCCATGCTCGACGGTGTGACTGACATCGATCAGCCGTTTGGACGTTACCATCATGAGTCTCTCGGTTCGGGACGCAGAGCGAGGAACGCAATTGGCGACAATCCCGTTATTACTGCAATGGGCGTGGGTCGAGGCGTGAGGACTCCGCCGCAACCGGCCGCATTCCCGGCCCGGACTGAGCCCGGGCCGGGAATCCCGGAGTCTACAATTCGGCCAGCATGTCCGCCAAGGCATCGAGACGCTCTGACCAATACCGCTTGAGACGATCCGCCGTCTCACGATCGGGCAGCTTCGTGTCAAGAATGTGCGAAGATCCCCATCGAGCCCATCAATCGGCTTATTGAGGTGCCGCTCTGCGTTCGAGCTTGAACTGGAAGCTCTGCTGGACAAGTTGCCGAACGTGTTTCCGGCCTACCTCGGCCGGCGAATAGCGCATGTTCGGGAGCACTGAGCGGACGGCGATGGCGAACAGGTCGTTGGTGGCCTTCAATACCTTGAACGTGTTGACTTCGACATTCCCATCTTGGTTCACGACGAACTGGGCCTGGACTTCACCTTCAACGCGGGCCGAGCGGAGTGCCTTGGGATACCAGGGAGAGCCGGTGCCAGATACTTGCGCTGCCGGCTTTTCAACTTGAAATTCGAAATACGGTTCCACCTCTGAGCTGGCGCGTGCTAATCCTCCTTGGATCCCCGTGCCGCCCTGCATGAGAATCACGTGGGCGTAGTGCGCTTGGGCCGTAATGGCGGGACTATCGCGGAAAATAGCCGTCACTTTGAGTACGCTCCCATCTACGCTCACGAGATGAACTTCCCCTCCCGTCAAGTCAGCGGTTAACGAAATTGGTGTACGAAGGTGAAACGTGTCCGATGTAATTTTCGAAGAAAGTTCCCCGACGCCCACACGCGCAGACTTCGTTGCATAAACAAGCAGAGTAACGTGCGGTTTTGACTCGCACTCGACCGCTACAATCGCAATGTTTTGATGGGAGAGCAAAATGACATTGCTGTTGCCGGTGGTGGGGTGCGTACCAACTCCAGCTCCGAAGCTTGAACTAAGAACGGGCATTTCAGGCCGAGGGGCACGAAATGCAGCTCCCAACACGAGGAAAATAGCAAGGGCTGACGCGACGGCGCGCAATCGTGCGAATGGTTGGCCTACGGATGACATTGCGCGAATCCTCCGATGAAGTTGAGAGGCCGACTCACTGAGAGCGGCGGCGAAGAACGGGCGGGATGATACCTTTGCGCCAACAGCGATGAGTAGCGACGCGTACGCGTGGGCGTCAGGGGTGCGCTCCAGAACACGACGGTCGCAATCCAGCTCTATGCTTGCGCGAAGCCGCCGCATCAGATACCAAAGTGAGACATTCCACGGGAATGCGACCGTCGCAAGCGCAGCTATCCACACAAGAAGTGGGTCGAATGCCTGCGCATGTTGCTGCTCGTGAGCTACGATGAGTGTTTGCTGTTCCGCGGAAAGGCCAAGCGTCCATCTGGGTACGACGATGTCGTACTTGAGTATTCCTGCCAGCGCGGGTCCAACGTGATCAGTGACCAGCACGGACACTCCTTCCACCAGTATCGTCTCGGCTATGGCCACCAGCCGGCGAGCGCGGAGTGAGAGTACGGCGAGGCCGAAAAGCGCCAGGATACTCCCTGTCACCCAAAACCACATCAGAGCGCCGTCGAATGGCTGCAATCCCGTTGACAGTGACTCAAGGAGCGTCGGCGCCGGTGTGGAAGGCGGCGCCACGCTGACCGGCGCATCCGTTGCGAGCAGCAACCCGGCAGTTTGATGGCTTCTGAATGCTGTGGAACTCGCCGTTGTACCAACGATCTCCATCACAGGGAGGCAAACGGCCAAGAAGAGGCCGAACAGCCAAATGCCGCGAGTTGGACGACCCAACGTCATCAAGCATTTCTCGCCGAGGTGACACGCGACCAGCAGCAGGGCAGTAAACACGACACAGTATGCCATGAACAGCGCCATTATTTGGCTCCTCGTTTCGGCTTCATGTCACGGAGAAGTCTCCGAAGTTGCTCAACGTCGGATGGCGACAACTCCTGGTCGTTCACCAGGTTCGTCAAAAGCAGCTCTGCCGAACCGCCGAAAACCGTGTTGAGCATCCTCCGAAGGGCAGTCGTTCCGGCAGCAGCGCGGTCTACGGCTGGCCGATAACGGTGGGCGCGTCCCTCGTCTTCGTGTTTCACGTATCCCTTTTCTTCGAGCGTGCGAAGGACAGTCAGAACCGTGGTATACGCGAGTTTGTCGTGGAGTTTCTCGCGCACCTCAGAAACGGTCGCGGTTCCGAGGTTCCAGAGGACGGTCATGACATCGAGCTCGCGGTCAGTGAAAGCGATTCGCATGGCTATCTACTAAAGGGTTAGTAGATAAATATCATCCGGCAATCCGTCTGTCAACTATATTGTTAGTAGATCGGGCGCAAACGCACAGGCCAAAAGCTCGCTTGCCTTGCAATTGCAAGCAAACTACGATAATCTTGCAATTGTATGTCACGCCCGCACCTGTTGCACCCACCGTCGAAGCCCGAACCCGCGCCAATTCTGGCGAAGGCAGCCGTCAACGCTGCGGCGCGGCTGGGTCTCCGTAACAAACAGCTCGCCGAGATCATCGGGACGAGCGAGGCGTCCGTGTCGCGGCTCCGAAGCGGACGCGGACTCGACCCCGAGCGAAAGGAAGGGGAGCTCGCCCTTCTCTTCCTGCGCCTCTATCGCTCGCTCGACGCTCTCGTTGGCGGTGACGACGCCAAGGCTCGCGACTGGCTGCACGCGGCCAACGATCACATCGGCGGAACTCCGGCAGATCGCATCCGTACCGTGGAGGGGCTCGTCGATGTCGTCCAGTATCTGGACGCGATGCGCGGGCGACTCTGAGCTGCGGTCACTTCACATCTCGCCTTGGCGAGTTGTGGAGGCACAGCATCAGGTCTCGACTCGCAAGCTCGTGGACTCGGCCGAGGAGCAGGCGCTACTCGAAGAAATGATCGACAGGGTCAAGCCGCCCGACATTACCGGTGGCCGGATGCATTATCTGCTCTTCACCCCTTTTCGATATCCTCCACTGAATCATGGCTCGCGCTTCGGCGGGCGCAGAGAGCGCGGGATCTGGTATGGGTCGGTGGACCACCGCACCGCATTTGCCGAGGTCGCTTACTATCGGCTCCTTTTTCTCGAGGGGACACATGCGTCGCTCGGCACCGTAGCAACGGCGCTCACCGCGTTTACGGCACGGGTGCGCACCGCGCGCGGCGTTGATCTGGTCGCACCACCGTTCGACGCGCACCGTCGCGCCATCGCATCGCCGACGAGCTACGCATCGTCGCAGGCCCTCGGCGCCGCGATGCGGGGCGCGGGAGTTCAAGCGTTCCGCTATCCATCCGCGCGGGATAATGAGGGCGGAGTGAGTGTCGGTGTGTTCGAGCCGTCAGTTTTTGGGAATAAAAAACCGACATCGCTCGAGACCTGGCACTGTGCCGCATCGCGAGAGCGCGTGGAGGTCGCGCAGGGGGACTATTTCAAACGCGAGAGGTTTGCATTTCCGCGAGCGCAGTTTCTCGTGCAGGGTGTGCTGCCGGCACCGGCGTTGTGAATCCCGGGTCAGCTACCGCCCAAGGCACCTCACAGGCCAGTCTTTCACTCCTTGATCATGATCAGAAGCATCTTGAACCTCGTGACGGCCTTGACGGCGTGTGGTCGACCGGCCGGAAGCCGCAAGAGGTCACCAGCGGAGAGGTGATGCGGCACGCCCGCCAGCGAGACCTCAGATTCGCCTTCAAGCAAAATGATCAGGGCCTCGAAAGCTGCCGTATGCTCACTCAGACCTTCGTCCTGATCAAAGGCGAACGCTGTCACGGTTCCCGATGCCTTCTTGAGGATAGTGCGGCTGACCACGGCGCCGGGTTGGTACATGACGAGATCCGACAACGAAGTGACGCCGTCGAGTTGCTTCGGTGGCTGCGAATCTTCAGACATGGGCGCCTCTGAATCAGGAGCAAACGGTGCAGGTGGAGCGGCTGCCATACCGCATGGGACCGCGGCCTGGCGCATCAACTCAATTGCTTGCGAACCAAATAGAGCGGCGGTCGAACGCCGCCGCAATGCCGCAGATGCCATACTCGGTTCACTGCTGAAGAGCACGCTGAACCGCCCTTCAGTTGCAACTAACGCTCGAGCTCACCTTGTCGTAGACGCTTGACGATAGCCGCCACGTGCAACGCCGTGGTGTCGAGCACTGGAACATCCGCGATGACCGGCATGGACAGAAGTAACGGCAACTCGGTCCCGCCGAGAATGACCCCGTCGATACATGGAGGAACCCTTCTACCCCACGGTGTTCGCACGTTACGGCATTGTCGTGGTGCCGCCGAATGATCATCCTGCTCCCACGCCTCGGTCTTTAACGGTCAAAGATCACAGCGCCGAGCCCCTGGAGCGTCGCGTGGACACTCGCCAACTCGAGCGCTCGGAGAAGATCGGCACGGGAGATATCCAACCCCATGGCAGTCGACGCCCTCATCCCTCGCTCGGCGAGCGTGAGCATCCGGGTGTCCACGAGGAACAGAATCGGGTGGCGGGCGTCATACAATACCGCCCGAAGGCCGGGCATTGGGACCTCTGAGTGGGGCAGGTGAGTGATCGTCGCCGCTCGAAGTTGGATGGAATCAGGCGGTTGAGCAAACTCGCTGTACGGCCAGTCCGTCGCCGGCTGGGTCGGATATCGCTCCAGTGTAGTCCAGAGCCGGAGGCCGACCTGGTTGCCGAGCCAGATGAGGGCAGGAAATTCGGTGCCGTGCAGTTGTTGCAGCGTCGGGAATTCGTGGGTCCCGGCCTCTGGGTGACCGAAGGGAAGCAGGCGGACTGGAGTGAAGATGCGGGCTCCTTCCTCGATGCGTCCGAAGAACAATCCCACGGTGAGATAGGGTTTGTTCGCCGGTGCCGGGCTCTGGGCGAGCGCGCTCCCGCTCAGGAGAAGACCGGCGAGACTCCAGTACACCCAGCGGCGTCCCATTCGCATACTCCAATTCACTTGACGCTACCTAAAGCCAGAGCAACACTGTTCTATATTGCACGGCGACTCTCGATTCAGCGAGGAGCACGAAGAACGTGAACGTTCAGGAGCTCTACAACCAGTACCAGCCGATCCTGCGCCCGATTCTGCGCATCGGGCCCGTCTTCGGTGGGATTGCGGTGCTCGTGTGGCGGGTGCGCGAGACGCGGGTGCCGATCTCCGGCAAGGCGATCGTCATCCCGCCACTGGCCATGAGTAGTGGCTTCCTGATGTTCCTCGCCCCCATGATGCGAGTCCGCTGGTCCTGGGCGATCGCCGCGTTCCTCCTCGGATTGCTCGTTTTATCGTGGCCGCTGATCCGTTCGTCTCGTCTCGAGCTCCGCGACGGTGTGGTCTACATGAAACGGTCGCGCTCTTTCCTGGTGATACTTCTTGTCCTGCTCGCCATCAGGCTCGGCTTGCACGACTACATCGGCCGCATCATCTCGCCGCTGCAGACCGCCTCCCTGTTCTACCTCATGGCGTTTGGCATGATCGCCCGCTGGCGGCTGGGGATGTACCGGCAGTACCGGCGGCTCGTTGGTGAGCCACGCGTGGGTACCGCCTAACGGAACCGCTTCGTCCAGATCACAACGCTGCCGCAGCCGCTCAGCCCAGCCTGGAATTGCGGCGGCACCGTGCCGTCCGTGTAGATCTCGATACCGGCGATCTCCTGCGGGCGCACCCAGTCATCGATGTCATCGGCGCCGAGGTTGCGCATGTAATGGTCGTCGATGTAGACCGCCGGCGTGCAGCGTCCAAAGGCACCGCGCATGGAGAGATTTCTGCCGAGCCCTCGTTCGTAGTCCAGGCGAACGCCCGGCAGCGTGCTGAAGAGGTCGGACGTGACACGGGGTTGCCGCCGTGCGACGTCCGCAGGCGTCAGGTAGTTGCCCGCACCGCTTCGGCGCCTGGAGTTGAAGCCATTGCTGTCGCGACCGTTCCCAAGGCGGGTCGCCAGAATCTTCACCGTGTCCAGCACCGCCTCGAGCGTGGAGAGCGCCACGTGAACCGGCGCCGCGCCCGCGACGACGTCCACGCGCCTGCGCTCCGGGTAGTAGCCGAGGGAGTGGACCTCGAGCATCCGCGTGCCGACCGGCGCGTTCACGAGCGTCCATTCGCCGCGCTCGTTCGCGCGTGTCTGCGGGCCGTCGGAGATGCTCACCTGCGCGCCCACCAAAGGCTTTCCTCCCGCGGCGGCGATCACCGTGCCGCTAAGGCGCCCGTCACCCATGTGAACTCGACGGGGCGGAGGCGCGAGACTATCCACGCGCTGTGGAGTTTCCCCCGTGACGACGGTTTCTGCGTGCCCGAGGTACAGCTCGCGTCGCAGGAAGCCCTCTGCCGGCACCTGCACCTCGATGAGATCAGTACTGTCCGCGCCACGGCTTGCGAGAAGTGCTACCGTGCCGGCACTCGGCACGTTGCACAGGGCGAACCAGCCGTTCGCCCCCGTCGTGGCCACGAGGCGCGCGAGGCGACGCTGGAGTCCGCCGCGCCCGAGCGAGAACTCGAGCCAATCTCCGGACACCTTGACCCCGGCGACCGGTGCTCCGTCCAGCGCGTCGCGGACGACTCCGAGAAGGACGCCACCTGAGTCCGACGCCGGCCGCGCGCCGCAGATGGCGGCGCGGAGCCGCGCGGCCGACGGGATCGCCAGGTCGGCGATCACCGGCCGGTGGCCATCGACGTACACCTCGCGCAGCGGGACCTCCACGCCGAGCGAGTCGAGCATCGGGTGGATAAAGCCCAGCATGTAGCGTCCATCGGGCACGTCGCTGAGCGTGAACCGGCCCGACGAGTCCGAGACCGCCATGCGGCCAAGGCGCGCCGGGCTGTCGGCTGCGACGAGCTGCACCATCGCGCCGCCGAGCGGCACGCGGGCGATGCTGTCACGTACAACGCCGCTGACGGTGGCGCCGGCGACGTGGTGCGTCGTGTCCGTCGCCTGCGCGTTGGCTAGCCGCGCGAACACCACGACGAAGAGGACGGACCCCAAGCGGCAGCTCATCACCGGAAATGCACCACAGGGTCATCCTCCATTGCTCGGGAGCCACCTGACGCCCAGGTTCTGCTGCAACTACAGTACAGCCATTGCGGCGAAGCCGCATCTGAAAAATGCCGCATTTCCCCGTGACTACTTTGTGAAGACCGAGGTCATCCCGGATTCCACGACGGTCATCGTATTGCCGTCGATCGTGGGCATCCTGGTCCGCGCGCCGTCACTGCTTCGCAACGTGACGGAAGTCCCGAACAGGCTATAGCTGCCGGTTTCGGTATTGCTCTCGTTCGCCACCTGTCCGCTTACCGTAGTGCGCGAATGACCCGACTCGGCGTAGGTACCACCCTCGTAAAGCGTGATGACGTCGTCGATGATTTCCGTCTTGGCCGTGCCGCTCCCGACGATCGTGTAGGGGAGCGGCGCGCCATTTACGGTGCGTAGTGTGTACGCCCCTGTGACGGTGGAGCTTCCCGTCATGCCGTCTCCGAGGCAGCCGACGGAGAGCGCCACGACCAACCCCATCAGCGGGCGAAGCATAGCGTTCTGGGAGTTACCTCTCCGAGGAGATCACGAGTCTGAAACCGTCCGGGTCCTGCAGCCGGAATGCTCGGGCACCGTAAAAGTCCGCCGGTTCCGATTCCAGCATGCCGCCGCGCTCCTTGATCCGGTTCGCGAGCTCGTCAACGTTTTGGGCGGTGGTGATCTGCAGCGAAAGCCCCACTCCCTTGATCCGGTCCACTCCCCTGGCTCCATCGTCCTGGCCGATGAGGATCTGCACGGTCCCGGCGTGGAGTGCCACGGCGGCAACTTTTCCTTCGCGTTTATACTCCTGATGCACCGTGAATCCCACCACATCGCGGTACCAGACGAGGCTCTTCTGGAGATCCTTTACGGTGAGCGAGGCTGAAAGGCTGCGGCCACGGAAGGACTCAGGCTGGGCGCGCGGAATGGTGCCCGGAGGTTTCTGTGAATCGGTGCTCATTGGAATCTCCTGTGTCAGTTTTCGATGGCGTATCAGCGCGGCGGACTCACTCCGGCAACCGCAGCGTCAGCGAACGTTGGCGTTGACTGCGCGATCGTCCGCTCCTCGTCATTCATGTCGGGCAGAATGTCGCCGAACAGCGGCGTGCTGAGATACCGCTCACCGGTGTCGGGCAGCATGCAAAGAATTGTCGATCCTTTTTGCGCATCCTTGGACACTTGTAGCGCTGCGAAGAACGACGCCCCCGCCGACGTTCCCACGAGGATACCCTCCCGCTGCGCGAGCTCACGGCTCGAGCGCATCGCGTCCGCTCCCGCAACAGTGATCACGCGATCCACCAGACCGGCGTCGACCGCGTCGCCGGTGAGCTTGGGAATGAAGTCGGGACTCCAGCCCTGAATTGGATGCGGCTTCCACGCTGGGTGCCGCGACGCCGGACTGTCATCTGCATTCCGCTCCTGCTTCGTGCCGCTCGTCACCATCGGCGCATCTGCCGGCTCCGCGAGAACGATCTTCGTTTCCGGTCGCTCCTTCGCGAGTACGCGGCCTACGCCTTTGAGCGTGCCGCCGGTCCCAAAGCCCGTGACCCAGTAGTCGAGCCGCTGTCCGGCAAAATCAGCGAGAATCTCCTTCGCCGTTGTACGCGAGTGCATGTCGGCATTCGCCTCGTTCTCGAACTGGCGCGTGAGAAACCAGCCGTGCGCTTCAGCGAGCTCGATCGCCTTTTGTACCATGCCCGTGCCGCCCGCGGAAGCCGGCGTGAGAATCACTTTCGCGCCCAGGAAGCGCATCAGACGCCGCCGCTCGACGCTGAACGATTCGGCCATCGTCACAACGAGTGGATATCCTTTGGCGGCACAGACCATCGCGAGTCCAATGCCCGTGTTGCCGCTCGTCGCTTCGATCACCGTCTGACCGGGCTTGAGCGCGCCCGTACGCTCGGCGTCCTCAATGACGCCGAGCGCGAGTCGATCTTTAACGGAGCCGAGGGGATTGAAGGCTTCGATCTTGACGAAGAGGTCGATGCCTGCGGGAGCGAGTTTGTTGATCCTGACTACGGGCGTATTGCCGACCGTTTCGAGGATGCTGGAGAATCGAGTCATCAGTCGAGGCTCATCGTGGGGTATGATGGAAATGTACTATGGTATGATTCCAGATTGGACGCTCAGTTGGAGGTACCGGCGTGCTCACCAGCGCCCGCGTGCTACGAACTCCCTTAGGAGGCTGACCACCGGAAGTGTCGTGCGACCTCTGATGAATAACAGCCTCCAACCGTTGATTTGTTCTTCTCTAACCAATCTGAGAATTTCGTTGCGCCGTTTGGCGTTTGTTCGGATGTCAGCATCTCGTCCATCAGCCCTTTTAGTTCCTCCCGGGTGAGTAAAACGTCCCGCAAGAAAACGCCGAGGATATGACACAATGGGGAGATTGCGGTGGAGTCCAGGCCCGGCCGGACTGAATTCCAGGTAAGGCTCCCGGTGGAGAAATAAGCCCTGTAACCCACGAGCCGGGTCGTGGGCCAACGTCAAAGTTCACCTGCAAGCGAATCAATACAACGCGGCGGCGCCGTTACCGAGATGCCGTCAGCGCACTCGCCGCTTGAGCCATCCGCTCCTCAAGAGCGCGTACTCGCGGCTCGATGTCCGCGAATTCCGCACTCGATGCTTCCGCCCCTCCAACCTGCGCTTCAGCGGGCGCCCGACGGCGCACGAACCGCAAATAACCCAGAGCCAGGGTGATCACCAGCGCGAAGGTCATGACGATGAACCGGGTGGCGGATGTGCCGGATACGATCACCCATCCGACACCGTACAGCATGGTGAAGACTCCGCCCATCAGCAGTCCATTGCTGATTACCGGCAGCTGCATTGCGGCTAAGAGGGAAATCGCCATCGCAAGCGTGGCCAGCGCGACCAGGATGATGCTCGTGCGCCCGCCCCACGCCTCGGTGGTTGCACGACTCGCGTCCTGTACCTTGTTTCGCTCATCGACGAACTTCTGCATCTGGGCGCGATCGGCAGGTGTCAGCGCATTATCCGGCCGGGAATTTCTGATTGCCTGCTGCTCGCGGTCGAGGCTCACGATCCGACTTCTGAATTGCGCATCCGGCGATGGGTAGAACGTGTAGACCCCCACGCCCACGAACGCCGTCACCATCAGACCGAGGAATATCGCGAACAGGGTCTGTAATCCGGTGCCTGATCGAGTATCTGCCATCATGTCCTCCCACACGGGGGTTCGAACCTTCGTGGCATGACGTCTATCGCCCGAGTTCCTTGCATGGAGTGTATACGCATCGGGAGGAACTCGCATCGGGAGAATCCCTGACCGCTACAACGTTCGCCAAGGGGTGCGGGGCCACAGAAATTGCTGCAAGAAGGGCTGACGGGCCGACGCTTCATTATTATTGGGGACGCCGGTCGCCAGATGACACAACCAATCTCAAGGGAGGCTATCATGCTCGATGAGTTTTCTTCATCCACCCAGCGTCGCGGCTTCATCGGCCGACTTGCCGCGGCCGCCATGGGTATCGGTGTGGCCAGCCTTGCTCCGAAAGGGGTCGAGGCCGAGGTATCCCGGGCGGCCGATCCCCAACTCGAGGCTTGGTTCGGCAAGCTCACGGGAAAGCATCGGGTGGTCTTCGACGCCTCTGGAGCCAATGGGGGATTACCGGGGATCTGGCCGCGAGTGTATCTCCTCACGACGGAAGCGACCTACCCCGGAGAAGGCGCCACCGCCATGGTGATCCTCCGGCACCAGGGATTGGCTCTCGCATTCCAGGACAGCGTGTGGTCCAAGTACAGCCTCGGCGAGATGTTCAATATCAAGAGCGGTGATGCGCCCGCCACGAAGAATCCATACGCGACGATCACCGGCCCGCCGCTGCCGTCTCTTGGCATCGCAGAGCTGCTGAAGACCGGCTCGCTGATCGGCGCGTGCGATGTCGCAATAACTGTCTACAGCAGCGGCGCGGCAACCAAGATGGGAATGGACCCCGCCGCGGTGAAAAAGGAATGGATCGCCGGACTGCTGCCCGGAATTCAGGTGGTTCCGTCCGGCGTCATGGCGGTGGCGCGGGCGCAGGAACTCGGGGCCCGCTACGTTTTCGCAGGGGGATCCCAATAGTCCACGGTTAACGGGGGCTCGACCGGGCCCCCGTTCCCTGAAGGAGCGGTTCAGAGGGCTTTCATCAGCCGATACGTAAACTCGAGCTGGTCATAGAACTCCTTCACTCCGATGCGCTCGTCGAGCCCGTGCGCGCGTGTGTCGGGCCCGCTGTTCGGATCGACGAAAAGCCCGTTCACGCCGTACACCGGAAGCCCCGCGTTCCGCAGAAAGAGCCCGTCCGTGGCCCCGGTCTCCATGTTGGGCACGACCGGAAGTGGACCCCAGAGCGAGGCGGCGACCGAGCTGATTGTCCGCTCGACGCCTGCGGGTAGCGGTGATGGCGGACTGGCCGTGGCAGTGTCGGCTCGCGTCACCGCGACCGCGGTGTCGGCGACGAGCGAGCGGAGCGTCGTCTCGACGACGGCTGGGTTGTTGCCCGGCAGGATGCGGCAGTTCACCGTCGCTTCGGCGCGCTGCGGCAGCGCGTTCACCGCGTGCCCGCCCGTGATTTCCGTCGCAACGCAAGTGGTTCGCAGCTCCGCGTTGTAGAATGGCGAGCGCGCGGCCAGCCTCGCCGCGGCGGCGCTATCCGGGGTGCTGTTCGCGCTCACTGCACGCATGTCGGCAGCAAGCGCACGGTCGGCGTCGCTCAATGTTGCGTTACGCGAGAAGTAGCCGCGCGTCACTGCGTTCATTTGCACGGGGAAGTCGTACGCTGCGACCCGACCCAGTGCGGCGGCGAGGCGGTAGATCGCGTTATCCTTGCCCGGAAGAGAGCTGTGTCCTCCCGGGTTCTGTACAGTGAGGTGGTACGTCTGGAACACTTTCTCCGCGGCCTGGATGTCGAGCGCGATCGGCTTCCCGTCGCGCAGCTCGCCGCCGCCGGCATCCGCGTTGAGGGCGTATTCGGCGTCGATCAGATCTCGCCGGTGCGCGAGAAGCCACCGAATTCCGTTGTACCCGCCTCCTCCCTCCTCGCCGGCGGTGAGCGCGAGCACGTAATCGCCCGCCGGCACAACGCCTTCCTGCTTCATGCGCAGCAGCGCGGCTACCGTCGCCGCGTCCCCATTCTTCATGTCGAGCGTGCCGCGGCCGTAGAAGTGGCCGTCGCGCTCGGTGAGCGTGAACGGATCGAGCACCCAGTCGGCGCGGCGCGCCTCGACGACGTCGAGGTGGCCAATGAGCAGGATCGGACGCCGCTTGCCGCTTCCTCGGAAGCGGACGACCAGGTTGCGGTCCTTCGCATCCGGCCCGCTGTCGGGGCCGACGATTTGTACGTCGGCCGCGGGGAAGCCGGCGGCGCGAAAGCGGGCGGCGAGGAGCTCGGCAGCTTTGGTTGTACTGCCAGCGGAATACGTAGTATTGGTCTCGACGAGCTCGCGCAGCAGGTCGCGGCCCAACGACTGAAACGGCGTAAGAGGCGCCTGCGCAAGCGCCGGCGCGGTTACACCGATGAGTAGCGACATGAGGATGATCTGACGCATGAGTTGCCTCCGAATCTGAATCCATGCGGCGCCGGGCAAGAACGGCGGCTGGCGTGGAAATCTGCAGAACAGCCTGTGTCTGCGCTAACTTTAGACGCATGCCGGGCAACAACCGAACAATTGCGATCCTCACCGGTGGCGGCGACGTCCCCGGTCTCAATCCGGCGATCAGGGCGATCACGATCCGCGCGCTGCGCGAAGGCTACCGCGTTATCGGCATTCGGCGCGGTTGGGCGGGCATCGTCGACTACAACCGGGAGGACGGCGCCGACAACTCCGAAAACGTGCGGGAGCTCTCGGAGGCCATCGTGAATCGTGCCGGGCGCACCGGCGGCACGTTTCTCCACACCTCTAGAACACGTCCAAGCCACCTGCCACGCGAGCGCGTGCCGGCGCATCTCACCGGCTACAACTTGGCCGTCAACGACGTCACGAAGGACGTGCTCCAGAACCTCGAGCACATCGGAGTCGATGTGCTGATTCCGATCGGAGGTGACGACACGCTCAGTTACGCCAAACGCCTGCACGATGAAGGGATACACGTCGTCGCCATCCCGAAGACGATGGACAACGACGTGTACGGCACCGATTACTGCATCGGATTCAGCACGTGCGTCACGCGCACGATCGAGCTTACCCACCGGCTGCGCACATCGGCCGGATCCCACGAGCGCTTTCTCGTCATCGAGGTGTTCGGCAGATACGCCGGCTTCACAGCGCTCCTGCCGACGATGGCCGGTGCGGCAGACCGCTGCGTCATCCCCGAGCATGCAGCCGACCTCGAGCAGCTGACCGAGCTGATGACCTACGACCACAACAGGAATCCCAGCAAGTACTCGGTGGTGCTCGTCTCGGAGGGAGCACACCTCAGGGCGCAGGAAGGAATGAGCTTCGAGAGCGAAGAGACGGACATGTTCGGGCACCGCAAGCTCGGCGGCATCGGTGACAAGGTCGCCGCCGCGCTCAAGGAGTACTCACCCAGGTACAACAACGGCCGCAGGATCGACGTCGTCGCCCAGCAGCTCGGCTATCTCGTTCGCTCGGGCGATCCGGATGCACTCGACTCGATCGTGCCGATGGCGTTCGGCAATCTCGCGCTGGACCTGATCCTGAAGAAGGAATTCGGTCGTCTCGTGAGCGTCCACCGCGGCTTTTACGACAGCGTTCCGATCACGAGCGTGACGTCGGAGAAGAAGATCGTCGACGTCACGAAGTACTACAACACGGAGCGCTTGCGGCCGATCTACGAGTTCGACGGCGCGCCGCTGTTCA
>Ga0097691_1001313_pt1 | contig 18618 bp, 9 predicted proteins | sample NGESurdeep072012_8_FD_72858 | JGI IMG/M metagenome (GOLD analysis project Ga0097691, IMG submission 72858) | Arctic peat soil microbial communities from Barrow, Alaska - NGEE Surface sample 210-1 deep-072012 | ecosystem: Environmental > Terrestrial > Soil > Wetlands > Peat ... | reverse complement strand
CAACAACCTGTACTCGACGTCGTGTACGTCCTCGTCTTTCTGCATCGCTGTCGGCAATTACCGTACTGCCGCGCACCACCAGGCCCTCATTGAGCGATGGAACGGGTCAATCTGGACGATCGTCCCGAGCCCGGATTCCAGTTCCGCGCAGGACAACTACCTCTTCGGCGTCTCGTGCAGCGCACCCTCGGCGTGCACTGCGGTCGGCAACTACTCCACCGGGACCAATTATCAGACGCTGGTCGAGCGCTGGAACGGGCAGGCGTGGTCCATCGTCCCTAGCCCGGACATGAGCCCCACCCTCGACAACTACCTGTCGGGCGTGTCGTGCCTCACCGGTGCGGCGTGCACCGCGGTCGGGGCCTACAACAACGGGACCAAAACCCAGACGCTGATCGAACAGTGGAACAGCACTGCGTGGTCGATCGTAGCAAGTTCGGATACCAGTGCACTCCAGGACAACTATCTGGAGGCAGTGTCCTGTACGACGGCGTCAGCCTGCACCGTCGTGGGTGCCTACAACGCCGGTACCCAGACCCAGACGCTCATCGAACAGTGGAACGGTGCGGTGTGGGCTATCGCATCGAGTCCGACCGTGCCGGGAAACCAAGGGGACAATCTCTACGGGCTGTCCTGCTCAGCCGCCTCGGCCTGCATGGCGGTCGGCGAGTACTTCGACGGGACCCACAATCGGTCGCTCGTCGAACAGTGGAACGGCCTGACGTGGACCCTGGTGGCGAGTCCCCAGTCCGGATCGGCCGAAGACAACTTCCTGGAGAGTGTGTCGTGCAGCTCGGCGTCCCTGTGCACGGCGGTCGGCTATCTCTTCAATTCGACGAAGAATCAGACGCTCGTCGAACAGTGGAGCGGATCCGCATGGTTGATCGTAGCCAGCCCGAATACCAGCACCACCGAGGACAACTTCCTCTACGGGGTCTCCTGCACGAGGATGGGGACAGGATGCATCGCCGTAGGCACCTTCAGCTCCGGTGGGCACGGTCAGACCCTCGTCGAGGGCCTGACCGTGCCGACGGGCTACTGGGAGGTCGCCTCGGACGGCGGGATCTTCGGATTCGGCTTGGCTCCCTTCTTCGGCTCGACCGGAGGCATCCACCTCAATCAGCCCGTCGTCGGAATGTCCGCGACGGCGGACAAGGGTGGCTATTGGATGGTGGCCAGCGATGGGGGGATATTCAACTACGGGGACGCCGGGTTCTACGGTTCGGAGGGAGGTACCCACCTCAACAAGCCGATTGTCGGCATGGTCGCGTCGCCGGATGGAGGGGGCTACTGGGAGGTGGCCTCGGATGGCGGTGTCTTCAGCTTCGGCTCAGCGCGATTCCTCGGCTCGGCCGGGAGTATCCAACTGAACAAGCCGATCGTCGGCATGGCCGCCTCTCCGAACGGGGACGGGTATTGGCTGATTGCCCGCGACGGCGGCATCTTCACCTACGGCGACGTCGTCTTCTACGGGTCGAAGGGGAGCGGCCAGCTGAACAAGCCGGTCGTGGGAATTGCCGCCACACCCGACGGGTTCGGCTACTGGGAGGTGGCCGCTGACGGCGGTATCTTCACCTTCGGGTCTGCCAAGTTCTATGGCTCGACCGGGGGGATCCACCTCAATCAGCCGATCGTAGGAATGGAGCCGACCCCGGACGGGAAGGGCTACTGGCTGGTGGCCGCGGATGGCGGCGTCTTCAGCTTCGGCGATGCCGTCTTCCTGGGCTCCATGGGCGGTACGCAATTGAACCAATCCATCGTCGGCATGGGGTAGCGAACGCCGGTTCTCCACCCGTGCCCCACCGGCCGGTCACGGTGCGGCCACAAACGCGATCACTTTGGCGCGCACCAGGGGCCATGCCGCATAGGCGTGGTTCTCGCCGTCGTTGAGTACCACCGTCGCGGCGCAGCCATTCGAGTGCAGTGCTGTCGCCAAACCGGTGGCCTGGTCTACGGGGATGAGTTCGTTCGTGCTGTTGATGATCAGCCAACGCGCGGGGCAGTTGGTCGGGGTCACCGTGAGGGCCGGCGACCACGGAGTCTCCTGGGCCGACGTGCAGGACACAGCCGTGCACCCCAGTCCCTGCTCGACCCCGGCGAGGCCATCCGCCGAAAGCGTGCCGGTCTCGCCGTCGTGGACGAGGGTGGCGAAGTCCGTAGGAGCGGAAAGGGTCACGACCTTGGCGATCGTTCCCGGGATGGAATTCAGGCTCTGCGAGGCTGAGGCGACGAGTTGGCCCCCGGCCGAGCCCCCGATCATGGTGACCGCTTTCGAATCGGCATTGAGCCATGCCGCATCGTGGATGGCACTCCTCGTGGCGGCGACGACATCGTCAATCTCGCGGGGGAACGCACCGGTCGCGGTGAACGACCGGTAGTTGACGTCGAACACGGCGAACCCGGCCTGTTGAAGGTCCATGGCCTCGGTCGTCATGAACTCATGGGGCTCGGAGTGCCACCCTCCGCCGTGCACCAACACGACCAACGGCGCACCAGGCCGGGCCGCCGGATAGGCCTTGATCTGCTGGAGCGGGTCGGATCCATACGACAGGAGCCGGTCGGCAGTCGCCGCCTTCCCCGAGGTAGGGGATCCGGTCCCCGCTCCGTGGTTGCCGTTCGAGACCAGGACCAGGACGACGGCGGATGCGATCACCACGACGAGTCCGACGACGATCCCGGCAATCAGCCCTGGACGCCTGCCATCTCGACGATGAGCAGGGCCGGGTACTCGAGGTGGTGGTGCACCAGGAGACGCCGTCGATGTCCGGGTTTCTGCATTCACAGGGATGTCTCCACGGTCGAGTGGTGCGTGGACGAGCGGTGGGCCGGATTACCTGCGCAGGTCCAACGATGTGGGTGTGCGGACAGTCAACTGCCGCCCCGCCGTCGTGGATTCAGGTTACCCCCGCATCCTCCGAATTCTTAGTCGGGTCCCGACGGTCTTCGGCGGTCACCAGGTGAGGGGGAGTGCGCACCCGTCGGGCCAATGGAGCTGGACCACGATCCGGAAATCGATCCGAGGTTGCACGGCGGAGTTGATGACCATGATCCGGGCATGCCCTGTCCGCGCTGCTTGGCCTGCGCTACAGCACGTTGAGCGCGAACACCTTGCTGATCGACTTCGTCGGGGACGACGAGTCCGAGGCCTTCACGGTGAATCGGTACATTCCTGCTCTCGAAGGGATGCCGGATAGCACGCCGTCGATCCTGAGCTTGAGCCCAGAGGGAAGCCCATCCGAAGTCGTGAAGGTGTAGGGAGCCCTCGCCCCATAGGCGAGGATCAGCGTCGAGTACTGCGCCGACCGATGCCCGTTGGGCAGGCCACTAGTGACGAAATACAGTGACCGGGGAATTTCCTGTTCCGTCTTGATGGTGGTCGTGGTGACCGGCACCGTGGTCGTCGGTGGGACGGTGGTCGTGGTGACCGGCACCGTGGTCGTCGGTGGGACGGTGGTCGTGGTGACCGGCACCGTGGTTGTCGTCGGCGGGACCGTGGTCGTGGTCGGCGGGATGGTGGTCGTCGGGCTGGTGATCGGCACCATGTTGGCCAACGCCTGGCGGAGTGCTGCAGCCGTCAGTGGATTGGCGCCGTTGTCGATGCTGGAGGGTCCGTAGTCCCAGAAGCCCACGTCACGGACGTGGTTGGCGGCGGCCCAGCCCATCATGTCGGTGATGAAGGCCGGATTGTCCCCGCCGCACACCGGGCCGGTTGCGGTGAAGACCCCGCTGTTCGGTGCCGAGGGTCCGACGCCAAGACCGAGTTCCGGGATGGCCATTGCCTTGCCGTGGGCGGCAGCGAGCCCGGAGATCCAGTTCAGCCCCCAGGGTTGTGCCTGGATGTTCTGGAATTCCTGGGCCGGCCCCGGGTAGGTGTTCCAGGCCTGGTCGTAGACATCGAGACCGACGACGTCAACGTAGGCGTCCCCCGGGTAATAGTTGTCGAAATTGCCCATGGCCTTGTCCGACCACCCGCCGGCACCCCTGCTGACATTCCATTCGAAGGTGAAGTTCGCCCCCGGCACGGCGCGCATGGTGTTGACGATCTGTTGCCAATAGGCGACGAAGGCTGGTGCCTGGCCGGCCGCAAACCAGGGGAAGCTCGGCATGTTGAACTCCCACCCGAGGCGGAGCGTCGAACTCCCCTGTCCGTTGGCAACCAGATTGGACGCCAACAGGGAGAAGTAGCTGTTGTAGGCGCCTGTTGCTCCAGTGGCCAGGGAGACTCCGCCCGTGCTGGGAAGCATCGGGACTCCCCAGACCATTGGGAGGTTGGTGGCCCGCCACCGCTGAATGAGCCACATGTCACTGTCGACGCCGGCCCAGCTGCGTTCGTCGAAGTAGTCCGACCCGAGCGCGATCGGTTGCGGCAGAGTGCTCGACAGCTTCGTCAGGCCGGCTGTGTTGCCGACATTGTCGTAAGCGGAGAACCTCCACGACGGTCCGGCCGCTGCGGAATTCGACTGGAGGCCGAATCCTGTCGATACGAGCAGCACTACGAGAAATGCCGCGATCCAGTTACGGTGAATTGCCTTCACAAATTGCCCCATACTGCGCGTATCGGTTCCCCAGTTTCTTAACTTGAGGACGTTGTCGGGACTTCTTGAAATCTGAGCGTCGGACTAGTCCGGTTGGGTCGTAAGTCCCAATTTGCGCGGCGGACGAGAACCTAAGAGACGTTCGTCGCTTTGACACCCCGGCCTTGCGAACCCATCTGGACGGCCCGGGCTACCACTGCCGGAATCGGAAGTCGCCGCGATCTGGATTAGTCGAACGGCGCGTGCTCGGGGCACCCGCCTTCATTCCTGGTTGCGGACCGGTTGCTGAAACCATCGGCGAATCTCACGAGGTGACCACGCCGCGTGGTGAGTCCGCCACAGGCGTGGCATTGACACAAACCCTGCTTCTGCTGGGGGACTGACTGGTGTTACCGTATTCATTCGCGCTAAGGCTCGAGAACGCCGGATCGGAGGCGTTGGATGGTGGGGAGTTCAGGGGCACGATGACAGATCGTCTGCGACGTCGACTGGTGAGATCTGCCCGGTGGGCCGCGCTTCCGTGCGCCCTGGTTGTGGTGCTCGCCTCTCTGACCACAAGTGCTGTACCCGCCGGAGCCTCCGGAGGGCTGGCTGTTGTGCAGCAAGTGAGCACGGACCCCCTCACCAACACGCCGTCCGTACCTCCGGGGATCCACCACGCCACCGAGGTCGAGACAGACACGCTGTCGCATGGCTCCACGATCGTCTCGTCGTTCCAGGTGGGCCGGTACTCCAGCTACGGCGGTACGGCCACGGGCTGGGCGACGTCGACCGATGCGGGCACGACCTGGCAGCACGGACTGCTTCCCGGTCTGAGCGCTGCGTCACCCAGTCCGAACAGCGCCTACATCGGTGTTGCCAACCAGAGCGTGCTGTACGACGCCAAGAACGCCAAATGGCTGATCCCGACCGTGGCGGACGTCCAATGCTCAATACAGGCGCCGGCCTCGAAGAGCTGCGTCGGACACGTCGCCACCGAGCACTCCCTCATGGTCAACGCCTCGACGGACGGAGTGACGTGGAATCTGCCGGTCACCGCGGTGGCCTCGAATGTCGACAAGCCGTGGGGCGTCTGTGACAACTCGCCCGCCAGCCCCTTCTACGGCACGTGCTACGTCGCCTACGCCCAGATCGACGACTCGGACCGGATCGCCCTCGTCCACACCACCGACGGTGGACTGACCTGGTCGGCTCCCGTGACGACGCCCTCCAACCAGACTGCCTACAACACGAATCCCGTGGTGCAGCCGAACGGCCGCCTGGTGATCGTGACCACGGATGACACCTTGAACGGCGGGAACGGCAGCCAGCTGCTGTCCTTCGTCTCCAACGACGGAGGTGCCTCGCTCAGTGATGCCGCGACCGGCCTAGGCACGCTCCCGACCATCCAGTACCACCAGCCGGCCGGCCTCATCCGGGGCAAGAACAAACCCACGGTCGACGTCGATGCCGCGGGCACGATCTATGCAGCCTGGGCGGACTGCCGGTTCCGTCCTGGCTGCACCCAGAACGACATCGTGTATGCCACGTCGACCGACGGCATCCACTTCACCGGGCCGATCCGGGTGGCGGCCGACCCGATATCGAGCACCATCGATCACTTCATCCCCGGATTCGCCGTGCGCCCCGGTACGTCCGGCAACTCCGCCGAGCTCGGGGTCGTCTACTACTCGTATCCGACAGCCGGCTGCACGCCTGGCACCTGTCGGTTGAATGTCTTGTTCTCCTCGTCGATTGACGACGGGGCGACGTGGTCGACCCAGCAACTGAACACCACGCCGATGCTGCTCAGCTGGCTGGCGCCGACCGGCCTCGGCCCGGCGGTAGGCGACTACGAGTCCGTCTCCTACGCCAACGGCCACGCCGTGACGGTGTTCCCGCTGGCCCAGGCTGCGGCGCCGGGAACCTACAACGAGGCGGAGAACGCCGCGACGCTCCCGTGGGCCGGTGGATCAACGATCACCGACACCGGGGGATCGGGGCAGACCGCCGCCGTCTCGACGGACTTCGGGAATCCACTCCAGGCGACTGTGGTGAGCAGTGCCACGGGAACGCCCGTCTTGGGTGCGACGGTCACGTTCACCGCCGCTGTGGGCGCGTCCGGGGCGAGCGGGACGTTCACGGGGGGAGTGACAACTACGACCGCCACGACCGACATCAACGGTCTGGCGACTTCGCCCACCTTCACCGCCAATGGAACGGCGGGCAACTTTGCCGTCACGGCATCGACTCCCGGCGGATCCACCCAGTACATGATGGCCATTGCCGGAGCACCCGCCACAATCAGCCTCGGGGCAGGCACGTCCGGACAGGGCGCGCCGATCAACTCGACGTTCGCCACACCGTTGGCGGTCACGGTCGACGACGCCAACGGCACACCGGTGCCCGGGGCATCGGTGCACTTCACCGCACCGGGCTCGAGTCCGTCGGGCACGTTCGCGGGGTCGGTTGCAACCGCCACCGTGACCACGGGTTCGGGCGGAATCGCAGTCGCTCCCGACTTCACTGCCGATTCGACCACCGGTACCTATTCCGTCGGCGTCACCGCAGGCGGGGCATCGAGCTCCGTCCAGCTGACCAATACGAGCAGTGCACCGGCGAGCATCGTCGTGCTGGCTGGCGACAGCCAGTCAGCCGTGGTCGGCACGACGTTCGCTACGCCACTGTCGGTGAAAGTCCTGGACGACGCCGGTCAGCCGTACCCGGGCACCCAGGTGACATTCTCCACACCGCTGAACCGCACCTCGGCGACGTTCGTGTCGAGCGGGACGAATACGACCCAGATCCTCACCGACGCTTCGGGTGTGGCTACGGTTCCGATCACTTACGCGGCGGCCGGGGCCGGTACCTACGCCGTTTCGGTGGCCGACGGCGGGGCCACCGCCACCATGAGCCTGACCAACAGTCCGGGACCGGCGGCTTCCATCACGGTGGTCCCCGCCACCAACCACCAGTCCCAGCTGGCCAACCAGCCGTTCAACTCGACGTTGCAGGCCACCGTCACCGACTCGCTGGCCAATCCGATCAGCGGGGACTCGGTGACGTTCACCGCTCCGGCCAGCGGCCCGAGCGGGACGTTCGGCGGCCTCACGTCGGCGGTCGTCACCACGTCGTCGACCGGTGTGGCGACGTCCCCGATCTTTACGGCCAACGGCAGTCCGGGCACGTACGCGGTGTCGGCCACCGCAGCCACTGGAACCCTACCGACAGCCAACTTCACCTTGACCAATACGCTGGCGCCGACGATCACCAGCGCCGCGGCGGCGACGTTCGGGCTCGATGTCCCCAACACGTTCTCCGTGACGACCACGGCAAGCCCGGTCCCGGTACTCACCGAGGTCGGTGCCCTACCGACTGGTGTCACCTTCGTCGACAACGCCAATGGGACGGCCACCCTTGCGGGCACTCCGTCATCCACCGGAACCTTCCCCATCACAATCGGTGCCGATAACACGTGGGGCACGGCGGCGCAGCAGTCGTTCGTCCTGACCGTGGACGTCGTGCCGGCCGTCACCGGCATCAGCCCGGCTACCGGCCCAGCGTCTGGCGGTACCACGGTGGCGATCACCGGCACGGGCTTCACCGCGGCGACGGGCGTCTCGTTCGGCTCCACGCCGGCCACTGCGTTCACCGTCGATTCGGATACCAGCATTACGGCCACCGCACCATTGGGGACCGGCAGCGCTGACGTCCTGGTCACCGCCCCCGGCGGAACGTCGCCCACGTCACCTGCGGACGTTTTCACCTGGGCACCGGCACCGGTCGTCACCGCCATCAGTCCGGTAGCCGGCCCGCTCGGTGGTGGGACCTCGGTGACGATCACTGGGACAGGGTTTACCGGGACCACCGGCGTCTCGTTCGGCTCCACGCCGGCAACATCGTTCACCGTCGTTTCCGACACGCAGGTCACGGCCACCTCCCCGACCGGTGTGGGCACCGGGGACGTCGTGGTCACCGCCACCGGCGGAACCTCGGCCGCCACGCCGGCCGACGTCTTCACCTGGGCGGCGGCACCGGTCGTCACCGGCATCAGCCCGGGATCCGGCCCGACCATCGGAGGGAGCTCGGTCACCATCACCGGGACGGGCTTCACCGGGGCGACAGGCGTCTCATTCGGCCTGACGTCGGCCACCTCGTTCACTGTCGTCTCCGACACCCAGATCACGGTGACGGCACTGGCAGGAACCGGTAGCACGGACGTCGTGGTGACCGCCCCTGGTGGCACGTCGGCTACGTCCTCTGCCGACGTGTTCACGTGGGTACTGATCCTCGCCGTCTCCGGCGTCAGCCCGGCGGCCGGTCCGGCCAGTGGGGGGACCCTGGTGACGATCACCGGAGCAGCGTTTACCGGAGCGACGGCTGTTTCGTTCGGCCCGACGCCGGCCTCCTCGTTCACCGTCGTTTCCGACACCCAGATTACGGCCACGGCACCTGTCGGTACCGGCTCCGGAGACGTAGTGGTGACCGCCCCTGGTGGCACGTCGCCCACGTCGCCGGCCGACGTCTTCACCTGGGTGCCGGCCCCGGTCGTCGGCGGCGTCAGCCCGGCGGCCGGTCCGGCCGGTGGAGGGACTCTGGTGACGATCACCGGGGCGGGGTTCACCGGGGCGACAGGCGTCTCGTTCGGCTCGACTCTGGCCACCTCGTTCACCGTCGTCTCTGACACCAGTATCACGGCCACGTCCCCTGTCGGATCCGGCTCCGGAGACGTCGTGGTCACGACCGCCGGCGGACCATCGGCCACGTCTCCGGCCGACCTCTTCACCTGGGTTGCCGCTCCGGTCGTCACTGGAATCAGCCCGACGTCAGGCCCGATCGGTGGCGGGACTTTGGTGACCATCACCGGAACGGGCCTGACCGGGGTAACAACCGTCTCATTCGGTTCGACGCCGGCCACCTCGTTCACAGTCGTCTCCGACACGGACATCACGGCCACTGCTCCTGCCGGATCGGGAACCGGAGACGTCGTGGTCTCGTCGATTGGCGGGTCATCGGCCACATCGCCGGCCGACGTGTTCACGTGGGTGCCGGCCCCGGTCGTCACCGGCATCAGTCCAGCTGCCGGTCCGAACGCCGGCGGCACATTGGTGACCATCAGCGGTTCCGCCTTCACCGGTGCCACTTCCGTTGACTTCGGGGCGACCGCAGCCGCATTCACGGTCCAATCGGCCACCGCGATCACTGCCACGGCTCCACCAGGTACGGGCACCGCTCATATCGTGGTCACCACGCCGAGTGGCCCGTCAATCCCGTCGGCGGCCGACGTGTTCACCTGGATGCCGGTGCCAGTGGTCTCCTCGATCAGTCCAACGTCTGGGACCAGCACCGGTGGCACGACGGTGATCATCTCCGGATCCGGGTTCACCGGGGCGACCACCGTCGCCTTTGGGGGTACGGTAGCCAGCAGTTTCACGATCTCGTCCGACACGTCGATCTCCGCGGTCTCGCCCGCGGGATCTGGACTGGTCAATGTCACGGTCACCTCCCCCGGGGGAGTCTCGACGGTCTCGTCGTCCGACCACTTCACCTTCATTGCTCCCCCCGGGCCGCCAACGGGTGTGGTGGCGACGGCCGGCCACGGTTCGGCCTCGATCACGTGGGTGCCGCCGGTCTCGACTGGTGGTTCGCCCATCACTGGCTACACCGTCACGTCCTCGCCTGGCGCCAAACACTGTGCAACGGCGACCACGACAACGTGCAGCGTCACCGGCCTCACGAATGGAACGACATATCAGTTCAGCGTCGTTGCTGCCAACGTCGAGGGCACCGGGACCGCCTCGACACCGTCGGATCCCGTCGTTCCTCAGGCGGCGGTGCCATCCGCCAACAATGGGACGCTGTCGGCGCCCATCGTCGGCATGGCGGCGCTTCCCAATGGTCTCGGGTACTGGTTGGTCAATGCGAATGGACGCGTGTCCGGCCATGGCTTTGCCACCGTCTGGGGCTCGATGGCGGGCCACCCACTCAATTCGAAGATCGCCCATATCGTGGCCACACCCAGTGGAAAGGGCTACTGGCTCGTTGCCGGTGATGGCGGGACGTTCGCCTTCGGTGACGCAGGGTTCTACGGTTCAATGGGCGGCAAGCCGCTCAACAAGCCTGTGGTTGATCTCGCACCCACACCCAGCGGCAAGGGCTACTGGCTCGTGGCCTCCGACGGGGGGATCTTCGCCTTCGGCGACGCCCAATTCCGCGGGTCGATGGGGGGTACTTCACTCAATCAGCCGGTGGTCGGGATCGCCGTCGACGCGACGACCCAGGGCTACTGGCTGGTGGCTTCCGACGGTGGCATCTTCGCCTTCGGGGCCCCATTCTTCGGCTCAACCGGGGCGCAACATCTGAATCGGCCGGTCAACGGTATGAGCGTGACCGCCAACGATGGGGGCTATTGGTTCGTGGCTTCCGATGGCGGCATCTTCGCCTTCGGGAACGCAGGATTCTTCGGTTCTGCAGGTGGTGGGTTGGCCCCGGCCCCGGTGGTCGGTATGGCCTCTGATGACGTGACCGGTGGCTACTGGCTTGTCGATGCCAATGGCCACGTGTATGGCTTCAACGCACCGTTCCTCGGGAATAGCTGACCCGTCGGAATCTCAGCGACGTAGTCAAAGGCCCAGGACAGGCGATTGCGCTGGGCGACACCCCTTGGGTCAGGCGACCCGTCGACGGTGGGTCGCCAGCAATCTGTGGCGCAGCGTCGGCGCTCCGACGAGGTGCCGCACGCGATCCCCGCTGAGATCGGCGATGCACTCGTCGCACAGTCGGGTGAAGCGCCGTTCCCCCGTGAGGGCCCGGGCCTCCCGCTTGCTGATCTTGGCAGTCCCCGTCGTCCATCCACAGCGGAGGCATGGTGCTCGGAAGTACATACGCCCTCTGGGTGCGCCGGCATCGAATTCCACGATGTACTCCTTCTTTCCCGAAGTCCTGCGCTCGTCAAATAGGCCCATTGGCTCTGTCTGACAGCAACGCAATTGGAACGTCTCAGAAACCCTACGCCGATGCTCCGGTCAATGGATGTCATGCGCGTATAGCACGCTGACCTGCGGGTTCCTAGCACGATTGGACTGATCGGACGAACAGATGGTTTGCGTGGACCCATTGTCCGCCGCTTGGTCGAGGAGCAGATCGGGGATCAGGAAGTGGGCTCGAGGGTGAATGGACGAACGTCTATGCCGAGCGCTCGGACGTCTTCGGCATTCGGAACGCACAGCGCGGGCTTCACGAGGCCGAGCATCGAATCGGCACGCACCGGGAGGGGAAGCGAAGCCAGTTCGGCGAGCCGCATGGACCAGTAGACCGGCGGCCACGGCAGGGACACCAACCGGGGCGCGTGGCCGCCAGTTGCCCGGGCGATTTGGTGGAGGAGCTCGGCGAAAGCGACCGGTTCGGGGTGGGCCAGGCCGAGCGGGCGGCGGGGGACCGACGGCGCAGTCGCCAGGGTTGCGATCGCAGCCCGGAGGTCGTTCTCATGAAGTGTGAACTGATGGGAATGTCCACCGACAACGGGCACGACCGGAAGGGCCACGAGCTTCCGCAATGTGCCCGCCATCCCTCCCCATCCCGGCCCGTAGACGAGACCGGGTCGGATCACCGTCATTCCGCGGGCGAAGGCGTCGAGTTCGGTTGCTAGCTTCGATCGTCCGTAGATCTGGTGCGTCCCCGGGTAGGCAGACATGGATGACACCACGATGGTGCGCGTCACACCGGAGGCGACGGCCTTGTCGAGGAGCGATCGGGTCCCGAGTACATTCGTGCGCCACACCTCGGTCCGCGATCGGACGGTGAAGTCGTAGGCGCAGTGGACGAGCACATCGACGTCATTGAGGGCGTCGGGACTGCACCCCGACTCGATGTCGTAGGCTTGGTCGAGCGTCCCCGGCTCGGGACGTCGAATGAGACGGCGCACGGAGAAGCCAGCGCCGGACAGTCCCTCGCAAATGAACGTGCCGACATAGCCGTTGGCACCAGTCACTGCGGCCACACGACCGCTTCCCCCGGGTGCCTGGCCGGTCGTCGGACTGACTTCGCCAGGGAGGGGGTCCTGGTCACTCATCGCATGGTGTCCATCGCCTCGGTGGCGATCCGGTGGGCATTGGCCATGACGGTCAAGGTGAAGGTCGTCGCCGGCACCGAGGGGAAGACAGCGGCGTCGACCAGGTGGACGTTGTCCCAGCGATCGAGCCGCCCGAGTCGATCGGTCCCCATCCCGACACGCTCACGTCCATGAGGGAAGGACCCGCCGAAGTGGTAGCTCTTGGCCGCGGGGGACACCGTGGTCATGGGCAGGACCGGCCACAGGTCGAGGGTCGGGGCGACCTTCAGCAGGGAAGCCAAGAGGCTGCGCAGCATGGGCGGCGTTCCACTCGATCCATCCCTTCCCACCGTCAGGTCCGGGAGGCGTCCCGCTCCCGCGTCCCGAGCGGTCACCGTCACGGATGGGGATGCCCACGACGGGAGGTACCCGAGACCGACCGTGATGCGGCGGAGGATTGCCGTGGATAGGCCGCCGGCTACCCGGTGTTGGAGGACCCGTGGGAGTGAGCCCTCGAATACCGGGTTGTAGGGATAGAAGTGGATTTGGCAGAGGTCGTAGCCGTCTCCGCTGTGGTCGTAGACCAGATTGAACTGGTTCAGCGTGAAATCACGCTGATTCCGCGGGTCTTCGGTCGGACGCGCGGAGACAGTGGGCATGACGAACTGGACGGACTCCCCGAGCTGCACCGGCCGATTCAGATGTCCGAGCGAGCCGAGCACGAGCCTCGTCGACCCGATGCCCCCGCAGGCGACGAAGACCTTGTCCGCTGTCAGCCGCTCGGTCGCGCCGCCGGCCAGGTGCGCGACCTCCACGGCCGCCGACGATCCGTCCTCGCTCAATCGCACAGCCAAGAGGTCGTCCCGGTAGTCGACCCGCCCTTCCGAGCGGAGCCGGTCGAAGGTCTGGGAAGCGGAATAGATCAGCTCGTAAGGACAGCCAGTCATGCACAGGCCGCACCTCGTACATCCGGATGACCGCATTGCCAAACGGGCTCGCCCGAGGGTGATGCCCCGCGATTGGACGGAGGCGACGTTCGCCTCGTAGCGCTCGAGGACCATGCGCGTGCGCTCGGCGAGCGGGGGGAGCGGCAGGGCATTCGAGGGGAGCGGGAACAAGGTGTCGAGGTCGTCGCGATCTCCGGTGATGGCCATTTCATCCGTCGCCACCCGGTAGTGGGGTTCCATCTCGGCCCTGGAGAACGGCCACCGGTCGAATGTCGCCTCGCTGAACGGCATGATTTGCGCGCCCCAGACATTGGAGAATCCGCCGTAGGCACCGGACACAACGGACCCGTTTGCGTCATCGAGCGGCTGGATCCCGTCGAGCTGACTGACGTTACGGAACGGGTAGTCCGACCCGTAGGTCCGCTTCTCCGGAAGCGCACCATTGGGCCCCCGGACGGCGTGGGAAGAGATCAGGCCCAGGTCTGCCGGGTCCCATGTGCTCTCGTCAGAGGTCGCCAGAGAGGAACGTGCGTCCCTCCGGTCGCGCTCCAGCCTGGTTCCGACATCGAGGACCGTGATCTTCATATTGGGGTCGCGGGCCAAGGCGAGGGCGACCCCTGCTCCGGCCGGTCCGGAACCGACGATCAGTGCGGTCGGCATCGAGTGTGAAATCTCCTGATCGTGAAGAGCGGCGCCCGCAGGCCTGTCTGTCAACCGTAGCCGTCGCTCCGACAGCTACGCCCCTTCGAAATGGCGCATTTGGAGGCTATGATGGGCGATTCCACTGGTGGAACAGTCGGGGCACAATTCCTGATGAATCGGCTCCTGCTCGCATCGACATTGTCTTTGGGACTCAAACATGCACCTGAACCAACCATCAGTGACCGCCACAGTCATCATCCCTGCGTACACGCTCGATCGATGGGACCTCCTGAGCGAGGCAGTTGCATCTGTGCAATCGCAGGCACGTCCTCCCCTGGAGCTCATCGTGTCCATCGACCGCAACCAGGAGCTACTGGATCGCTGTCAGCGACAGTGGGGTGATCAGACAGTTCCGGGCGGAGTGCCGGTCCACGTCGTTGCGAACCGCTTCGACCAGGATGACCGCGGTGCCGGAGCACATGTGCGCGCCCATGGCTCCAAGCGTCGCTTCGGCGCGGGGTGGGCTCGCAATACGGCTGCCGAATTGGCCAAGGGAGACATTCTCGTCTTCCTCGACGACGATGCCTGGGCAGACCCGGACTGGCTGGAGCATCTCTTGGCCCCGTACGACGACGATCCGCGGGCCGTCGCCGTCGGAGGCGCGCCGATGCCTGCGTACGAAACCGGGAGGCCCGTTTGGTTTCCGTGGAACTTCGACTGGGTGTTCGGGTGCGCTTATGAGGGCATGCCGACGGAGCTTGCCCCGTTGGGCCACCTGATCGGTGCCAACATGTCGGTCCAGCGGGGGGCGTTCGAAGAGATCGGGGGATTCCACTCGATCGATTTCGACGATCTGGACCTGTGCATGCGGGTGGCCGCGGCGCGGTCGGATCAGTACCTCCTCTTCGAGCCTCGAGCCGTGGTCCATCATTTCGTACCCGCCCAACGGGTCGAGTGGCGCTACTTCTGGAGGCGGTGCTTTTACGTCAATCGGGAGAAGGTTGAGGCCTTTGCGGGCATGGGAGATGCCGCGAATATCAAAGCGGAACGAGCCTTCGTCCGTAGGGCGATGACCACCCAGGTGGCCCGCGAGTTTCGTGTGCTCCGGCGGGGAGACCTCAACGGCATCCGCCGCCTCGTCGCCATGGCAGTAGGCGTGTCGATGGCCGGGTGCGGACATCTCACCGGTCGGGTTCAGAATTTCCTCCACCCAGTCGGATCCGGTGAGTGAGATCGTGATCACGCCCCGGGCCGCCGGTGTCGGGTCGTCGGTGGTCGGACCCTGTGGGATCGACGCGTCCGATGGTCGGACTGCACCTGGAATTGGTGATCGGGCGTGAACCAGGATTCGAACGACGCCGTCCTCCTTCGTTCACGCATCCGGACCTCGGCCGCCGAAGTCCTGTCCCGCACAGCACAGTGGGCGCCGCGATCGAAGGAAATGCTTTCTGGCGAGTACGAGCGGATCTACCTGTATCACGTACGCAAGACGGCGGGTACGTCGATCTCAATGGCGTTCTTCGCCCTGTCAGGACGAGATCCCCGCAAAGTGGAGCGAAAGCTCTACCTCTTCTCGTTCGTCCGGTCGGGCGGCATCAGGTATGTCGAACACAACGCGCAATTGATCCGGGGTGGACGGTACTTCTTCGGAGTGAGTCACCTACCCTGTTATGAGGCGAGACCCCCGGAGCGGGGAACCTTCGCGTTCACGGTCCTGCGTGATCCGCTCAGCCGGGTCGTGTCCCTGTACAAGTACTTGCGCAGCTCGGATGCCGATGCAGGCATGGCATTCGGTGCACCGGAGGCGGAACGTGCCTGGGCGCGGGGCACCTTCGGGCAGTTCCTGGACCGGGTGCCGAAGGAGAACCTTCTGGGCCAACTCTTCACTTTCTCCTCGAGTGGCACCGTTGCAGAGGCGGTCGAAGAGATCGGGAAGCTAACACTCGTCATGCGGACCGAATCCTTGGCCGACGGCATCGAGGCCCTCTCGGCCGCCACCGGTGTCCGTCTCGAGGTTGGACATGAACGAGCGTCGACGTCCCGTGGGGTTGCCATCACGGAGAGTGAATTGGACCGGGCGCGAGGTTTGCTGGTGCCCGAATACGACGTCCTGGCGCAGCTCGACGGGAACGCGTAGCCACATGGAATTGTCCCATCCGCGCCGATTGATTTCCGTAAATGGACTTCCGGGCGACACCGGTGAATTGACTTGTGAAGGTAGGATTTGATGTTGCAAGAGTCGACTCGAACAGCTTTCGGGGGTCGCCGCTCCCAGGTACGCTCGACTCCTGTCGGCCTGTGGGTTGCCTCGGGTCCACCGGTGGGGTCCGGTGGCGGGATCCGCATCGGCTGCCACGGTTGGGCCGGACGCGGGATTGACTCGGACGAAGTGAACATCGCGTCGACGGAGGGGATGCGGAGATCCGTGCATCCATGGTGATCACCGAGTTGAGTCAACCGCTCCCTGTACCGTCCTTCGAAGTCGACGTTCCCGATGACAACGTCGAGAAAGGCGACGAGCCGAGGTCTGAGGACTCCCGCCCCGGGATCGGCCGGGTCCCGGAGCTCGCGGTTGGGATGGCGGTCGGTCCCCTCCTGGTGGCGGTCGGCTTTGCCGCATCACGGTCTGGGCACGCCTGGGCCGTCGTGCCCTATTGGGCCGGAGAACTCGTCATCTTCGTGGTCCCGACGGCCTTCCTGCTGTTTCGGCGATCGATCCAGAAGGTCGAGGCTCTGGCCATCGCGTTCCTGGTGCCAGTCGCGACCTACCTCGTCCTGATCGCCTACAGCCCTGCGGAGTTCAAGTTCACCGACGAATTCTCCCACGTCCAGACGGCGGAGACGATCCTGACGACCCACCACCTCTTCCATATCAACACCATCGTCCCGGTGAGCCCCCAGTACCCCGGACTGGAGATCGCGACGACAGCGCTGGTCTCATTGACGCACCTGTCCATCACGATGGCCGGAATGGTCATCGCCGGACTCGCGCACCTGATGGCGGGTGTGCTCATCTTCTTCATCGTCTGGGAACTGTCGGCGAACTCGAGGATCTCTGCACTTGCCGCCGTCATCTATGCGACGTGCCCGCACTACCAATTTTTCGACTCGTATTTCTCCTACGAGACCATGGGAGTCCCGTTCCTCCTGTTCTCGGTCCTGGCCGTCGTGAAGATGCTCAAAGCACAGGGGACGGCGGCCACGGCATGGGGCGGGGTTGCTGTCGTCTGCGGAGGGATCACCGCCATTAGCCACCACGTGACGAGCTATGGGCTGATTCTGCTCCTGCTGTGTTTTGTTGTCGCCCAGATCCTCATGCCGGGAGCGCGGTGGAACTGGAGACTCTTTTTCGTCATCATCGCCATCACTACCATCATCGGATACTGGGACCTCGTCGTGGCGACCAAGACCATCGGCTACTTCAGTCCGGTGGTGGATGCCCTCCTCGGTAAGGGCGGATCCGAGGGTGCGGTGGTCGTCGCGCATTCCAGCGCACTGAAGGAATTGGCGAATGGGCACCCCGCCACCGGGACCCCGCCGTTCCGGGACGCCATCATGCAGTACCTGTCGACCCTGGTCCTACTCGTCCTCACGCCAATCGGCGCCTGGGGGCTGTGGGCCACGCGCCGCACGCATGCAAACGTGGCCATGCTGGCGATGGCCGTGGCCTCCGGGAGCGTCTTCCTGGTAGTTGCCATCCGTCTGTTCCTCGGGAGCGGGGGCGGTGGGCAACTTTCCGGACGGGCGATGACGTTTGCGATGATCCCGGCAAGTTTCGCCTGCGCAGTCGTCCTGGCAGGGCGTTTCGGTGATGAAGGGGGCGGAATCCGACCGCGACACCAGAAGACGCGTTCCTGGAAGTTCGGTGCCATCGGTGTGGTCTCGGTGGCCGTGCTCGCGGTTGGCGGCATTGTCGGAGGCCTGCCGGGATTCTACGCTCGACTTCCGGGAGCGTTCGTTGTCGGCGCGTGGGAACGGTCCGTCGACACCCACAATCTCAAAGCGGCCGAGTGGACTGCCGCGAATCTGCCCCCGAACAGCGGTACCGCATCGGACCTACTTACGGGTCAGCTGATGTCCGGTCTTGGCTATCAGGCGGATGTGCACAATGTCGCGAGTTTGTTCCTCAATCTTCGGTTTCAGGAGAGTGATGCAACCGTGGTGCGCAAGCATCACCTCTTGTTCATCGTGGCCGACACGAGGATCACCGAGCAACTCCCGGCGACGGGGAACTACTTCACCCGTGACCCGTTCAAGGGCCTGTACGCGCATCCGCTGCCGGCTGCCACGATTGACAAATTCGACACCATCGCGGGCGTGTCCCGCATTTATGACGATGGGACCATCAGGATCTACGACCTCGAAGGCTCGGTGTACTCGAAGTGACCATGACCCGCGCTTCGACGCTGAGGCTGGCCCTGGTGGTGGGTGCCACGGTCGCGTGCGCACTGATCATCCACGCATC
>Ga0097691_1001312_pt1 | contig 18636 bp, 14 predicted proteins | sample NGESurdeep072012_8_FD_72858 | JGI IMG/M metagenome (GOLD analysis project Ga0097691, IMG submission 72858) | Arctic peat soil microbial communities from Barrow, Alaska - NGEE Surface sample 210-1 deep-072012 | ecosystem: Environmental > Terrestrial > Soil > Wetlands > Peat ... | reverse complement strand
CAAGGCCGGTCCCACCGCCAACCCGCTCGAGGTTGCCCGGTCCTACCGGAACCACTCCACGCCAGCCCCGAAAACCGTTCGCGGGGCAAACCGGGCAGGACTCACTCCTGCTTAGTCTTTAGGAACGGTAGAGCGCCAGCCCGTCTGGCTCATGACTTCAAGACCGCGACGGCTGCGGCTCGCCGCGCTGATCTGGGCATCCGCACCGAGGCGGGCTTGCCGGGTTTCTTCGTCGTTTCTTCATGATTCCTGAGCACGACCGCAGCATCCGCGCGCGACGCTGGAGGTATCCGGGAGTGACCGGGCAGTTCGAGGAGGAGTTCACGATGATGGGTTGGTATGGCGGAGGAATGGGTGCGCTTGGATGGCTTGCCATGGGCGTGTTCTGGGTCTTCTTACTTGGGCTGATCGTGTGGCTGGTCATCCGGTTGCTGCCCGGCAGCAGCGACGGGCCGACCCGCGCTCATGGTGAGTCGGCGGTGGAGATCCTGGACCGCCGGATGGCCAGCGGGGAGATCGACCTGGAGACCTGGCAGGCCCAACGGGCTGCTTTGCTGGCCGCACAGCGCGGCGAGAAATGACCGCGGTGAGACGCCCGTTGATGGTTGGCGCGTTGGTGGCAGCTGTGATCGCCCTGGTCGCCTCGTCGGCGGTGGCCGTCGCCACCATGGGTGGCCCTTCCTCGGGAGCACTGATGACGCGGGGTTACGGCCAGGACCAGCACGCGGGCATGATGGGCGGCCAGGGTCAGGGGCCGTACGCGGGCATGATGGGCGGTTCGATGATGGGCTCGATGGGCATGGTGTGGATGCCCGGTGACGGGGTCGCCGTTTCCGCCATACCGGCGGCTCGAGCACGGGCGGCGTCCGCGGCCAAGACAGCGGGGCTGCACCCAGGGGAGGTGATGTGGTTCGACAACGGCTTCTATGTCGAGCTCAAGGACAGCGCGGGGCAGCCCGCGACCGAGGTCATCGTTGATCCCCGCACCGGCGCGGTGAGCACCGAACCGGGCCCGGCAATGATGTGGAACACCCGATTGTCGATGATGCGTGCGGGTGGCGCCGACACGAGCGCTGTTGATCCAACGAGGGCACGCGCCATTGCCACCTCGTGGCTGGCCGCCAACCGGCCCGGCACCACGATCCGCAGCATCGACACCTACCCCGGCTACTTCACCCTTGATCTCCAGCGCAATGGCGTGGTCAGTGGGATGATGTCGATCAACTCCTCCAACGGGGCCGTCTGGTATCACACCTGGCACGGAGCGTTCATCGCCATGGAGGACTCCTGATCCCCCTGACACCACCGGCGGCATCCACGACCAACACCCCATTGCGGGCGCTGGTCGTGGATGACGAGCCCAGCCTGGTTCGGGCCGTGGCCGGCTACCTCGAGCATGAGGGGTTCGTGGTCACCACTGCCCCCGATGGGGAGCAGGCTCTGGCCGCGGCGCGATCCGACCCGCCCGACGTCGTCGTGCTCGACCTGATGTTGCCGGGCATCGACGGCCTGGAGGTCTGTCGCCAGCTGCGCACCTTCACCGACGCCTACGTGATCATGCTGACCGCCCGCAGCGAAGAGATCGACACCCTCATCGGCCTGTCCGTCGGTGCGGACGACTACATGACCAAACCGTTCTCTCCCCGCGAGCTGGTCGCCCGCATCCGCGTCCTGCTCCGCCGACCGCGGATGGCCGCGCACACCGGTGGGGACCCGCAGGTGCGCAGAATTGGCGACCTGAGCCTGGACCCGCAGTCCCGGCAGGTCCAGGTGGGGCAGACCCCGGTGGAGCTGACCCGTACCGAGTTCGACCTGCTCGATGCCCTGACCGAGCGACCCAAGCTCGCCTACACCCGCAGCCAGCTCATCGAGCGGGTATGGGGACCGGACTGGGTCGGAGAAGAGCACCTCGTCGATATTCACATCGCTCACATCCGGGCCAAGCTCGGAGACGACCCGGCCACTGAGCGCTACGTCCGGACCGTCCGCGGTGTCGGCTACCGGATGGGGCCCGGATGAGGAAATCGACTGACCGGCCGCCGAAGCCGGCCCTGGGTCTGGCCTGGCGACTGTTCACCGCGATGAGCCTGGTCGTCATCGCCGGCGCCGGCACCCTGCTGGTCTCAGCACTGATCGTGGCCCGGCCGGTGTTCCATTCGCACCTGGACCAGATCAGGCCACTGGTGTCCGCCCCGGCCCAGGCCCACGTCGATGAGGCCTTCTCAAGCGCGGTGCTCATCGCCTTGTCCGTGGGGGTGACTGCCGCCCTCGCGGCCGCGCTGGTCGTGACCTGGCTGGTGGCCCGGCGAGTCGCGGCTCCGGTGGCCGAGGCTGCCGAGGCCGCGCAGCGGATCGCCGACGGCGACTACCAGACCCGTCTGCGGGCGCCACGCTTCGGCCCGGAGTTCGACGGGTTGACCACCTCGTTCAACATGATGGCCCGCCGGCTGGCGACCACCGAGCGGACTCGTCAGCGTCTGCTGGCCGACCTGGCCCACGAGCTGCGTACGCCCCTGGCCTCGATGCAGGCCACGATCGAGGCCGTCACCGACGGCATCCTGCCCCCCGACCCGACGACCCTGGCGACGCTGACTGAGCAGTCCGAGCGGTTGCACCGCCTCGTCGGCGACCTGTCCGCAGTATCGCGGGCGGAGGAACGCGAGCTGAACCTGCATCCGGTGCTGGTTTGGCTGCATGAGGCGGCATCGGGGGCGGTGGCAGCGGCCCGCCCGCAGTTCGACGCCAAAGGGATCAGCCTCACCGCCGAGGGCGGCGTGTCTGCTGGCACGGTGCTGGTCGACCCCGACCGGTTGGCCGAGGCGCTGGGGGCACTACTGGACAATGCCCTGCGACACACCGGAACGGGGGGCGTGGTCACCGTCGCCGCGAGCCGCCATGACGACCGGTGCCGGATCTTGGTGACCGACACTGGCGAAGGATTCGACCCCGGCCAGGGCGCCCAGCTGTTCGAGCGCTTCTACCGGGGCGACTCCTCCCGTACGACGAGCGGCGCCGGCAGCGGGATCGGGCTGACCATCGCCAAGGCGATCGTCCAGGCGCATCACGGACAGCTGCTCGGCTACAGCGACGGACCTGGCAAGGGAGCAAGGTTCGAGATCACGCTGCCGATCGCCGGCCGCAGCGCCCTTCCATAACTGCGTGACCCCGCCACCGCCTGCCAAAACCGGGACGTTCGAAGGCGGGCGGGGACCTCATGAGGGCCGCGCCGACCACGGCGAAGTGCCTCATGGAACCGTGCCATTTCAGGTACTGATCACTGCGAGTCGGGCGGACGCTGCTCGGTGGCCCGGCGTTCTGAGCGCGACGGACGCGAACCAGCGGCAGAGCCGGATTGTGCGGCGCCAGCGAACGCGGCGGAGACTCCGAGCATGAAACCGAAGTTGTACCAGTTGCCGTTGTTGTGCACCTCGTAGATGTTCACGTTGTGGTTGAACAGCGAGACCAGGAAGGTGATGGGGCTGATCGCGCCCTGCCACAGACCCTGCCAGAATCCCGCGATGTGCCCGGCGTTGACATGCGCCACGTTGTTCGGGCCCGCGGCACAGGCGGCCAAGAGCAGCAGGCACGCGGCCACCAGCGCAGCGAGCGCCATGCGTGACTTCGACATCAGCACCTCCTCCAGGTGGAGACAACACGGGTTCGCGGGTTGGCGTCAAGCCTTTGCACCTCCGATCGGCACCCTCATCAGGCTCAACAACGTCAATCGCACCGAACCACGACGCTTGGCTTGGGCAAGCCTGGAGGACCTTCGGCCCTATGTTGCTGAGGCCAGGGGGAGCCACGGTGGCACGGAAGGGGATTAACGCTGACGGGCACTCCGCTGGCGGTGGACGTCCCAGGAGTGAGGGCTGCAAACAGTTGCCAGTCGTGTGCACTTTAGAGAGCAGTACAGAGCTTTAGTCGGCCATGCCCTCGTGTGGGCCCGGGTGTTGTTGTTGCGGGCGTTGTCGGTGCCCGGTGACACCGTGTAGCCCATGCTACGGGTGCTGGCGGAGTCGTTCGTGGTCTCACCCCCGTCGGGGGTGACGATCAAGACACGTCTGCGCCCGACCCCAGCCGAGGAGCAAGCACTGCGGGAGGTAGGCACGTTCCTGGGGTCGTTGTACCGCGCCGACCTGGTGACACGGCTGAGCCAAGGGAAGCTGGACGCCCACGGCCGGGCGCAGTCCCGCAAGGTTCGCAAGAAGTATCTGACTGCGCAGTCGTCGTCGCGGTGGGCCGGCTCGATCACCCGGGCGACCCAGGACCAGTACGACCTCGCGGTGCGGGCACTGGCTGCCGAGCGGGCCATGCTCGTCGCGGCGACCGGCAAGCTGTCGGCGCGGGTGGCGGCCCCGGCCGGCGGCCGAGCGGGCAAGATTGCCGGGTACCGCAGCCAGGGCGAGCGGCACGGCAAGACCCGGCGCCTGGCCCAGCTCACGTCCCGCCTGGGCGTGGTGGACACCACGCTGGCGTCGGGCCGGCCGAGTGTGGTCCCGGGCGGCAGACGGCTCTGGCGGACCCGGAACAACCTGGCGCAGGCAAACCTGAGCGTCCAGGCGTGGGAGTGTCTCTGGGCGCACCGGCGGATGTTCCTGAGCGCTGACGGCGAGTCCGGGAAGCGGTTCGGGAACGAAACCATCCGCGTCGACCACACCGGGCATCTCAGCGTCAAGGTCCCCGGGGCGCTCGTCGGGAAACTCGGCGCCCGCCTGAGCCTCGCAGTCCCGGTCGTGTTCCACCACAAGCAGCAGGTGTGGGCCGACCGGGTCGCTGCCAACCGCTGCGTCACGTACCGGATCTCGTTCGACCCGGGCCGGGGCCGCTGGTACCTGCACGCGTCGTGGGCCGTGCCCAAACCCGCGCACATTCCCACGATCGTGCAGCTGGCCAGGTCCGGCCCGGTCCTGGGCGTCGACCTGAACGAGGGTCATCTTGCCGCCTGGATTGTTGACCCGTCCGGGAACCCGGTCGGGTCACCGCTGACGGTCCCGCTGGTGGTGGCCGGCCTGCCGGGGCCGACCGGGGACGCCCGGGTCAGGGACGCCATCACCACTCTGATTCATGCCGCACAGGCACGCGGGTGTGTCGCGCTGGCCATCGAGAACCTCAACTTCGCCGACGCCAGGTCCACCGGCCGCGAGACCATGGGCCGGGGCCGGCGCGGGAAGAAGTTCCGCTCCACCGTGGCCGGCCTGCCGACCGCGCAGTTCCGGGACCGGCTGGCCGCGATGGCCTACCAGGCAGGGCTGTGGGTTATTGCGGTAGACCCGGCGTACACGTCCCGGTGGGGCGCCCAGCACTGGCTGCGGGCCCTTCAACAGAACCAGCAGCAAACCCAGCAGGACCACCAAGCTTCCGCTCCGTCCGTGTCAGGCCATCATGCTGCCGCGGTCGCGATCGGTAGAAGAGCTCACACGCTAACGGTGAGGCGTAAACGGAACGGACCCCGACATGGACAGAGGACCATGTCAGGCCAGCCGCCCGTCAGCCGCACCCCGAACCGTGCGAGCCCGCGGCCAGGAACAAGGCCGGTCCCACCGACAGCCCGCTCGAGGTTGCCCGGTCCGACCGGAACCACTCCACGCCAGCCCCGAAAACCGTTCGCGGGGCAGACCGGGCAGGACTCACTCCTGCTTAGTCCTTAGGAACGGTTGCAGAGCAGCCAGACTACCGGCCGCCGCGGGCCCGATGGATCGTTCTCTGGCATGCCCGGGCAACCCAGCCAGGGCCGTGTCGACAAGGCGGCCTCCGTGACCAAGACGCATTGGGACAGAGCGCCACTCGTCGAGACGGATCCGAGGTTAGCCGGGTGAGCGCGGCCAAAGGCGATGGGGGACGAGGATCCAAGGCTCTGGGACAAGTGCTGCGCTGACCCTTTGTGGCGAGCAGAAGTATCTGTGGCCACTGGAGCTGGCTCGTTGCCGGGGTTTCGGAACCGAGGTCGGCTGCGATATTATTTGCGTATACATGCAGATAATGGAGGACCTGATGACTTGCCGATCGAGCAGGCCGAGCTCGCTGTGGAGGTGTTCCGGATGCTGTCGGACACAACCCGGGTCCGCCTGTTGTGGGCGTTGATCGATCAAGAACTGGCGGTCAATGAGCTAGCGATCCGGGTCGGTAAGCCGGCGCCGTCGGTGTCCCAGCATCTGGCCAAGTTGCGGATGGCCAGGTTGGTGCGGACCCGGCGGAAGGGGACGCAGGTGTTCTACAGGCTTGAGAACGAACACGTGGCCAGGCTGGTCCGCGACGCTGTGTACAACGCCGAGCATGCCGGCCCCGAAGTTCCTCGCCATCACGTGGATGACGGCGTTGCGCCGCTGGCTTCGGTGCCCAGGTCGAGATCCCGCGTTCAAGGCTCACCGAGGTCGCGGACGCCGTAGCCGGCCGAGCAAACCCCCAGCCGGCCCGCGCCTTCGCCCTGAGGCTCGAACCACCGCAGCGGGTCACCACCATAACCACACCGGTTTTGAAAGTAGATGAACATGACTGACGCCCACCCCGACAGTGGTCAGTCCGGCCACGAGCACCCGCCGGTCGACCACGATCATGGGGATGCACACGAGGCGGGGTCGGGGCACGGTGACGCTCACGGTCCTGGTGGTGATCACGACGATCAGCACCCGAGCGGCCCAAGGGGTTTCCTCCAGTCGCTCTTCCGCCCGCACAGCCACGACGCCGCGGACTCTGTCGACTCGACCCTGGAGGCCAGCATCGAAGGCATCCGGGCGGTCAAGATCAGCCTGGTCGCTCTGGGCGTCACCGCGATCGCGCAGTTGATCTTGGTGCTGTTCACCGGGTCGGTCGCCCTGTTGGCCGACACCATCCACAACTTCTCCGACGCGCTGACCGCCATACCCCTGTGGATCGCGTTCGTCTTGAGCCGGCGCGCGGCCAACCGCCGTTACACCTACGGGTACGGGCGGGCCGAGGACCTGGCCGGGGTCTTCATCGTCGCCATGATCGCGTTGTCCTCGATCCTTGCGGCATACGGGTCGATCCGCCGGCTGATCGACCCCCAAACGATCACCCACGCTTGGGTGGTCCTGGCAGCGGGTCTGATCGGGTTCGCGGGTAACGAACTCGTGGCCATCTACCGGATCCGGGTCGGTAACAAGATCGGCTCCGCGGCCCTGGTCGCGGACGGGCTGCACGCCCGCACCGACGGGTTCACCTCCCTGGCCGTGGTCTTTGGGGCAATCGGCGTCATGGCCGGCTTCCCGCTAGCCGACCCTATCGTCGGCCTGCTCATCACCGTCGCGGTCCTGGCCGTCTTGCGCGGCGCGGCCCGGGACATCTACCGCCGACTGATGGACGCCGTCGACCCCGACCTGGTCGACGCCGCCGAGGCAGCCTTGAGCGAGGTGCCCGGAGTCCGGGGCGTCGAAAGCGTCCAACTGCGCTGGATCGGGCACCGCATGCGCGCCGAGACCGAACTCACCGTCGACGACACGCTCAGCGTCGTCCAGGCCCACGCGATCGCCGACGAGGCCCATCACCAGCTGATCCACCGCGTGCTCCGCCTCGATGACGCCACCGTCCACGTCAATCCCAGCACCCGGCCCGGCGTTGACCACCACACCGCCACGGGACATCACCGGGCGCAGCCGCCGGCGCACACCCAGTAAACAGACAGAACTACCCACGGGACCGGAAGGACCACCGGTTGCCGGACCACGTCGACGTCAGCCAGTTATCGGCCTTCCTGAGTCGAGCTCATCAGCAGTGCAGGCGGCCCTACCCATCATGGGGAGGGCCGCTTGCCTTCGCTCTGCTTCCTTGACGGGGTCGCTGTCAGACCCCCACCGCCTGTTTGGACGTGGTGGTTGCGTCGCCTGACGGCTCGGTGGTGGCAGTCTCGGAGGCGCGGCGGGGCATCAGGATCAGCGCACCCAGAGAGATCACACAGCAGCCCACTATGTACCAGCTGATACCGATGCTGGAGCCGGTGCTCTTCAGAATCGCTGCGGCTATCAGTGGTGCGGGCCCACCGGCGATGACGGACGCGAGCTGGTATCCGATCCCGGCGCCGCTGTAGCGGACGTTCGTGCCGAAGCTCTCGGCGATCAGCGCCGCCTGCGGGCCGTACTGCATGTCGTGCACGACCAGGGAGATGATGATCGCCAGCAGTACCAGACCGGAGCTGCGCGTGTTGAGCAGGCCGAAGTACGGGAAGGCGTACAGCCCCGTACAGACCACGCCGAGGCCGTAGATGAGCCGGCGGCCATACCGATCGGATAGGTGGCCGAAGAAGGGCACGCTGACCAGGCCGATTGCTGCGGCGATGATCGTGTAGTTGAGCAGCTCACCCTTGGCCATATTGAGCTGCTTGGTCCCGTAGGTGAGGACGAAGGTGACGAACAGGTAGAACGGCGCCTGCTCAGACAGCCGGATCAGCGCGGAGGTGAGGATCTCACGGGGGTAGCGTCGGAATGCCTCCACCACGGGGAGCTTGACCACGGTCTGCTGGGCCTTTACCTCAGAGAACTCGGGGCTCTCCATAACCCGCAGACGCACATATAGCCCGATTCCGACCAGGACGATGCTGACCAGGAAGGGCACTCGCCATCCCCAAGTGTCGAAGTTGGGGCCGGTCACGGCGCTCATCCACTTGACCATGCCGGTTGAGAGCAGCAAGCCCATGGGAACCCCGAGCTGAGGCCAGCTCGCCATCAGGCCGCGACGGCCCTTGCTGCCCCATTCCATGGACATCAGGACCGAGCCGCCCCACTCGCCGCCGACCCCGATTCCCTGGATGACGCGTAGCAGGGTGAGCAGGATTGGCGCGAACACCCCGATCGTTGCGTGGGTGGGAAGCGCACCGATGAGGAAGGTGGCCGCACCCATCAGTACCAGCGTGATGACCAGGGTGGCCTTGCGGCCCACCCGGTCCCCGTAGTGCCCGAAGATGGCGGCGCCCACCGGTCGAGCCGCGAACCCGACGAACAAGGTGGCGAAGGAGGCAAGGACCCCCACGTACGGCGAGCTGCCGGGAAAGAAGAGCTTGGGAAAGATCAGCGCAGCGGCGGTGCCATACAGGAAGAAGTCGTACCACTCGATCGTTGTCCCGACGGTGCTGGCCAGAACGGCACGACGTCGTCGGCTGCGATCCAGGGTTTGGCCTTGCGAGCTACCCATGTTGTTCACTCCAATTGGCTCAGCCATTTGGCCACTTAGCCATGTGGTCTACAAGGTTGGTCTACCCCGGGTGATTCTGGTGATGTGCGTCATAGTGCTTGCGCTGGCCGGGGGCGTGTCTGCGGTGAACGGCAAGGTTTCGTGCTGTTTGATCGATATGGGCGCCTGTGAGTGACAGCAACCTGCGCAGTACAGTCCCGGGCATGCTCACTGCTGCTAAGACTGCCCACCGATGAACCGGCAGGTCGGTCCGCTGGAAGACCTCGTCGTCATCGACCTGTCTCGAGCCCTGGCTGGCCCCCATGCCGCCATGATGTTGGGCGACCTCGGGGCTCGAGTCATCAAGGTGGAGCGCCCCGGCGCCGGCGACGACACCCGTGTGTGGGGCCCGCCTTTCGTAGGGCCGCCGGACGACCCGATCTCGACCTACTTCTTGTCCTGCAACCGCAACAAGGAGTCGATCACCCTCGACCTCAAGAGCGAGGACGGGGTGGCCACGCTGGCTCGACTCGTCACCCACGGTGACGTGCTGGTGGAGAACTTCCGACCTGGCGTCCTGGACCGGCTCGGGTTCTCGGTCGAACGGCTGCACGAGCTCAACCCGGCGCTGGTCATCCTGTCGATCAGCGGCTTCGGCCATGACGGGCCGGAGGGCGCAAGGGCCGGTTACGACCAGATCGCCCAGGGTGAAGGCGGTCTGATGTCGCTGACCGGTCCCGACCCGGAGCATGCCACCCGCGTCGGGGTCCCGATCGCTGACCTGCTCGCCGGGATGTACGGTGCCTACGGCGTCGTCGCCGCCCTGCACGAGCGCAATACAACCGGCGTCGGAAGGGTTGTGCGGACAAGCCTTCTGGCCGCGATCGTCGGCGTTCACGCCTTTCAGGGCACGCGCTATACGGTCGCCGGAGAAGTGCCCCACGCGCAGGGCAACCACCATCCCTCGATCTGTCCCTACGGCACCTTCACGTGCGCTGACGGGACACTACAGATCGCCGTCGGCAGCGAGGGGCTTTGGCAGAGGTTCGCCCTTGAGTTCGGCCTGGACCCCAAGTCGGAGGGCTTTGCGACCAACACTGAGCGTGTCGGCAACCGTGAGGCGGTTGTTACCGCGATCAACGCGGTGTTCGCCGATCAGGCCCTGGCCGATGTGCTGCCGCGACTGGAGGCCAGAGGTATACCCGCTGGTGAGGTTCGCACGCTGGACCGCGTCTATGAGTGGGAGCAGACCCGCTCGCAGGGGCTGGTCATCGATGTCGACCACCCTGTGCTTGGCACGATCGAGCTGCCTGGTCCGCCCATTCGCTTCGACGACCTGACCTATGCCGGCGGGCGCTCTCAGCACCTGCCACCGCCGGCACTGGGAGAGCACAACGAGAGTGTCCGCAGCTGGCTCGACGAGCGCGACGGGCAGGGGGATGAGCGGGACGGGGCTTGAACTTCGCGATCCGCGTAACCCGGTTTGACTGTTGCCAACATGGAAGCCGGCCCGTGAGGTGGTCGCGTCCTGGCGTGTGGCTGCTGCTCACCGCGATCTTCGACTTGGAGATAGGGATGCGCCGAGCCTTCGCCTTGGCTGGATCGCCGCCCTCCAGTACCTTCAGGATCCGGTGATTGCGATTCGTGTACGGGCCGTGAAGACGGCTTGGGTCGCCCATCACGAGGAATGGCAGACGCAGCTCCGCCCGGGCCCTTCCATGAGACTCTTTGATCCCAGCACTGCCGTTGAGCCCTGCGATGGCATTGTGGAAACGGATGTCGGCGGTGCCGACGCCAGGCCAATCCTCGGCTTTCGAGTCGTCGTCGGCCTGGTTCGACGGCGCTGCGGTCGGTGAGCGCAGACGCCTGCGCTCATGTTGTCCGGGCGGACGTGCTCGTCACCGGTGGTTCGGCGCGTCCGTTCCGGCGCCCGTGACCGACTCAGCTCTCACCCGGAGGAAAAGGCCCATGAGACCCCTCAATGCGCAGTCCCTTGCCAGCTTCGCCACCTTGGCGACGCCGACCTACGACCGGGCGCAGGTCCGCACGGGAATCGTCCACATCGGAGTGGGGGGCTTCCACCGCTCTGATGAGGCTGCTTATCTCGACCTGCTGATGAGCCAGGGCAAGGCCCTTGACTGGGGGATCACGGGGGTCGGGCTGCTCGCCCAAGACCGCCGTATGCAGCAGGTCATGGCCGAACAAGACTGTCTCTACACGCTGGTGCTCAAGCATGCCGACGGATCATTGCACCCTCGGGTTATCGGCTCCATCGTCCAGTATCTGTTCGCCCCGGACGACCCCGAGGCTGTGCTTGAGCTGATGGCGGACCCGGGTACCCGCATCATCTCCTTGACCATTACCGAGGGCGGCTACTCGGTGCACCCGGTCACCGGAGACTTCGACGCCGACGACTCGGCAATTCAGCAGGACCTCCAGTCCGGTTCCACGCCCCGCACTGCCTTCGGGTTCATCACCGAGGCGCTGTCGCGGCGCCGGGCGCGGGGCGTTCTCCCGTTCACGGTGATGTCGTGCGACAACATTGCGGGCAACGGCGCAGTCGCACACAAGATGATCGGCGCGTTCGCGCGACTTAAGGACCCCGAGCTTGCGGACTGGCTGGAAGGAAGGGTCAGTTTCCCGAACTCGATGGTCGACCGCATCACCCCCGTCACGACCGAGGCGGACAGGGTTCTCCTTGCTGAGCAGTTCGGGCTGCAGGATGCCTGGCCGGTCGTGTGTGAGCCGTTCACTCAATGGGCACTGGAGGACAGGTTCAGTGGCGCGCGTCCAGCGTTGCAGGACGTCGGTGTCCAGATGGTCAGCGAGGTCGAGCCCTACGAGCTCATGAAGCTTCGGCTTCTGAACGCCAGCCATCAGGGGCTGTGCTACCTGGGGTACCTCGCGGGGTACCGCTACACCCACGAGGTCTGCCAGGACTCCCTCTTCACGAACTTCCTTCTCGGCTACATGGATCACGAAGCGACGCCCACGTTGGCGCCGGTTCCGGGAGTGGATCTCCAGCAGTACAAACACGAGCTGATCGAGCGCTTCGCGAATCCGCAGATCCGTGACACCCTGGCGCGTCTGTGCGCGGAGAGCTCGGATCGGATTCCGAAGTGGCTGCTTCCGGTAATCCGGGAACAACTTGCTACCGGCGGTGAGATCGGGCGATCGGCGTTGGTGGTCGCCGCTTGGGCCAGGTATGCCGAGGGCCGCGACGAGCAGGGCCAGCCGATCGAGATCGTTGACAAACGTAGAGACCAGTTGATCCAGAGGGCACGGCGCCAGCACGAGGAACCCCTCATCTTCATCTCCGACCGCGGCCTTTTCGGTGACCTTGTCGACAATGAACGGTTTGTCAGGGCCTACCGCTGGGCCCTGGACTCGTTGCACAGCCGGGGCGCCGTTGGCACCCTGCGGGCTGCGACAGAGAATCAGATGTGAGCGCCGCGGACTCTCCAATGTCAGATGGCGGCCGGACCCTTGTGGCCGGCGTCGACTCATCCACGCAGTCCACCAAGGTCGTCGTCTGCGACGCCGACACCGGCGAGGTGCTCCGCCAAGCCAGGGGACTCGGCCGCGGGCGAGCGGGTCAGGGCGGCCTACCGCGAGCTGCGTGAGACCGTCCACTCCCGGTGATGCTCAGCGCTGTCTGCAGCCGCCGGTAACCAGATCCGTGACTAAGGCGCCACGCGACGGTGATCTACCGGTCGGGACGGATCGGACGTCGAGGCCGTGGGCGAGCCCGACCAATGGACACGGGGGCGAGGTGCCAGACGGTGCGAGGCAGGGTTCGCTCTGCTGAGAGCCCGCAGGTCGCAGGTTCAACCCTGCCCAACGGGGAGCCAAAGAAGTGTGGCTCACCCACAGAAAGGCCAGGCCTTTGCTCCTGGACCTGGCTTTCGTCAGGTCCGGACCCGGTTCGGGCGGATGCCTGCCGCCACGGCGCCGGGCCGATCGTACTCCTACAGGACGGCCTCCCGGTCCTGGACCTGCCCGATGATCTCAGCAAAACTGGGTGGGTCGGCGTGGATGCCGAGTGGCTTGGCTCGGGTTAGCAGGCCGAGCAGTTCTTCGGGTGGTACGGGCCTGGAATACAGATACCCCTGTCCGAGCGTGCAACCCATGGACCGCAGCTCGTCCCGCTGAGCAATCCTTTCAATGCCTTCGGCCACCACTTCGAGTCGAAGCGAATGAGACAAGGACACGATGGCGTTCGCAAGGGCACCGTCATCGGGGTTGCCTGATGCCAGGCCGTCGACGAATGCCTTGTCGATCTTGACTTCGTCGATCTTGAACTGTTGCAGGCGAGAAAGGCTGGAGTAGCCCGTGCCGAAGTCATCGACAGCAATCCGCACACCCATGTCCCGAAGCGTGGTCAGCTGTTTCTGAATTCTTGACGCATCGAGCGCGAAGATGCTCTCGGTCAATTCGAGGACGAGCGCTCCGGGAGCCATGGCGTGACGCTGCAGGACTGAACGGACCTCCTCGACAAAACCGGCTTCCTGCAGCTGATGCACCGACACGTTCACCGACAAGCGGTGGCTGGCATATCCCTGGTCGGCCCACACACGCCATTGCGCGCAGGCCCGATCGAGCACCCACCGTCCCAGTTTGATGATTTGACCGGTTTGCTCGGCCTGTTCGATGAACTGAGCCGGCATGACCAGTCCGCGGATGGGATGCCGCCACCGGAGCAGGACCTCTGACCCAATGATCTCCCCTGTGTCGATCAAGACGACCGGCTGGTAGTGCAGCTCAAACCGTTCTGTCTCCATAGCTTCGGCGAGCTCGGCGCGTTGAGTCGCGCGGCTCACCATCCGGGTACGAAGGTCCTCGCGGTAGAGCTCTGCGTGGCCCTTACCGCGCTCCTTTGCCGTATACAGCGCGAGATCCGCGCACCGGAGCAGTTCGGCCAGGTTGAGAGCCCCTTCGCGGCCGCCGCTGAGGACCCTGATCCTGGAGGTCCTCCACGAGGATGGCGAACTCGTCTCCACCCAGGCGCGCGATGGTCTCGCTGGAGCGCAGCGTCGTCTGTAGGCGGCGGGCGACCTCGCCGAGCATCGCATCGCCGGCTGAGTGACCTCTGGTGTCGTTGACGACCTTGAAGTCATCGAGGTCCAGCATCGCCATCGCTACCGTGGTCCCCCGTCGACCGGCTCGGGCCAGCGCGTGCTCCACGCGATCTTGAAAGAGGGCGCGGTTCGGCAGGCCGGTCAGCGTGTCGTGGAAAGCCTGATGCATCAACTGCTGTTCCAACTCGCGCCGCTCCGAGACGTCGCGCATCGTGAGCACGATGCCAGCCACGCTGGGGTCGTCCAGAAGGTTGCTCGCGAGCACCTCGAAGAACACGGACCGGCCATCTGCATGCCGCAACCGCCAGTCGGAGATCGACTGCGTCTGGGAGGTCCGCCCGGCCATTCCTGAGATCAGGGCATCCGCCACGACGGACTCGTCGGGGGGCAGCAAATCGGTAAGTGGAGTGCCGAGAAGCTCATCGACCGGATAGCCGAGGCCGCGTTCGAGCGAGGGCGTCCCATAGTTGATGCGCCCGAACTCATCCACCACGACGATGATGTCCGAAGCGTTCTGGATTATGCCGCGGAACTGCTCCTGGCTCTGGCGTTGGCGCAGTTCCTCGGCAAGGGTTGCGCTCACCACGGCGAGGGCCACCTGTGAGGCCAGGGTGGCGAGCCCGTAATGCTGATCGACTGTAAGAGCAGTCTTGCCTTCGATGACGAGCATGCCGCGGTCTTGGAGGTCGTAACGCAACGGATTGACGCTGACGGTGCCGGACTGGCTCAGGTAGCCGCCCCTCTGAGCGGCGTCCCAGAGCGCTCCTTCATTGGGGACCTTGCCGCGCGCTGGCGAGTTAGCCACGCAGTGGATGCCGTCCGAGTCAGCGAGATAGACCGAGGCCCCCCTCAGCGCTGCCGCTCCGATCAGCGACGTCACGCCGGCGAGGGCAACCCGGTAGATGTCCGGCAGCCCCTGCGCGGCTACCAGAGCCTCACTGAAGGTACGCAACGCCCGTTCACGCCTAACAGACTGCTGGTGTGCGCCCAGGATGCCCGCCATCCTGGCCATCACCAGAAGGAACAACGCTGCCGAGAAGACCGCCACGGTGGTGGCGAGGATGTCTTCATGCATCTGAGAATGCAGGAACAGAACGCCAGGGGCGACAAGGCTCACCAGAACCAAAAGTGCGATCCGCACCTGGCTTGGTGTCACGCTGGGCGACGGCACGACGTTGCTCAGCTGACGCATCGATGGATGCAAGGCGGCTGCGCCCCAGGCGATGCAGAAGACCGCCCAGCCGCTATCGACTGGACCGCCGATGTTCCACGAACCGTTGAGCTGGAAGAGCCCGTAAAGAACGTCGGCGACCATCAGGCCCAGCGTCCCGGTCACCAGGAGCTGCATGGATCGGATCCGCAATCCGCCACCGACGACCAGTCGCACCAACATGGCCAGGATCAGGACGTCGCCGAGCGGGTGGGCCACCGAAGTGACGTGCTGCCACCCATCCAAGCCGTCCGCCGTGAGGTTCGGCACGATGAGGTAGACCCAGGACAGCAGGCCCAAGCCCGTCGTAATGATTACGGCGTCGATCAGGCCGGGAAGGTCCCGAGACGATGAACGAGCCCTGATGATCAGGAAGATGCTCGCGCCAAAAAGTGGATATGCGAGGAGGTAGAGCATGCCGGCCAGTGACGGGAAAGGGTTGTCCTGGTGCATGACTTCGGTCAGCACGCTATGAGTTGTGTCCCCGGCAATGAAGCACAACATGGCCGCTGCGAGCAGTTACCAGGCCAGTGGCTGCCTCGGACGGTATCGGCGGACTCCTATGACCGTCGCCACGACCGAGGACAGACCCAGCGCCGCCCACAGCGGTGACGAATAGGCCGGGAACAGGTAGAACAAACAAGTGAACGCTGTGCCGAGGAGCAGGTAGGCGACCCAAAGGAATGTCGAGTCCGACTGGGGGTATCGCGTCTCCACGGGGGGTGCCGGCTGGGGGGATCGCGTCTCCACGGAGGGTGCGGGCGCCCAGCTCTGCAGTGACCTCGGCCGTGTCGCGATGCCATGGCCTGAAGTCCCGGGGCGCTGCTCATCGACCGTGGTACCAACGGCTTGTTGTGCTGCTAACCCGAAAGAGGTCTCGCGAATTGATGCCACAACAAAAAGTAAAGCGTGGCACACCCCCCTATGCGTCCGGAAAGGGGACAAACAGGCAGATGTACGCCCACAAGTGGCCATTCGTACTACATGCATAGTCGATTTGGCTGACCGGCTCGAACCGGGGTCCGATCACCGGACTGCTGCCAGGGGGCCAGGCCGTGCGAACCTTGCCGAAGTCCCATCCCGTCGGGACGGCCAAGTCCGCAGCTTCGGCTGCGCCGGCGCCGGCCGAGCTCACGTCTCAGTGCTGGTCGTCGGGCTCGACTCCTCGGGCGGGGCCGGACTTCTTGAGGTACTCGACCTGCTTCTTCAGCTCGATCATCTTGAGCTCACGTCCGACGGTCAACCGCTGGAACCGCTCGAGCTCGGCCAGTCTGTCCAGCGCCCTGGCTTGCTGCTCGGCATTCTCCCTCTGGGCCTGCACCCGTTTGGTCACGTCGCGGGCGGCCGCGAACACACCGAGCTTCTTTCCGCGGGTGTCGCTGTAGACCGAGGCGTTGTAAAGGACTTCGGTGAGTGTCTCGTGCCCGCCGCGATGGCGCAGAGTCAGCGGGAAGTCGGTGACTGACCCCTGCTCGAGTACCTGCTGGTAGATCCCTTCTGCCTTCTCGGGGTCGGTGAAGTATTCGGAGAAAGAGGTCCCGATGAGCTGGTGGCGAGAGACCCCGGTGAGTCTTACGGTGGCTTCGTTGGCGTCGGTGATCTTGCCGTCGGGGCTGATCGCGACAAATGAGTCCAGGCTCGCCTCGATCATGGACCGGGCGAGTTCGAGGGCCTCTTTCTTCTTGGTCAAGTCGTGGGTGATGGTGGATAGGCCGACGACCGTCCCGTCAGCATCGTGGATCGGTGAAAAGGTGATCGATACCGGGAACATCGTTCCGTCCTTTCGGACGAGGATGGTCTCAAGGCCCTCGACATGCTCGCCGGCTTTGATCTTGGACAAGAGGGCGTCTATCTCGCCGACTCGATCCTCGGGACTGAGGAAACTGCCGGGCTTGCCGATGACCTCCTCGCTGGAGTAGCCGGACAGCTTCTGGAAGGCCGGGTTCCAGCTCGTGATGATGCCCTCGAGCGTGCTGCTGCTGATGGCATCGTCCGAACCTTCGATGATCGCTGCCATGTGCTGGGCGGCCTCGAACGCCGCCCTCTGTTCCGTCAAGTCGCGTGCAATCGAGGATGCGCCGATGATCTCCCCGTCCTCATCGCGGATCGGTGAGACGGTGAGCGAGACCGGGAACACCGTGCCGTCCTTGCGGACCCGCATGGTCTCGACGTCCTGGACATGCTGGCCGGCTTTGACCTTGGTCGAGATGGCCAACATCTCGTCGGCTCGATCATCGGGAACCAGGAGACGGGCGGACTTACCGACGCTCTCCTCGCTTGAGTAGCCGAACATCCGCTCGGCAGCGGGGTTCCAACTCGTGATGACGCTCTCGACCGTGGTGCTGAGGATGGCTTCCGCGCTGTACTCGATGACGGACGCCAGGTGGTCCAGCCTGCGGCGAACGGCCTCTGCCGCACGGTAGGAGGTCATGTCGCGCACCGCCGCAATCACCAACAGGCCGTCTCTGGTCTCCATGGGGGACAGGCTGATGTCCACGGGGAACTCGGTGCCGTCTTGTCGCCGTCCACACAACTTCAGATCGGTACCGGGGAGCCGAGTTCTCTCGGCCGCGCGGTAGCTCTCCCGGTGCGCCACGTGGGTCTGCCGGAGCGACTCCGGTACCAGCGTCTCGAGGGACTCGCCGATGAGGTCGCCTTGCTCATAGCCAAACAGTAATTCCGTCTGGTGATTGACAAACCGGATCACGCCTGAACGGTCCACCCCCAACAGGGCATCAGGTACTGCCTGGAGAAGGCTCTCGAAAGTCTTCGCATGTGCAGGCATCTGGTCCCCCTTTGAGCCGTGGGAGATAACCGCAACTGGCAGAAGCTAAAGACTGTGAGCAAGACTCTACGCCTAGACTCAGACCTCCTGAAGTAGCCGTCTTTGTGGGGGTGTGACCTGCGGTTTTGTGTTCAGGTGAACGTGCAAAATGTGTTCAATCTTGATGCAGTAGTGGTAGTGACAGTCGGGGTTGCGGTACAGGCCATGCTGGTAGGCATGCCAGCACCACGGCATCTGCACCGCGTCGAGGTCGACGGCCAGGTGCTCATCACCGTCGGGTCGGCCGTGTTGTTCAGCTACGACGCCGCCGATGCCGGGCTGCGCAACCTGGCAGCGGTGACGCTGCCCGAGATGGGCTTTACCGGCCGCCGGGTCGCCCACGTGCTGGGGATCACCGAGGTGTACGTGTCGATGCTGCGGACCCGGGCCCGGGCTGAGGGCTC
>Ga0097691_1001311_pt1 | contig 18636 bp, 23 predicted proteins | sample NGESurdeep072012_8_FD_72858 | JGI IMG/M metagenome (GOLD analysis project Ga0097691, IMG submission 72858) | Arctic peat soil microbial communities from Barrow, Alaska - NGEE Surface sample 210-1 deep-072012 | ecosystem: Environmental > Terrestrial > Soil > Wetlands > Peat ... | reverse complement strand
GCGGCGCGGCGGCCGGGCCTGGTCGCAGCGAGCCGGGCTCGTCGTCGTAGGCCAGCCAACCGGCGGCGCGCAACCGCGGCATCAGGTTGTCGGTGACCTCCCGCGGCCAGCCGGCATGGCGCCGCAGCTCGCCCCAGCTCGGCCCGTGCCCGGTGCGCTCCCGGTAGCCGCGCACGTAGGCCGCGGCCGCCGGCCCGGTGCCGGTGAGGTCGGCGACGGTGGCCGCCCGGGTCTTCTCCAGCTGCCGCCGCCGGGCGGCGCCGGCCGACCGCGACGCCATCTCGCCTCGGACCGCACCCGCGGTCGGCACCTGACCGCGGCGGACCAGCCGGGCGAAGGCCTGGACCTCGTGTGGTTCCGGCTTGCCCGTCACCCGGACGTGCGGGGCGAGTTCGGCGACGGCCTCGGCCGTGACCGCTCGGCCGGTCTGCGCCAACCACTGCCCGGCCAGCTGCCGTTGCTCGTCGGTGGGGCGCCGCCGCGGTGTCGTGCCGGTCACTCATCGACCCTAGAACATCACCCGGCCCGGGGGCGGGCGGAGCCGCGGGGCCAGCCCGGTTCGCTGCGGGGCGGGGCCGCGACCCCGGTGCGACCGGGTGTCCGGCCGAACCCGCGCCGCCCGTCGTCGATCGCCTGCGGGCCGGCCGGACCGCGGGGAAGTCGTCGAGGACGAGGGTGCCGCCCGGCCGGGCCCTGGGCGACGCGCTGTGGGGCTGACGCGGGTGTGAAATTCGCTTGCCGTACACCGCCGGTCTCAGCAAACCCGCTGCGTTGCTCGCCAGGTCGGCAGCAGCAATCGGCCGTGGCGGCGTCGCTGCGCGCGGAGGGCAGAGACTATAGGTGGTGGGTCATGGTGCCTGCGCGACGACCGCCGGGGACAGCTCCAAGCCCGAGGAGACGATGATCGCTACGAGCGGAGAAAGGCGCGAGTCCTGCGGCGGGCCGCTATCGAGCAAGGCGTCAACGAAGGCCCAATGCGGCGTCGCGGCGAGCGAGTTGGCGCGACAAAGCCCGCGGGGATCACCGGCAAGAGGAGGTAGGAGCGACGGGTGCCCCGTTTCCTCATCCCCGTAGAGGGGCTGCAATTGCAGTCGCCGTGGCGAGTCGGGCCGGTGGTGCTGCAAGACCCGCTCAGTGTCGAGGTGCTCGTGCGGAGCCGGCTGGACCTGTCACCCGGGCCGCGTGCCGGCTTCCACCAGGAGACGTTTGACCTACTGCGGCGGTGGTCAGCGGCCGAGGTGGACGCCAACGACCTGGACGGGGCGGTTGCGGTTGTCCGTGATGGGCTGGACCTGCTGCGCGTGTTCCAGCAGACCCGCTCGAACGGAGATCCGCCGACGTTCGGTCTGCCTGGCGACGTGCGGCTCACACACCTGCGGTACTTGAGGCTCGACGCGACTGGCGGTGTTGGGTTCAGTCACACCGGCGGGGTGATAGGTGCGGACTTTCCCGATGGCGAGCGCGAGCATTGGGTAGCTGCCCGTTTCGCTGAAGCGGCAGAACTCGTGGGCTGTGCCGACCTCTCACCTGGACCCGCCCAACTGATGCTTGGTGTCCGGCTTCTATCTCAGGCAGTGTTGGAACCGCGACCGCCAATGCGCCTGCTCGCAACGGTGATCGCGACGGAGACTCTTCTCGGCCGTGGAAAGATGTACCAACTTGCGCGCCGCGCGGCGTTCCTAACCTGCGGCCGCCCTGAAGGGAATCTGTGCGGACGTGCCCGGCCTGCGTGCCCGTTCCTCACGCTCGACCCAACAAACGAGCGCGATCGCGGGCGACTGAAAACGCGGGAAATTCAGGCCCGAGCGGACCCGGGCGCCCGGTGCTCGGAGTGGCTCGATTTCGTCGGCCGCTACGACGACCGGTCCGGCATTGCACACGGGGAGCCAGGCCGCGACGTGCCCGAGCAGGACGCCGACAGTGACCTGCACTGGGCGACCCACTGGCTCCTGCCGGCGGCGCTTCCCTGGCTGCTCGACCACCGAGGCGATGCCGTCGGTGACCTCGACATCGCGATTTCGCAGCTGCCGGCGGCCGATCTAGGGAACTCATGAACCGCCACGCACCTTGGCAGCCATTCTGGCAGCCAAGCCCGTGCTCAGCCGTAGTGTCCACTGGACAGTTGGGGACGACGGGCACCGGCTGACCTGCGCATATGTATCGCAGCGGACAAACTTGGACGACTACCGGACGCCCTCTTAATCTGCGGGTTCGGGGTTCGAGTCCCTGGCGGCGCACAATGCCTGACCTGCGGCTTAGCTCCCAGGGGAGATCCTCACCGATCGTCGGTGGTGCCAGCGTGTTGGCCAGCACGTCGGGCACGTCGAGGCCGGCCAGCTCGGCCCGGCGGAACGCGCCGGCGAAGCCGAGAACGAGGAGGCAGGCGTCCCGTCGGCCGGCGACCACCCCGGGCCAGCCGGCGGTCGGCAGCGCGGCCAGGATCGCCCGCAGGTCGGCGGTGACCAGGGCGTCCCGGCGGGCCGGGGGCCGGCCGTGCTCGCGGCGGATCCCGGCCAGCAGCTCGCCGACGTGCGGGTGCGCCCCGGGGGCGGGGTGGCCGGCCTGGCGGTGGGTGAAGTTCACCGCGGCCACCCACCGGGCCAGCGTGGCCGGGACGTAGGCCGGCCCGGCCACCTCGGTGACCGCGGCGGTCAGGTAGGCCCCCAGGGTGGCCGGGGTCGCCGGCAGCGCCGCCAGGTCCCGTTGAGCGCACCAGCCGGCGAACCGGGCCCAGTCGCTGGCATACGCGGTGCGGGTGTTCGCCGCCCTGGCCGCCCCGACCAGCCCCGCGGCCGCCCCCAGCAACCCGGCCAGCTCGCCGGCGACCGCCGGCGAGCGCCCGGCCCCGGCCGGCTCTACCCGACCATCCACGGCTGGCTCGGCTACCCCCGCCCCGTCGTTTCCGGGCCCCACCTCGGCGTCCAGCGTCCCCACCCCACCGACGGCGAGCGTCGCGGGTTGCGGGGGTCCCGGGGCGGCAGCCCCGGGGGTCGGTGTCATAGCTGGCTCAATAGCGGGTCAGATATCTGGCACCTGGACCGACACGCCGGCGGCCCTTGGGAGCCTTACACCGATCTTGTGCATGGCCGCTGGACTCGGGCGCGCGTTACTGCCCGATCTCCCACGCCGGCCTTCCCTAGGCCGCCGACCTGCCCGGTTGCCGGATTCACCGGCTCGTTGACGGCCGCCGGGACCGCCCTGAGAACTGCGTCCACGAATGCCGACAATCGGTCCTGGTCGGCCTTCCCCGCCGGTGACAACTCCCTCGCGACGGCACTTCGCTGGCCGCGGCGCCTCGTTGGCCAGGGCAGGCTGCCGAGTGGCCGTGGGAATCCCGACGGCCACCGGTCACCACTCACGGGGGAAGGACGCCATGACGCATCCCGGCCGGCTGCCCGGTCCGGTATCCGAGCGCTGGGGCTGGCAGCTGGCGGCCGCCTGCCGGGGGCGGACCCGGCCCTGTTCTTCCCTCGGACAGCGAGCGCGGGCCGAACCGGGCCGCCCGCGAGGCGGCGGCGAAGGCGGTCTGCCGGCGCTGCCCGGTCCGGCGGGGAGTGCGCGGCGCACGCGCTGGCCGCCGGCGAGACCTCCGGGGTCTGGGGAGGGCTGGCCGAGTCCGACCGGGATGGCAGCGCGGCTAGCGGACCGCTGAGTCGTCCAGGGCGAGGCCACCATGGGCGGCTGACAAGATCCACCGTCTACGCCCAAGGAGAAGGTCGGCGGCGTAACTGGCGACAAGCACCTGCGTGCCGAAGGCCAAACCGACCAGAGCAGCGCGACGGGAGTCAAGTTGACCGCCGACGGTAGGGTGCTGTCTTCCTCGCAGGGGACGGGGATCCCACAACGCGGCTTCCCGAGGGGGCTGGTCGCCGTGGACGACGCCGTGCGGTACGCCGTCACGCCCTTTCCGGCCGGGCGCAGAGTGGTCCTGGACGTCCTGCAGGCGGCCACCCACCGGTTGTGCGTCCATGCGTTGGTGGAGTTCGACGTGACCGAGGCCAGGCGTCGTCTGGCGGACGCGCCGGAACACGTCTCCTGGACCGGCTTCGTCGTGGCCACGGTCGGCCGGGCCGTTGCCGTGGCATCAGGGCGAGCTGGGAGCGGCGGGCCTCATGGCCGAGCTCGCCGTCGTGGACGAGTGCGACCCTGCCGGCGGCGGGAGCCAAGATCGGGCGTCCGAACCCGACGAAGATCTCCGGCGGTTCGGCGGTGATGAGCCTTCGCCACGTCCGGGGGGCCTGGTCACTTGCCGGCCCCCTAGCCAGGACCTCGTTGCAGAAGTGGGTCCGTCAGGGGTTCGCCGCCCGGCGTGGCACCGCCGGTCATTCCGCCGACTAATGCGACGTGGCGCTGACGAGCTACGCAAGGCGAGCCGCCGAAGCGGATCAGTTGCGGAGCAGGATGATCCGGTCGGCAAGTCCGTCCACCGTTGCGGCATCCAGGTCGGCGAAGTTCTCCAGCTCCGAAATTGTTCCGAATCGACCGAGCTGGCCGCGCGCCTGGACAACGGCATCCGCCTGCTGCGCAGACAGCCCCAGGTGGTTGGTCAGCACGGGTGCCGGCACGTGATTGACGTCGACCAGGCCGCCGTCGTCGAACTTCCGGGGCAGGTCGGGACGGCCGATCCGCAGGTCGCGGGCGAGCGCAGGATCGCGGTCCGCGAGCACGTGGGCATGCTGGCGGCGCTGGGCGGCGGCGACCGCAGCGGCGACCGCAGGATCGTCGCTCAGCGGCGTAGGCAACACCGCCACAGACGGAAACACCCGCGCCCGCAGCGTGAAGGCATGGACCGTCGCCACCACAGCGAGTCCCAGAAGAAGCGCCGCGCCTCCTCCTCCGCGCGCGCCGGCGCCGGCGGCCGTGCCGGAGTTGGGGTCACTGCTCATCAGCGTCGTCGCGGCCAGGGTGAGCAGGCCGTAGGCGACAGCTGTCGCCCATAGCGACCTGCGCCGTAGCCGGAAAGCGGCGTGCAGGGCAGGAACGACTGCCAGAAGCCCCAGACTGACCGCCGGCAGCAGCGCCCAGCACGCCGTGAGCCAGTGTCGACGACGTCGTCTCACGGATCGGTGTACTTCTTCACCGTGGCGGTGATCGCGCTTCCCGAAGTGACCTTGGAACCGGGACTGAGGTTCTGCGCGACGACGATCCAGTTGGAGTCAATGATCGGCAATCGGTGAAGCCCCAGCGCGTCTGTCGCAGGCAGGACAATGAGGCCAGCAGCTCGCCAGATGTCCTGCGCCAGCTGGTAGTTGGTGCCAACGCAGCCGGCCACCACAACGAGTGCCGGCACGGGCGAAGGGGTTGCGGCCTGCGGCTGGGTGACGGGGGTGGGTGCGACACCGGCTGGCGTTGAGGTCGCTGCTGAACCAGGTGTGGATGCTGACGCCGGCGTGGCTGCAGGCGTCGGGCTGGGGGCGACCGCAGTCGGTGTCGTGCTTCCGACTGAAGCTGCAGTGGGCGTCGACGTAGCGGCTCCGCTGCCACCGGCGCAGCCGGGCATGTCGATGGACGCGAAGCCGACCACCGCTGCCATCGATAGCGCCCTCCACGGCCGCTGGCAATCAGTCCAATAGACAATGTGGGGGCGGAACCGGCGATTAGCGTCCGCCATCTTGTCTCCGGTGAGGTTGGGAGGCGCCATGTCGGTTGCGTCGACACGTGGTCGCCGGGACTTGACGAGACGTCGCGCCCAACACCTACCTGAGTGCCGCCCGGACTGGCCGAGCTGCTGCGCTACGTCCGGGCCGGGGACACCGTCGTGGTCGTCGCGCTGGACCGGCGCGGCCGGTCCCTGCCCGGATGATCCGGCGATCGAGACCCTGATCCCGCTGGGTGCTGCTCCGGTCGCTGCGCGAGTCACCGGCAGCGTGCGGCACTTCGCCTCCCGTTACTGGGGCGGAGCCTGCCATTCGGTGATGCCAAGGTCAGCTTCCATCTCGGCGATGTGCCAGTCCCGACGGATCCGCTCCCGGCCAGCTCGGTTAGCACTGGTGCGCCGGGCCAGTACGGCGGCGGTGATGAGCGCGACGGGGACGACCACGAACCACAGTCGGATCAGGCAGCACGCAAGCAGGAACGATGCGCCGGCCTTAACCACCGGGCGGTTCCACCACCGTCCGGCTTGGCGCATCTGGGTCGCCCACGTTCGCCCGGCGGCGGTCGCGTAGGCGACGGCGATGGCGGCCCAAACTCCGGCCGCGCCAAGCCACAGCCAGAACGTCGCCCACGCCTGGGACCCAACGGCCCCGCGCAGCTGCGCGCCGACGCGCTGGCGGTCGGCCTGGCCCCGCAGGCGTGGAAGAAGCAGCAGAAGGAAGCGGAAGCAGCAGAAGTGATCATGGCCTTGAGATGGGCGATTACGTGTCGACTGGCGTTGGCGCCCGGCGGCTGATAGATCTCTGCCGTGGCTGGTTGCGACGTGCGGTCGGTGACGGTCCGGCCGATCCTGGCCGACGAGGTCGGCCGGTTCAACGCTGAGCTGGACGCTCATCACTGTGCGCCGGCAGCGAACCCACCCCAGGCCATGTCGGGCATCGGCTGACCGGGCAGGTGCTGCGCTACGTCGCGGTCCTGGACGGCGAGTGGGTCGCGCTGGTCGGGTTCGGGTCCGCTGCGCTGTCGTGCGCAGCCCGGGACCGCTTCCTCGGGTGGAGCCGCGAGGCGCAGTACGCGCGGCTGCGCCATGTCGTGCACAACCAGCGGTTCTGCGTGCTGCCCGCCGGGGGGCGGCCCAACCTCGCCTCCGCGGTGCTCGCCCGGGTGCTGCGCCGCCTGGCGGGTGACTACCTCGCGGTCTACGGGCATCGGGTGCTCGCGGTCGAGACGTTCACCGACCCCGCCCGGCACACCGGTGCCTGCTACGCGGCCGCGAACTTCGTGCTGCTCGGCGAGACGCTCGGCTACGCCCGCAGCGCCGGCCGGTAGGACCACCACGGCCGCCGCCAGCGGGTGTGGGTCTATCTACTGCACCGCGACGCGCCGGCCATCCTCGCCGCTGCCTACCGGCACCCGCTGCTCGCACCCAGAGGAGGAGTCGACGTGCCCACGGTCGCGTTGGCCGGGGACAGCGGGCTGCTCGGCCTCCTCGAAGGGCTGACCGACCCGCGACAGAAACGGGGGATCCGCCACCGAGTCGCGGCCGTCCGCACGATGGTCGCGGCCGCGACGCTGGCCGGCGCCACCAGCTTCCGGTCGGTCGCGGACTACAATCGCAGACCTGCCGCCGGAGGCGCTGGAGCGACTCGGCGCCCGGCGGCACCCACGCACCCGCCGGTTCGTCCAGGGCGCTGACCCGGACGTAGCCCACCCGCTGCCCGGTCGTCGCCACTGCCACTCCGACCTGTCAGGTTGACGTCTAAGACCGTAGGCAGGAAGTGTCAGTCAATCCGTAACTCGTCAGGCTGGGGTAGGCGTCAACCGGACACCGGTACGTGCGGAGTGGCGGCGGATCGAGGACCTCCGGCTCCGCGGCCGGGCGTCAGCCGACGCTGCTCGGGGACGACGTCGGGCAGTCAAGCGGACGTGGTGCCTCATGTCAATGTGCTCGCGAAACGGGGTGCGCGTGCCTCACGTAGTTTGCTCACGAAACCTCGGCCCTCAGGGCGATGGTTTTGTCCTTGGCGGAGACGATGAGGGCTTGCTGGATCCGGTTGATGTTCCGGGTCAGGTCCGCCGGATTGGTCTGGGCGTAGAGCTCCTGTAGGCGGTGTTCGGTTTCTTCGCCGAGGAAGCCGGCCTCCTCGGTCAGCCGCTGGTAAGGGGTCTTGGGTTCGTCGTAGGTGCGGGTGTTGCGTCCGGCCTTGGTGCTGCGCCACCCGTTGGCCTTCCTCGTGGGCAGGAACAGGTTCTTGCGCAGGTTCACATACCCCCACAGCTCGTTGAGCAGCGCCAGCTCATCGGGGGTGTCGTAGCGGTAGCGGAAGGCGGACTTGCGCACGATGTCGCCGTTCTTCTGCTCCACGTGCGCGTTGTCGTTGGAGGTGTGCGCCCGCGCGCGGGTCATGAAGATCATCCGCTCGGCGCACCAGGCGATCAGGGCGTGGTTGATGAACTCTCCGCCGTTGTCACAGTCCAGCCCGACCATCGGGTACGGCAGCCGGTCAGCGACCTGCGCGATGGCCGCAACGACCCGGGCGTGGGCGCGGTTGCGGATGGCGATGTTCACGGTCCACCCGAGGTAGACGTCGGTAGCGGTCAGCGTCCAGGCGTGCTCACCCTTGAGGGTGTGCCCGCAGTGAGCGACCAGGTCGATCTCGAAGAACCCTGGGGCCTTCTCCATCTTGTCCATCGACTGACGTACCACGATCGACGAACGCAACGTGGCCCCGGGACGGGTCGCGGACTTCGCCGCGGGGTACCGGGCGTCCTTGGTGGGTTTGAGCATCCGGTCGATCGTGGCCGGGCTCATCGTCACCAGCTGCTCACGCACCTGAGCGTTGAGCCGCTCAGCGACCTTGCCCAGCTCACCGAAGGCCTCCAGCTGGGCCAAGGTGGCGGCCATGATCGGGGCCAGGTACTTCCCGCACGGCTCCCCGATCAGCGTCCACACCTCGATCAGGACCTTGAGGGTGTCATACCCGTACGTGCGCGCCCGTGGCTTGCGCTGGACCGCCCGGGCCGGGCCCCTGCGCCTGGCCGCCGCCGCGACCGCCCGCCGGGCATTGGCCCGCGACCAGCCCGTGACCGCGACGAGCTCGTCGAGCATCCGGCCCCTGTCCTTCTTCGAAGCGCGCTCGTACTCCTTCGCGTACTTCCTCGTGATCTCATGACGTGTCGCCATCGACAACCGTTGACCCATCCCCCAAGCACACCGCAGCGCCCGAAGCAGGACCCAGGTTTCGCGAGCAGTTCTCCCGTGAGGCACGCGCCCCACTTCGCGAGCACTTTAGGTGAGTCTCGTCGGGTCGATGCGTCCCTGAGGGCCTGTAGCGCATGGTGGGCGTTCTTTCTTTGGCACCTTGGCCGGTCTTCGTTGCTGCCGGAGTAGTGATCGGGTTGCTGGTCGGGCTCTTCGGCGTGGGAGGCTCGTCGATTGCTACGCCGCTCCTCGCTGTGCTCGGCGTTCCTGGGTTGCTCGCCGTTGCTTCACCACTGCCAGCGACGATCCTTGCTGCACTCGGTGCTGCAGTTCCCTACGTGCGAAACGGTACGGCTCGACCCCGTGCTGCAGGCTGGACGCTGCTTGGCAGCGTGCCAGCAGCCATCGCTGGAGCCTTCCTGTCCCAGGTGATCGGCGGCTCAGTGCTGCTCCACGCCTCCGGCATCGTCCTCACGATTGTCGGAATCCGGGTCCTTCGTCCCATTGCTGAGTCCATGCAGAGTGCAGGCACAATCCGCAGGAAGAACCGCCTCCTCCTGGTTGCCGTCTCGGCTGGTGTCGGTTTGTTCTCTGGGCTTCTCGCCAACGGCGGCGGATTCCTTCTCGTCCCGATGTACCTCCTCATCTTCGGTCTCGACATGCGTCAGGCTTCCGGAACAAGCCTGCTCGTCATCTCCGTCCTGACAGTGCCCATTCTCGCTGCCCATGCCGCTCTCGGGCACATCAACTGGACAGTGGCCGGGGCATTCGCTCTCGGTGCTGTCCCAACGAGCGTCCTGAGTGGAAGACTTGCCCAACGGGTCACGAGCGGGCACCTGCAAACGGCGTTTGGCTGGTTCCTTGTCGCATCGGGCATCGCCTTTGTCCTCTATCGCATCCTCAGTGGTTAGCAGCGACGACGTCCTTCAGTCCTTCACCAGCGTGCCCACGTTTCATCAAAGGCGTCGGCAGGACCGCATTGAGATTCATCTGCGTCATGCGGGAGAGCCTAGATTGATGGGTGACCGGCAGCGGCCTGCCGCAGGAGGCCGAGCGCGAAGTGCCGTTCTGCATCGCTTCCCGACCAGCGAACCGGCACCATGCACAGATGAATGGAACGGCGATGACCCGCTCGCGCCTGGTCGATCTGCTTGAAGCCGAAGGGGTAGACGCCGCCGCGTACCGAGTCGATGGCACGAGTGAAGATGAGTGCCTGGTGCTGGAAGTTGCCCCTGGCGGCTGGGCCGTCTACTACGCAGAACGTGGACTCCGCACTGAAGAGCGCCAGTTCGACACGGAGGACGAGGCGTGCCGATTCATGCTCGACCGACTCCTCGCTGATCCGGGCAACCGACGTCGCGCGTAGGTGCCGTTAGCGTTCGCCGGGATCAGAAGCGGTGACCCCAGAATCGAACGCCGGGAACCGTCAGCCATGACGGTTGGGCTGGCTCCGTGCCGGTCAAGGTCGCGAGCAGTGACAGCCCTGACGTGCGCGGCGACGCCTCCCAGTCCAGTCCGGCCTCGGCTGGAAGCCGCAGTCCCAGATCCACAGTCGGCGGCGGGTCATCGTCATGGAACAGCGGGTCGAACTGCCGCGTCACAACCCCGTGCTCGGCGGCCAGGAAGGTCATCACCGAGTTGACGTTCCAGAACATGCTGTAGAGCGAGCCGCCACCCGACAGTCGGTCAGCATTCCGGCGTAGCGCCCTGCCAACCGTTGGTCTCCCAGATGAAGGTCCACCCGGTCACCTGGCCCGTCGCGAACCAGGCCGTGTCATATCTGTCTGAGCCTCCTGCCCAGGCTTCGGCTGACTCGCGGTCGGGGAACGAGTGGAAGTCAGTCAGCGCGATCAACTGCGCAGCCGCCTCCGGCGACAGAGGGCGCACGAGTGACACGCACAGCGCGTCCCAGTCCGCAGTCCAGGTTTCGTCATCGCTCACGGCATGACGGTAAGACGTCGTCACGGGTACGAGTGCTAACCGCGCCGATGTGCCGTTAGCGTGCGCCGCTGAGGGTGCACGCGATGTGCCGATATCGCTCGCATCCGGGCGGCCCGAGGGCGGTCATTCACAGGCAAGCCTCGACCCGAGGTTGAGGTGTAGTACGGTCCAGCCCATACGGCGACCGGGTCCTGGACAGCCGCCGTACGATCGCCTCAGCGAGCAGCCGCGTCGAGGCCGCCGATGCCGCTGGCAGCAGGGCCGGGCCTGATCGAACAGGCCTGCCCATGCCCTCGATCCGCCCGTATGTCCCGCCCTCCCCGCCGGAGCGCCTGAGTCGCACCGAGCGCCGCCGTCGCCAGGCCGCCGCCAACGCGGCGAGCATCGCCCCGCTGCGGCCACCCGCCACCCCGCCCGACCCCGGCCTGTCGCTGAGCCTGCTCCGTGGCCGAGCCGCGTTGGACCTCGTGCTGGCAGAGCCGTGCCCCACGCACCCGGTGAGACCCTGGCAGCCGTGTTGGGACCTGCCTCGCGGCGTGTGCGGGGCGAGGGTGCACCGCTGCCTGTCCCGATCCCCGATCGACCGTGCGGCGGGCCCGGGCAGGCCGCACAGGTCCGGGGCGTCGGCGCCGTGCACCGCACCGAGGGGCAGCCTGGGCGGACGGGCGGGGACCGAGGAGATCACGGGCTACCTGTGCCCGGTCTGCGCGAGCGCGCTGGAGTCGGTCGGCGCGATCGGCCCGACCTCGATCACCCGCGCACTGGTGGCCGCTCTGCGCGCCCGGGGTGACGACGACCTCGCGCGCTGCGTCGAGCAGGCGGACGCGGATCGCACCGCGAGAGGGATCGTCGGCTGGGGCGCGCTCCCGCCCGGCACCGAGCCGAACGCCCGCCCGTGGGCTCACCTCGACCTGCCGGAGTAGTGCTCTCGCTGCTCGTGCGCGCGGTAATGGGAGTGGGAAAGATCACAAAACCGGCAACGGGCGCGCTTCGCATCAGCAAGGCGCTGCCCGCGTCGGCCCGGACCCGGTCCATCCCCGCGAGGCAGTCCTGGCCGGCCAGTTGCGCCGTCGCCAGGTTATTTCGTCACAAGCTCTTAAGGCACTGCTGCGGGGCTCATGATCGGTAGGACAGCCCGGTAGCGGTGCAGGCGTCACCGAGCGTGGGCCATCCTTCGCCGAGCAGAACCCAGCCGTCATGGCCGGCCAGGAGGTTTGTCGGGTCGTGCACCTTCACCTGCCAACTTCCGGTGCTGGTCTTGCGGGCGTAGGCGGCCTTGCCGCCGCACGTTCCGTATTGGCTGGCTAATGGCACAGTCGGTTCTGGCTGCCCGGGCTGGGACGGGGTCACGCAGTGCTCCTCTCGCGATGCGAACGGAGGCGGAACCGGCGTCGCGGCCGAGCCCCCAACGAGTTCGGTCGGGTCAGCGACCGTGGGCCGCGTCGCCTTGCCCGGTGCGGCGCTTCCACGATTCCCAGGGTCATCCAGTGTCCGTGGCCATAGAAGTCCGCGCGGGCGCACCGGCGGGACGTTCACACCACATCGCCCTGCAAGCAGATGGCAACATCCAGGTCTTCGACGTCTGGGAATCGCAGGAGGCGTTTGAAGCGTTCGGCGCGACACTCGTCCCAATTCTCACTGGGCTCGGTGTGGATCCGGGTGAACCAATGGTGGCGCCAGTACATAACGTGATCCAGGGCTGATACCGGTCTCGATCACGTTTCGCGGAATGGACGAACGGCCGGACAGCTACATGCGCCAGCAGAGCGGCTTCGTCCCCGACGAAGGGCTCTTCCACGTGAGTCGCGGGCTCGGGCAGGTGCCTCGTATTGAGCACGCCATCTGGCTTGACTAGCGCCTCCACGTCAGTTCCGGAGGCGCCCCAGCAATTCCCGCAGGGGATCGCTGACCGGGTCATGCCGAAGTCCGGGCAGGGCGTCGACGATGCGGGCTCGGCTGCGGTCGTCGCTTCGAGGTACCGACGGCGGTTCACGACCGGGCGTGTTCCGGCGGCAACCACGATTACGGGTGCCGGTCGAAAGATCGGTTCTCGTCAGGCTCTGTCCCGACGTGGCGGTGTGACCTTCGGTGTAGATCAGATAGATGGCGGTGAGGACCGCGTGGAGCCGGTCCGGGAACTCCGCGGCGCGGGGTATGCGGTAGGAGGCGTGATTGTCGTGCAGTTTGCGCTTGGCCCTCACGATACGTTGCGCCATCGTCGCCTCAGGCACCAGAAACGCCTTGGCGATCTCCTTGGTCTCGAGGCTGGCGAGAAGCCGCAGGATGAGAGCGACCTGCGCATCGGCGGCGAGGGCGGGGTGTGCGCACAGGAACATGAGCCGGAGCTGGTCGTCAGGAACGACATCGACGAAGTCGTCGAGCCTGTTGAGTTCGGGATCGTGGTCAGGATCCATGCTGTCGGTGTGGAGTCGATGGGCCTCGAGATGACGCTCGCTGCGGGTTGATTCGCGTCGAAGCCGGTCGATGGCGCGGTTGCGGGCGGTCGTCGTGATCCAGCCGCCCGGGTTGGGCGGTATCCCCGTATTCGGCCACCGCTCGGCGGCGATGGCGAACGCTTCCGCCACCGCGTCCTCGGCGAGGTCGATGTCGCCGAGGACACGGATCAGGGTGGCGGTGCAGCGGCCGGCTTCGCGCCGGAAGACCTCGTCGAGCGTGTCGGTCATCCTTGTGCGGGCCGGACCTCAACCGGTCCCTCGCAGGCAGCGGCTGCTTTGCCGGCCCATTCGAGGGCGGCGTCGAGATCGGTGGCGTCGATGACCCAGAAGCCGCCCATCTGTTCTTTGGTTTCGGCGTAGGGCCCGTCGGTCATCGATACATCGCCTCCGGAGGATCGCACCACCGTGGCCGAAGATGCGGGGTGCAGGCCGGCGGCGAACACCCAGGCGCCTGCCTGTTGCAGTTCGTTGTTGAACGCGTCCACCTGGGCGACACGGCGCTGCGCGTCGGGGGTGGAGAAGTCGAGCTCGAACGTTTCGTCGTGCCACACGGAGATTAGGTAATGCGGCATGTTGATTGCTCCTTTGAGTGCGCCACGAATGAGAAAGCGGGTGGTTGGTAGGCAGTCACTTGGTGGAATCAATGCTCTGTGGAAGATGGAGGATTGCTGGCCCTCCGGGATCGTTCTATGGGGGACGGTTTCAAACCGCCACATGCTGCGTTGGCTGAAGACCGTCGTGGTGAGCGATGTGGAAAAGGCGCACATGATGCGTCAGGTGGGGGCGAGGGAGACGACCGCTGTTTACGTGTCGAGAGTATAGAAGCGACATCAGAACCAGGTTATTCGAAGGGATCTGGGAGGAGTCTGGCGGGTGCCCATCTATTGGCCAGGCGGTGTCCGGCACAGAGGCGGCGTGACCCTCGTCTGCGGCTTTCGCAGGGAACGTGGGAAGGCGAGCGCGGACATGGTTCCCCGTTCTGGGTTTGGCGGGGCGAGAGGGAGTGCTCCGGGCGGCAGAAACCGTGAGGAGTTGAGTACCGTTGCCGCGGTCGCTGGCGGACCGTCTCGTAGTAGTGATGAAGCGCCTGTAATGGGCGTGGAGCCAAGGGGACGGCTCATCCGGGATGGCTCGTTGGGTCAACTGGTCGAAAGGCCAGGAGGCGCTCGGTGAGCCAGCCAGAGTTGTTGGACAAGCCGTTTGCGATCTCCAAGCAGGCGGTGGTAGAGGCGTTCAGGAAAGTGCGGGCGAACCAGGGCGGGCCGGGGGTGGATGGGTGCACGATCGAGGAGTTCGAGTCCGATCTGCGGAACAGATTGTATGTGACGTGGAATCGGATGTCCTCGGGCAGCTACTTTCCGCCGCCGGTGAAAGCCGTCGCGGTTCCGAAACTGCACGGTGATGGGGTCAGGATGTTAGGGGTGCCGACGGTCGCGGATAGGGTGGCCCAGACGGTGGTGGCCATGGAGTTGGAGAAGGTGGTGGAACCCAAGTTCCATCCCAGCTCGTATGGGTACCGGCCGGGACGGTCCGCGTTGGACGCGGTGGAGGCCTGCCGGGCACGTTGTTTCACGCACTCGTGGGTGTTGGATTGTGACATCGCCGGGTTCTTCGACAACGTTCCCCATGACCTTATCGTTAAGGCGGTGGAGGCGAATACCGACCTGAAATGGGTCGTGCTGTATGTGCAACGGTGGCTGACAGCACCGATACAGCGCGAGGACGGAACTCTGGCGCGACGGGATCGTGGTACCCCGCAAGGGTCGGCGATCTCGCCGCTACTCGCCAATCTCTTTCTACACTATGCCTTTGATCGGTGGATGGTTCGGGAGTTCCCGGGTCTGCCTTTCGAGCGGTATTGTGATGACATTGTGGTGCACTGTGTCAGCGAGAAGCAAACCCGTTACCTGGAAAAGCGGATCGCTGCCCGGCTGGGCGAGGTCGGACTCCGGTTGCATCCGGACAAGACCAAGGTGGTGTATTGCCCGCAAGACGGACGAGACGATCCCTTCGGGACTACCTCGTTCGCGTTCCTGGGCTATACCTTCCGCAAGCGCACTGCCCGGGGTCGGGAAGGAGTCCGCAACGGCTTCCTCCCGGCTGCCAGCAACGACGCGATGAAGAAGATGAGTCGCGCCGTGCACGGCTGGCGGTTACATCGGTGGACCACCCTGGCACTGGACCAACTCGCGGCCTGGGTCAACCAGATCGTGCGCGGGTGGCTCAACTATTACGGCCGGTTCTACCGGACCGCGTTGCTGCCCCTCATCCGCCGGATCAACGCCTACATCCTGAGGTGGGCTCGCAAGAAGTACAAACGGCTAGGATCGTTCAAACGAGCCAAGGCGTGGTGGACAGCGGTCACGAGACGTGCACCCGGTCTGTTCGCGCACTGGCGGTGGACGGTTGCGTTCTGATAGCTGGGTGAGAAGAGCCGTATGAGCCGAGAGGCTCACGTACGGATCTGTGGGAGCCGGCGGGTGAGATTCCCGCCGGCTACCCGACCAGCGGTCGGTCTCGGGTCAGTCGGCGTGTCGTGCGAGCACCGGAACAATGATCGCCGCGGCGACCAGGTGCAGTCCAACCAGGGCGACCTTGCTGGCGGTCGTGTCTGCGAACGCCGCCGGGAGGGCGCAGGAGATCGCCGTGAGGCCGGTGGATATCTGGACGAACCGCTGACGTGGGGTGGAGCTGCGCCGGTTCAGCAAGGCGAGGAGCACACCGCCGATGACGGCGGCGATGAAGGTGATCTGGGCGAAGCCGGCGAGTGGGATCTTGCCGTGTACGGCCAGCGGGACTCCGGCGGCCCGCAGGGCAACCGCACCGGCGGTCGTGACCGCGGCGGCCAGGACACCGACCGAGACCGTGGTGCGCGGCAGCGTGCTGGTCAACCGGGACGGGGCGTGCTCGACAGTGATTTCGGGGGAGGTGGTCACGGTGGACATGGTTGGTTCCTTCTAGTTGGCGGCGGTGCCCTGTGCACCGCTCACCATGTCGACGAACGGCGAGGGCGGATTCGACACCGAAGCCCAATAGAGAGCCCCGATAGACCCCAGCTTCGGCACCTGAGCCGAACGCGATGGTGGCGGAAGCCTGATTCACCGCTTCATCAGCTAACCGCGGGGCTACCGCCCGGAGCGCGATCGCGCTCAGCAACGCCGATCTGTACTTCGCCTATCGCCGCTTGGTCGACAACCTGCACGAAGCGTTGTCCAGTAGAGCCGTCATCGAGCAGGCCAAGGGAATCGTGATGGCCCGCGACCGCTGCGGAGCCGATGAAGCGTTTGCAACGCTGCGGCAGGAGTCGCAACACACCCACGTGAAGCTTCGCGATGTCGCTACCCGCATTGTCGCCAAGCATCTCGGCCCCAGGGACCTGATCAGCCGGTGATGTCTTTGGGGGGCGATTCAGCGGAAACCCCGACAGCAAGGACACTGCCACCCCCGGCTGGCAGTATCGGCTTCCTCCTCGGATCACCCCTGGCGACGGAGGGCGGCTACCAGGCCGGCCAGTCCCGCGGCTGCGGCGAAAAGGACGGTCCGGACGTGCTGAGAGACCCACAGCTGCGGACTGTGGGCGTGCGAACGGTCGTCGAAGGCGCCATGGGCGCCGTGGTCGCGGCCGCCATCGCCGTCGACTGGGTGGTACAGGTTGTTCGGTCGCTCGGGCCGGACCGGCTGGTTGGTCTGCTGGGAGGAGAAACCGGTGCGGGCCAGATAGCGGTCGAGCAGGCCGGGGGCGAACTTCTGGCCGAGAATGGTGCCGGCAGTGCTTGCCCCGACCCAGTACTCCTTGCGGCGCGGGTGGTCAGCGGCGTAGAGAACGCCACGGGCCGCTACCTCCGGCTGGTAGATCGGCGGCACCGGCTGGGGATCGTTGGGCAGCCGGGACAGCACCCAGGAGAACTGCGGAGTGTTGACCGCCGGCATCTGCACCACGGTGATGTGCACATTGCTCTTGTCGTGCAGCAGCTCGGTGCGGATGGACTCGGTGAAGCCGTTGATGGCGTGTTTGGCGCCGCAGTACGGCGACTGCAGTGGAATGCCGCGGTAGCTCAGCGCCGAGCCGACCTGCACGATGGTGCCGCGGTCGCGCGGCTTCATCCGGGACAGTGCGGCCATGGTGCCGTAGACGAAGCCGAGGTAGGTGACCTCGGTGACCCGTTTGAACTCGGCCGCGGTGATCTCGGTGAAGGGCGCGAAGACCGAGGTGAACGCGACGTTGACCCAGACGTCGATCGGCCCGAGATTCTCCTCCACCTTTGCGGCGGCGGCTTCGACCTGGTCGTAATCCGCGACGTCGGTGGGCAGGACCAGCGGCGTTCCGCCGGCCCGTTCGACGTCGCGCGCGGCGCCGGCGAGCCCCGCTTCCCCCCGGGCCAGCAAGGCCACCTTGGCGCCGCGGCCGGCGAACTGGCGCACGGCGGCCCGGGCGATGCCGGCGCTGGCGCCGGTAACGACGACAACCTGTGGTGTGCTCATGGTGCTCCTCACGGTCAGATCTGTGCGGATGGGTCGGACGCCGGCCGGGCCAGCCGGATCGAGCTCTCGAGGAACAGCGCGTGCACGAAAGCCTGCGGAGGTTGCCGCTCCGCGGACGGCGCAACGTGCAGGCACCACCCGTCGAGATCGGCCTTGGCCTTGGTCAACCCGCGTGGCCAGATCCGGTCGACCAGCACCCAGGCGCCGTCCCCCGGCCTCCGCTCCTGGTAGACGCGCCGGACCTGGACCTTCGGCTGCCTCATAGCCACCTCCTCCTCGAAGCCGGCAGTTGGCGGCGTGTCGCCCGGTCGCCGCCGGCGTCCCCGCTCGGCGGAAGGGTCACCGCCGGGCGGCATGGAGCATGCCGAGCGTGACCGCGACCCAGGCAGTGAGTGCCACCCAGATCTCCGTCCGACCGATCCAGACCATGAAGCCCAGGTGTTCGGTTCGGCCGTACAGGATGCTCGCGACCGCGTACATCCCGAGCGGGAAGACCATGCTCCACAGCCCGGACTCGTAGCGCACCGGCAGGGTTCGTCCAGACCTACGACACCAAACCCAAACGGCGCCCTGTTCGACCTGCTCATCTCCCAGGGCATGCAAGCCAACCAGCCGTCACCTTCCTCCCCGACGGCGGCGACGACGTCCGCGACCTGCCGCTGTACCTCAACCCCGACTCCGAGCACCTGCTCGACTGGTTCCACGTCACCATGCGCCTCACCGTCATGACCAACATGGCCAAGAGTCTCCGCGCCGCACCACCCGAGGAGGAGGAGGAGGAGGGCGTCCCCCCCGCCGGCCGACCCCGCCGCGGCGGTTGCCGAAGGCCTGCAGCGCCTCAAGTGGTTCTGCTGGCACGGCAACGTCTTCCGGGCGCTGCAGACCGTCGAAGACCTCGAGTTCGACCTCGACGTCGACGGCGCCGGTCCCGAGCAGCGCAAGCTGTGCAAAGCGGTCGGC
>Ga0097691_1001310_pt1 | contig 18637 bp, 18 predicted proteins | sample NGESurdeep072012_8_FD_72858 | JGI IMG/M metagenome (GOLD analysis project Ga0097691, IMG submission 72858) | Arctic peat soil microbial communities from Barrow, Alaska - NGEE Surface sample 210-1 deep-072012 | ecosystem: Environmental > Terrestrial > Soil > Wetlands > Peat ... | reverse complement strand
CCACCCCGAGTGGAACTACACCATCTCACCAAGACCACCCAAAACCCCTAACCTGACGCAATAATTGTTGGGCGTCGCCTAAGGGATTGAGCCCATGTCGCTTGCACGCGATATCACCACGGTCGGCAGCGGAACTTTGATCTCGCGGCTGCTCGCCTTCTTTCGCGACGCCGGGATCGCGGCCCTGCTCGGCGCCGGGCCATTCTCGGAAGCCTTCTTCGCGGTGCTGCAGCTGGTCAATTTCTTTCGCCGCCTGCTCGCGGAAGGCGCTCTCAACAGCGCCTTCGTGCCGATATGGCTGCGGCTGCGCAGCGGTAAGGACGGGGTCGCCAACGCCAATCGATTGACCAAACGGACCTTGCTGACGATTGGCTGCATGGCCGGCGTCATCGCCTTGCTCGCAATTGTATTGGCGCCATTCGTCATAGCCGCCATTGCGCCCGGATTTGACGAGGCCCGCCGGGAATTGGCTGCCTTTTATTTGTTGATCGTCGCGCCCTACATCGTGTTGGCGGGGCTCGTTGCAGTGATTGCCGCGGCGCTGAATGCGGAAGGCCGCGTCGGTGCCGTCACTGTCAGCACTGTCGCTTTCAATCTGGTCATGGTGCTGGCGCTTTTATTCGTGCTCGGCGAAATCGAGCAATTTGTGACAACTGTTTGGCTAGCGCTGGCCATCGTCGTTGCGGGCCTGCTCCAGCTCATCGTCACTGGCGCCGCTTGGCTGCTGACCGGGAAACGCTGGCAACGCGTCAGCGTGCGCGTTCCCGATCAAACGCAGCAGTTGTTTGCGCGCGCCGTTCCCGGCCTGATTGCCGCCGGCATCCCGCAACTCAAGCTGATCGCGGCCGCGGCCATCGCGTCGTCCTCCCAGGCGGCGGTGTCGTGGCTCTACTACGCCAATCGTCTGTATGAGCTTCCGCTCGGCGTCGCGTCGATCGCCATCGCCGCCGTGATCGTGCCGCGCATCGCCGCCAGCCTGCGCGCCGGCGATACGGATACTTTTGCGGCGGTGCAGTCGCGCGCCTTCGAGATTGCGCTGGCCTTGGCACTGCCCGCGGCGGCCGGCTTCGCGCTGCTGGCCGAGCCGATCGCCGGCGGGCTGTTCGAGCGCGGCGCGTTCGGCCCGCTCGACACGGCGGCAGTCGCCGCCGCGCTGGCGGCGATCTGCGCTGGGTTACCCGGACACGTGCTGGAAAAGGTGTTCGGCGCGGTTTCTTTCGCGCACGGGGACACGCATACGCCCATGGTTGCCGCGCTGTCCGGCCTTGCCGCCGCAATCGCCGGCGGCGGCTTGCTGTTCCCGCACTTCGGCCATGTCGGCGTTGCGGCCGCCATCGCGATCTCCGGTTGGGTCGGTGCAGCGCTGCTCGGCAGCATCCTGTACGGACGCGGATGGCTGCGGCTCGACCAGAGCGGCTGGCGGCGGCTGCCGCGCATCGTGCTTGCCACCGTCATCATGGGCGCCGTCGTCGCATACGGGCACGCAGCCGGCCATACGCACTTTCCCCATTTAGCAGCCTCATCGTTCGGCCGGCTCGCCCTGCTCGTCGTGCTGGTGACACTCGGCGTCGGTGTCTATCTCGCCGCGCTGCAGCTGCTCGGCGTGGCGAAGCTCAAGGACCTCATTTCCGCCGTGCGGGCGCGGACTTAAGGGTCTTGCCCCGCGCCGGTCCGCCGTGGCATGGGTCGCGCCTCAATTGAGAGGACGAGCGATGGCGTTCAAAGAGCGCGTATTTTCCGGCGTGCAGCCGACCGGCAATCTGCACCTCGGCAATTATCTCGGCGCGATCACCAAATTCGTCGCGCTGCAGGAGCGCTACGACTGTATCTATTGCGTGGTCGATCTGCACGCCATCACGGTGTGGCAGGACCCGAGCGAGTTGCCGCGCGCCACGCGCGAGGTCACCGCGGCGTTCCTGGCCTGCGGCATCGATCCGAACAAGCAAATCATCTTCAACCAGAGCCAGGTCGCCGAGCACGCCGAGCTCGCCTGGGTGTTCAATTGCGTCGCCCGCATGGGCTGGCTCAACCGCATGACGCAGTTCAAGGAGAAGGCCGGCAAGGACCGCGAGAACGCCTCGGTCGGCTTGTATGTCTATCCCAACCTGATGGCGGCCGACATCCTGGTCTACCGCGCGACCCATGTGCCGGTCGGCGAGGATCAGAAGCAGCATCTCGAGCTGTCGCGCGACATCGCGCAGAAATTCAACAACGACTTCGCCCCGTCAATCCATGCCCATGGCTACGGCGATGCATTCTTCCCACTGCCGGAGCCGCTGATCCAGGGGCCGGCGACGCGAGTGATGTCGCTGCGCGACGGCTCCAAGAAGATGTCGAAATCGGAGCCGTCGGATTATTCGCGCATCAATCTGACCGATGACGACGACGCCATTGCGCAGAAGATCCGCAAAGCCAAGACCGATCCGGAGCCGCTGCCGAGCGAGGAGAAGGGCCTGGAGCTGCGCCCCGAGGCCGACAACCTGGTCGGCATCTATGCGGCGCTCAAGGGGTCAAGCAAATCGGACGTGTTGCGCGAGTTCGGCGGTGGACAATTCTCCAGCTTCAAGTCCGCGCTGGTCGATCTCGCGGTCGCCAAGCTCGGTCCGATCGGTTCGGAAATGAAGCGGCTGGTGCAGGACCCGGTCTATATCGACTCGGTGCTGGCTGACGGTTCGCAGCGCGCGCAAGTGCTCGCCGCCAAAACCATGAAGGCAGTCAAGGATATCGTCGGCTTCGTGCGGCGCTGAGCCAGCGCATGATCCCGAACAAGCCTGCCCCGAACTTGGATCCCGAGGGTGGGAACCAGTTTTTCGATAAGCTCATGCGCAAACAACGCTAGTTTACGCGGTGCAATATTCGCCCCTAGGCCGCTTGTCGCCGCGGCCCGCGCCGTGCCACCATTTGCAACTTGTGCGTCCGTTATCATGCAAATGATCGGATGAAGCGGGAGCGACGATGAGCAGCAAGCGCCGCAGCTACGAGGCCGGTCACAAGCGCAAATACCTGGTCGTCATCGACGACACCGAGGAATGCGACCGCGCGGTCTATTGGGCGGCCAAGCGCGCCGGCCGCACCAAGTCGCAGATCGTCATGCTGCGCGTAATCGAGACCGCCGAGCGCAACCAGCAATGGCTGGGCGTCGCCGATATCATGAAGGCCGAGGCACAGGAAGCGGCCAACGCGGTGCTCGACAAATTCGCCGAGCGCACGAAGCAGGTCGCGCGCATCAAGCCGGACCGGGTGATCCGCGAAGGCGACACCGCCGCGGAGATTACCAAGCTGATCGAGGAGGACGCCGACATCGGCATCCTGGTGCTGGCCGCCGGCACCGGCAAGGAAGGCCCCGGCCCGCTGGTCTCCAACCTCGCCAAGACTGCCGGCACGTTCCCGATTCCGGTCGCCATCATCCCGGGACACCTGAGCGACGACGACCTCGACGCGATGTCTTAACCCTCCCCGCCGCGTCTTTTGTGCTTGCGCATGATCTTGTCCGAAAACCGGTTCCCGCCCCGGATCAAGTCCGCGGCAGGCTTTTTCGGGATCATGCGCCGGTTGACCACGGCCTGCGCAGGGGCCATCTATCAGGTATAGTGCATGCCGCCCACGGGCCTTGAACCCGCATGAGGCAAGGAGCGCAACCGATGTTCATCCAGACCGAAGCCACGCCCAATCCGGCAACGCTGAAATTTCTGCCGGGACGAGCCGTGCTCGAATCCGGCACCCTCGACATGCCGAACAAGGAAGCCGCCGCGCAATCGCCGCTGGCCGAGCGGCTGTTCGATATCCCGAATGTCAGCGGCGTTTTCTTCGGTTCCGACTTCATATCGGTCACCAAGAGCGACGGCGAGTGGCAGCAGATCAAGCCGACGATCCTCGGCGCCATCATGGAACATTACATGTCGGGCGCGCCGCTGGTGTCGGCCAATGCTCAACCGGCCGCGGCCGCCGACGACGAATTCTTCGATGCCAAGGATGCCGACACGGTCGCCACCATCAAGGACCTGATCGAGACCCGCGTGCGCCCGGCGGTGGCCGGCGACGGCGGCGACATCACCTTCCGCGGCTACAAGGAAGGCATCGTGTTTCTGCACATGAAGGGCGCCTGTTCCGGCTGCCCATCCTCGACCGCAACGCTCAAGCACGGCATCCAGAACCTGCTGCGCCATTTCGTGCCCGACGTGGTCGAAGTGCGGCCGGTGTAAGCATCTCGTCATTCCGGGACGCGCCGAAGGCGCGGGCCCGGAATCCATAACCCCGGTCGGTGAATATGGATTCCGGGCTCGCCGCTTTGCGGCGCCCCGGAATGACGGCATCGCTATTGCTGGGACCGTGCTAAATTCGAATCATGCGCATCCTTGCCATCGATACCGCGCTTGAGGCCTGCTCGGCCGCCGTGCTCGACACCGAGCACGCCGCGATTGCCGCGCATGAATCGCGTCCGATGGTGCGCGGGCATGCGGAAGCGCTGATCCCGCTGATCGCGCGCGTGCTCGAGCGCGCCCGGCTCAGCTTCTCCGAGATTGACCGCATCGCGGTCACCACCGGACCCGGCAGCTTCACCGGCTTGCGCGTCGGGATTTCGGCCGCGCGCGGGATCGCGCTGGCCACCGGCAAGCCGGCGGTGGGCCTGTCCACGCTCGCCGCCTATGCCGCGCCCTTCATCGCCGCCGACAGCACGCTGCCGGTGGCGGTGGCGATCGATGCGCGGCACGATCACGTCTATCTGCAAGTGTTCGGACCCGGCGGCCGCACCCTGGTGGCGGCGCGTTTGGTGCCGCTGCGCGAGGCGCTGCGCGCGGCGGCGACCGGCGCCCCGCGCCTGGTCGGCACCGCGGCGAATTTGCTGGCGGCGGCATGGCCGGCAGGCGAACGCGCGCCGACCGTGGTTGAGCAGCGGCAAGCACCCGACATCGACTGGGTGGCGCGGCTTGGCGCCGCCGCGGTGGAAACCGGTTCGCCGCCGAAGCCGCTCTATCTGCGCGCGCCCGACGCCCAGCCGCAGAACGCCGCGCAACTGGCCCGCCGATGATGAAGCTGCTATCCAATCTGTTCGCGCGCGGTGAGCCCGCCTTATCGGAAGCCGGCCCCCGCGATGCGGTGGCGATCGCCGCGCTGCATGCCAATTCGTTTCGGCGCGGCTGGAGCGAGCAGGAGGTCGAAGGCCTGCTGATCGACCGCCATGTGATCTCGCATCGCGCCACCATCGGCGGCAAGCTCGCCGGCTTCATCATGTCACGGCTGGTGGAGGACGAGGCGGAAATCCTCTCGGTCGCGGTTGCAGGCCGCCAGCAGGGACGCGGCCTGGCGCGTAAGCTGCTTACCTTGCATTTGCGGCGGCTGGCGGGCCTGGGCGCGCGCACCGTGTTCCTGGAAGTCGACGAGCATAATAAGCCTGCGATCCGGCTTTATGACCGCGCCGGCTTTCATGAAATATCCCGCCGCCCCAACTATTACCCCGCGAGCGGCGGCAAAGCCGCCGCCGCGCTGGTGCTCCGCCGCGATCTTGGCTAACGCGCGTGATCCCGAAAGGCTTGCCTGCGGACTTGATCCGAGGGTGGCGACCGGTTTTCGGAAAAGATCAAAGCGCCAAGCAAAATGCTAGGATTCGATTCTGATTTATTCGGAGAACGAGCCGCCCGATAGACCATCCCGGAGGCGCGCAATATGATATGAGAGCCGGACCGAAGAAACGACGAGAAACGACATCGTAACCATGCCGGACAAAAGCATCTCCGAGAGGAGAAATATCGAGGCCGCTTGCGCCGCAAAGGGCATGCGGATGACCGAACAACGGCGCGTGATCGCGCGCGTGCTGGCGTCGTCCGAGGATCATCCCGATGTCGAGGAGCTGTACCGCCGCTGCGCCAAGGTCGACGACCGCATTTCAATTTCCACCGTTTACCGCACGGTGCGTCTGTTCGAGGATGCCGGCATCATCGAGCGGCACGATTTCCGCGAAGGCCGCGCGCGCTACGAAACCAGCCGCGAGTCCCACCATGACCATCTGATCAATCTTCGCAGCGGCGAGGTGATCGAATTCCAATCGGAAGAGATCGAGCGTCTGCAGGCGGAAATCGCGCGCAAGCTCGGCTACAAGCTGGTCGATCACCGGCTCGAGCTTTACGCCGTGCCACTCAACGACGACAAGAATAATCGCTGATGGTGCGGGCACTTTTTGTCGCGGCGATCTTCTGCATGATGACGCCGCTGTTGATCGCGGTGCAATGGCTGCTCGTCAAACTAAACTTGCCGGGCTGGGGCGTGATCGCCGTCAACTACTACCGCGCGCTGTGCGCCGTCCTGCGCATTCGCGTCCGCGTGGTCGGCGAGCCGGTGCGCGACCGCGCAGTGCTGTTCATCTCCAATCACGTGTCGTGGGCCGACATCCCGGTGATCGGTTCGATCGCGCCGATCGCCTACGTCTCCAAGAGTGAAATCGCCGGCTGGCCGCTGGTCGGCATCGCCGCCCGATTGCAGCGCACGGTGTTCGTCGACCGCTCGCGCCGCCACCAGACCGGCGACGCCATCGCCGAGATCGTCAAACAGCTCGCGGGCGGCACCTCGGTCGTGCTGTTCGCGGAAGGCACCTCGAGCGACGGCAACCGCGTGCTGCCATTCCGCTCGGCGCTGGTCGGGGCGGTGAAGGAAGCCGGCGCGCGCGCCGAGAGCGGCATCCTGATTCAGCCGATGTCGATCTGCTACACTCGCCTGAACGGCATCCCGATGGGCCGCCAGCATCGCCCGACAGTGGCGTGGTATGGCGATCTCGCCTTCATGCCGCACATCAAGGCCTTCATCGAGCGCGGCGCGATCGACGCGGTGGTCAGCTACGGCGACCCGGTCGCGGCCGACGGCACCGCCGACCGCAAGGCGATGACGAAATCGCTGGAAGGCGCGGTGCGCAAGATCACCGCGGCGACGCTGCGTGGCCGGCCGCGCCCAGTGCATGCGGCCGAGTGAGCAGCGTTGCGTTTGGGTCAAAAGCCGGTAAGACGGCCGCATTCTTCGTGCCCGGCCCGGTGTCGGGCGTTCACGTCTTAAAAACGTCATGATATCAAAGGCATAGATGGCACCGGAAGTCTGGCTTGCCCGACTTGCGCATTTTAAATGAGCCGCAAGTCGGGTAAACCCGACTTGCGGTGACAAGACCCGGCCATGACAGGCTAGATTAATCAGATGGTTCGAACCCGAGCGGCATGAGCAGACCCCGCAAAGTCCACGTCAAGTCCTTCGGCTGCCAGATGAACGTCTACGATTCTAATCGTATGGCGGACACCCTGGCGCCGGCCGGGTTCACCGAGACCGCGCGCGCCGACGACGCCGACCTGGTGATCCTCAACACCTGCCACATCCGCGAAAAGGCCGGAGACAAGGTCTATTCCGAAATCGGCCGCATCCGCATGCTCAAGGACGCCGCCGAGTTGCAAGGCCGCCGCATGCTGATCGCGGTCGCCGGCTGCATGGCGCAGGCCGAGGGCGAGGAAATCATCCGGCGCGCCGGCGCGGTCGATCTGGTGGTCGGCTCGCAGAACTATCACCGCTTGCCCGACCTGATCGCGCGCGTGCAGGCCGGAGAGCAGATCGTCGATACCGAATTTCCGGTGGAGGACAAGTTCGACGTGCTCGCCGCACCTGCGCGCGATGCAATCGTCAAGCGCGGCATCTCCGCCTTCGTCACGGTGCAGGAAGGCTGCGACAAGTTCTGTACCTTCTGCGTGGTGCCCTATACGCGCGGCGCCGAAGTTTCGCGCGCCGTGGAGAAAATCGCCGCCGAAGTCAAGCGGCTTGCTGCGGCCGGCGTGCGCGAGGTGACGCTGATCGGCCAGAACGTGAATGCCTATCATGGGCAAGGTTCGGACGGTCGGCCGTGGACGCTCGGGCAACTCTTGTACCGATTAGCCGATGTCCCCGGCATCGCCCGCCTGCGCTACACCACCAGTCATCCGCGCGACATGAACGACGATCTCATCGCCGCGCATGGCGAGCTGCCGGCGCTGATGCCCTATGTGCACCTGCCCGTTCAGTCCGGCTCCGACCGCATGCTGGCGGCGATGAACCGCCGGCATACGCGAAAGGATTACCTCGACGTGATCGCGCGGCTGCGCGCGGGCCGCGCCGATCTCGCCTTCACTTCCGATTTCATCGTCGGCTTTCCCGGCGAGACCGAGGATGATTTCCGCGACTCGCTCACGTTATTGGACGAGGTCGGTTTCGCCTGCGCCTACAGTTTCATGTATTCGCCGCGCCCAGGCACGCCGGCCGCCGACATGGAGCCTCAAGTTCCGCAGGAGAAAAAATCCGAGCGCCTGCAGCGGCTGCAGGCCGTCATTAACCGCTACTGGCGCGAATTCAACGCAAGTTTTATCGGCCGCACCGTGGATGTGCTGCTGGAAAAGCCGGGTAAGCTCCCTGGGCAACTGGTCGGCCGCTCCCCATATCTTCAAACGGTGCAAGTCATGGCGCCGGCCGCGCTGATCGGTTCGGTACTGCCGGTGGGCATCACCAATATCGGGACCAATACTTTGTTCGGTACGCTTTTATCGAACATGCCGGCACGCCGGCGTTGGCCATAGCAGGAGCTTGAGACGCCTTTGCGCACATCGGATCCCGTGATCCCGCCCGCTGCCGCCTCCGAGGAGACGGCGACCACGCAGATCGTGCTCGCTTTCGAGGACAACAAGCTGGCGTCCGTCCTGTTCGGCCAATATGGACAAAACCTCGCGCTGATCGAACGCCGCCTCGGCGTGGTGGCGGAGCAGCGCGGCAATCACGTCACCCTCGAAGGCTCGCGCGGCGCCTGCGAGCAAGCCCGGCGCGTCCTGGAAGGACTCTACGAGCAGCTCAAGCGCGGTCACGACCTCACCTCCGGCGACGTCGAAGGCGCCATCCGGCAGGCGATCGCGCAGGGCTCGCTGTTCGACTACGACCCGGCGGGCGGGCGTCCGGCCTTCGAGGAAATCAATTTGCGCAAGCGACCGGTGCGCGCGCGCACCGCCGCGCAGGATGCCTATATCCGCGCGCTCAAGCGCCACGCGCTGGTGTTCGGCACCGGCCCCGCCGGCACCGGCAAGACCTGGCTCGCAGTCGCGCAAGCCATCCAGATGTTCGAGCGCAAGGAGGTCGACCGCATCATCCTGTCGCGGCCGGCGGTGGAGGCCGGCGAACGGCTCGGCTTCCTGCCCGGCGATATGCGCGAGAAGGTCGACCCCTATCTGCGGCCGATCTACGACGCGCTCTATGACCTGATGGACTCCCGCATCGTCGAGCGCGCGCTGGAAGGCGGCGAGATCGAAATCGCGCCGCTCGCCTTCATGCGCGGGCGCACGCTGTCGAATGCCGTCGTGATCCTCGACGAAGCGCAGAACACCAGCTCGATGCAGATGAAGATGTTCTTGACCCGGCTGGGCGAGAACAGCCGCATGATCGTCACCGGCGATCCGAGCCAGGTCGACCTGCCGAACGGCCAAACCTCGGGTCTCGCCGAAGCGGTGCGGCTGCTCGCCGGCGTCGAGGGCGTCGGTCATGTCGCCTTCACCCAAAAGGACGTGATCCGCCACGAATTGGTGGCGCGCATCGTGGAAGCCTACGACCGCGGCACACTGCCGCGCGAGGAGAGGAAATGAAGCCGGCGCCGAAACGTCGCGCGGCGGCGCCGTCGACCGACATCCAGGTGCAATCGCTGCTGTGGGACGCGCAGCCCTTGGCCGCGCAGACCGTGCGCGACGCGATTGCCGCGGCAGCGGCCGCGCTCTCAACAGCGGACGGCGAAGTGAGTATCTTGCTCACCGACGATTCGGCGATTCGTTCGCTCAATCGCGACTGGCGCGGCATCGACAAGCCGACCAACGTGCTGTCATTTCCGGCGGCGCCGACGAAGGCAAGTGCTGGCACGAAGATGCTCGGCGACATCGTCATTGCCTATGACACGCTCAAGCGGGAATGCGACGATGAAGACAGGGTATTCCTTCATCATCTTGCCCATCTCTCGGTGCATGGTTTTCTCCACCTCATCGGCTACGATCACCAGACCGATGCCGACGCCGAAGAGATGGAAGGGCTCGAAAGCAAAATCATGACCCGCATGAAAATGCCCGATCCCTTTCTTGCGCGCGATCTCGGCGACGCATGACCCCCATGCCTGACACCGACTCCGCAACTTCCAACTCTCCCGACGGCCTGCCGTTCGAACCGCGCAATCTGCCGGTACCGATCCCGCCGCCGCGCGAAGGCGGCGGTAACTGGCTGGTGCGCGCGTTCCGCGCGCTATTCGGCTGGAAACCGGGCTCGATGCGCGCCGACCTCAAGGACGTGCTCGATGCCATGACGCCCGGCGAATCAGGTTTCTCGCCGGAAGAAAGCCGGATGCTCAAGAACATCCTCGGCTTGCGCGAGCGCCGGGTCGGCGACGTGATGGTGCCGCGCGCCGACATCGTCGCCGTGCAGCAGGACATCCAGATTGGCGAACTGGTGCGCGTGTTCGAGGGCGCCGCCCACTCCCGCCTCGTCGCCTATAACGACACGCTCGATGATCCGATCGGCATGGTGCACATCCGCGATCTGATCGCGTTCATGACCGCGCGCGCGGCGGTGAACCCGGAAAAGAACGCCAAGCGCAAGAAGCCGCTGCCGGCCGGGCTCGATTTTCGGTCGATCGATCTTGCCATGCCGTTGTCGGCGGCCAAGATCGTGCGCGAAATTTTGTTCGTGCCGCCGTCGGCGCGCGTGATGGACCTGCTCGCACGCATGCAGGCGAAACAAATTCATCTGGCGCTGGTGGTCGACGAATATGGCGGCACCGACGGGCTGATCTCGATCGAGGACATCGTCGAGCAGATTGTCGGCGAGATCGCCGACGAGCACGATGAGGACGAGACGGCGGCGGTGGTGCATCAGCCGGACGGCTCCTTCATCGCCGACGCGCGCGCCAAGCTCGAGGACGTGGTGGCAATCGTCGGCAGCGATTTCGACCTCGGCGATGCGGCCGAGGAGGTCGATACGCTCGGCGGCTATCTGGTGACGCGCGCCGGCCGGCTGCCGTTGCGCGGCGAGCTTATTCCCGGACCGGGCCTGTTCGAAATCGAGGTGCTGGACGCCGACCCGCGCCGCGTCAAGCGCGTGCGCATCACCCGGCTCAAGGAGCGGCGCGAACGTTCGCGTGAGCAGCGCAAGCGTGGCGAGCCGGATGCGGTGCTCGCCGGCACGACGCCGCCATCGTTGCTGGCCGATGATGCCGGCGCGCAAAAACCCTCGGCCGATTCACCGGCAACCGCGCGCCGCCCGTGACGCTTACCCGCCTCGCCCATGCGATCGTGCTCGGGTTCGGCTGGCGGCGAGCGGCCATCGCGTTCGCCGCCGGTGCCGCCTCGACGCTGGCGATGGCCCCGTTCAATGCCTGGCCGATCCTGTTCGTAACGTTTCCGGTGCTGGTCTGGCTGGTGGACGGATCCGCCGCGGGACGCTGGAGCGGTGCGATGGCGGCGGCGGGCGCCGGCTGGTGCTTCGGCTTCGGCTTTTTCGTCGCCGGACTGTACTGGCTCGGCTATGCCTTTCTGGTCGATGCCAAGACTTTCGCTTGGCTGCTGCCGATCGCGGTCGTAGGACTGCCGGCCTTTCTCGCGCTCTTCACCGCCGCAGGATTAGCCGCCGCGCGGCTGATCTGGGTGCGCGGGCCTGAGCGCTTGCTCGCGTTGGCCGCCACGCTCACCGTCGCGGAATGGCTGCGCGGACATCTGCTCAGCGGCTTTCCGTGGAACACATTCGGCTATGCGCTCACCCAGCCGCTGGCGCTGGCGCAAAGCGTCTCGCTGGTCGGCATCTGGGGCCTTACGTTTCTGACCATTGCGATCTTTGCGAGCCCAGCCGTGCTTGCCGACGATTCCGTCGACACGCCGCATCCTTATCGCGCGCCGCTGATCGGCCTCATCATCCTCGCGGCATTCGCCGGCTACGGCGCAGCGAGGCTATGGACGCATCCGACGACTTATGTGAGCGGCGTGAAGCTGCGCATCATGCAGCCCAATCTGCAACAGGATGAAAAATTCAATTACTCCGCCAAGGAGCAAGTGATGGCGCGCTATCTGCGCCTCTCCGACCGCGCCACCGGACCGCAATCGGGCGGCGCGCGCGACTTCACGCATTTGATCTGGCCGGAATCGGCGTTCCCTTTCTTCCTCACGCGCGAGCCGGACGCCTTGTCGCAAATCGCCGGCTTGCTGAAGCCGGGCACCGAGCTGATCACCGGCGCCGTGCGCGCGGCGCCCGCCGCTCCCGGCACGCGCAGCACGCGCGCCTATAATTCGGTCTATGTGATCGATCCCGACGGCTCGATCCACGGCATCTACGACAAGGTGCATTTGGTACCATTCGGCGAATATCTGCCGTTTCAGGGCCTGCTCGAACGGCTCGGTTTGCAGCAACTCACCAAGATGGTCGGCGGATTCCTGGCCGGTGACCGCCGGCGCGCCATGGATGTGCCGCACGCGCCGAAAATGTTGCCGCTGATTTGCTACGAGGCGATATTTCCCGGCGCCGCGGTGCCGCGCGGCGAGCGGCCGGGTTGGCTGGTCAACGTCACCAATGACGGCTGGTTCGGAATCAGCACCGGGCCCTACCAGCATTTCCAGCAGGCGCGCGCACTCGCCATCGCCGAAGGCTTACCGCTGGTGCGCGCGGCCAATACTGGGATTTCCGCTGTTGTCGATCCGGTCGGCCGGATCATCAATTCATTGCCGTTGGGCGTTGAGGGCATCCTCGATTCAGCCCTGCCGAACGCGATCGCACCGACCATCTTTGTGGTAGCCGGCGACTACCCCTTGATTCTATTTTTGGTAGTAAGTTTGATGGTTGTGAGCCGTAGTCGATTTCATCCGTAGGTTGAAGGAACTCGCAATACCGGTAAAAGTTGTTATGCGTGCAAATAAACTGGGGCCCTTATGCTCGCCAGACATGGATTGCGACCATGCTAAAATCATTGAAAATTCTAGGTTATTTTCATTCTTCTTTGACGCTATGGATCGATCGTCGGCAAATTACGGATTGCATATGTGCCATCACCCGTGACATTACGCTTAACAATGGCGACATAGGAGATCTTTATGGCTAAGAAGGTTCCCAATCCGATCGACAAGCACGTGGGCTCGCGCGTGCGCATGCGCCGGATGATGCTGAGCATGAGTCAGGAAAAGCTCGGCGACGCCCTTGGCCTGACGTTTCAGCAAGTTCAGAAATACGAGAAGGGCACCAACCGCATCGGCGCCAGCCGGCTGCAGCAGATTTCCAATATTTTGCAGGTGCCGGTTTCGTTTTTCTTCGAAGGCGCACCGAATATGCCGGGTTATTCCGGCGGCATGAGCGAAGCGCCGTCGCCGGGCTATGTCTCGGACTTCCTCGCCACCTCCGATGGCCTCTCGCTGACCAAGGCGTTCATGCGCATCAAGAACAGCAAATTGCGCCGGCGGATTGTCGATCTGGTCGAGCAGATTGCCGGCGAGGACTGAGTCTTAGTCCTATCCCTCGTTTTCGAGGCGGCTGCCCACGCCTGCCCGCACCTTGACCTCGCGCGCGGCCACTGCAAGAAACACCCGGACGTGAAACGACGCGGCTGTTAACCGCGCCACGAGAGGAGTTTCAACGGTGGCTCACACCAATTTTTTGTTCACCAGCGAGTCGGTTTCCGAAGGTCATCCCGACAAGGTCTGCGACCAGATTTCCGATGCGGTGCTCGACGCGTTTCTCGAAAACGACATCAAGCTCGGCATCGCCGACGACAGCAAAGTGAATACGCGGCTCGGCTGCGAAACGCTGGCGACCACCAATAAGATCGTCATCGCCGGTGAAGGCCGCGGCCAGGCGCCGTTCTTCCACAAGCACGGTGACAAGGCGGTGGTGGATCGCGAACTGATCGCCCAGATCGCGCGCAATGTGGTCAAGGACATCGGCTACGACCAGGACGGCTTCTCCTACTATGGCGCCGACGTCGAGGTGCTCTTGCACGGCCAGTCTCCGGACATCGCCATGGGCGTGGACGCCAAGAAGAAAAAGAGCGGCGACGAAGAAGGCGCCGGCGACCAGGGCATGATGTTCGGCTTCGCCTGCACCGAGAGCGAGGTCTATGAGAAGAACTCGTTCATGCCGGCGCCGATCTTTTTTGCTCACAAGGTCCTGAAGGTTCTCTCCGACAAGCGCCGCGCCGGCCAGTTGTTCGATCTGCAGCCCGATGCGAAGAGCCAGGTCACTGTCCGCTACGTCAACGGCAAGCCGGTCGGCTGCACCAAGGTGGTGGTCTCGACGCAGCACAATGCTCAAAGCCGCAACGGCAAGAAGTACACGCCCGGCCTGATCAAGGAGATGATCGCGGACGCGGTTGAATCCGCGCTGCCGGATGGCTGGATGCCGAAGAAATCGTCCGACTTCCTGGTCAATCCGACCGGCAATTTCGTGGTCGGCGGCCCGGACGGCGATTGCGGCCTCACCGGCCGCAAGATCATCGTCGACACCTATGGCGGCTACGCGCCGCATGGCGGCGGCGCTTTCTCCGGCAAGGATCCGACCAAGGTGGACCGCTCGGCCGCCTATGCCGCGCGCTACCTCGCCAAGAATGTGGTGGCCGCCGGCATAGCGGAACGCTGCACCATCCAGATCGCCTATGCGATCGGCGTGGCCGATCCGATGTCGGTGCTGGTCGAAACCCATGGCACCGGCAAGGTGCCGGATAGTAAGCTCGAGAAGATCTTAGCGGAGCTGTTCCCGCTGCGTCCGACCAATATCCGCCGCACGCTCAAGCTCAGCCGCCCGATCTATCGGCGCACCGCGGCCTACGGTCATTTCGGCCGTGCGCCCGAGAAGGACGGCGGTTTCTCCTGGGAACGGACCGACCTCGCCGACGCCATCAAGCGCGCGGTGAAGTAGGCCTCATTTCACCATTGTCATGCCCCGCAAAAGCGGGGCATCCAGTACCTTGTGGCCGTTGTCGGATGACTTGAAGACACGGGGTTTACTGGATCGTCCGCTTGCGCGGACGATGACACCATGGGCGAACATCACGATAACGACGACCGGTCGCAGCGCGCCTTCTTCGGCCGGCGCAAGGGTCATTCGTTGCGGCCGCGGCAGGCCGCGCTGTTCGACACGCTGCTGCCGCGCATCGCGCTCGACCTGACCAAGCCGGCACCCGCCGATCTGCGTGCGCTGTTCGCTAGTCCACTTGACCTGGTGCGGCTCGAAATCGGTTTCGGCGGCGCCGAGCATTTGATCAATCAGGCACAAGCGAACCCGCGCAGCGGCTTCATCGGCAGCGACGGCTTTATCAACGCCATCGCCAAGGCGCTCGCCGCAATCGAGGACAACGCGCTTGGCAATATCCGCCTGCATTTCGGCGATGCCAGCGAGCTGATCGACTGGCTGCCGGCGGGCGCGCTGTCGCGCATCGACCTGCTCTATCCCGATCCTTGGCCAAAACGGCGGCACTGGAAGCGGCGCTTCGTCCAGGATGACAGCCTCAAGCGGCTGGCGCGAATTCTGAAAACGGGCGGCGAATTGCGCTTCGCCACCGACATTGCCGACTACGCGGCCTGGACGCTGGCGCGCGTGATGCGCTCGCCGCACTTCGTCTGGACGGCGGAGCGCGCCGACGACTGGCGCCGGTCGTGGCCGGATTTTTTCGGCACGCGCTATGAAGCGAAAGCCAAGCGCGAAGGGCGCGCGCCGGCTTATTTCATTTTCCGCCGGGTGTGATCATTCGCCGGTGACGCTATTCGCCGGTGCCTTGGCGCACCTGCCAGAAGCGCACCACGCGCTGGGCGGTCGCCGCGGTCAGCCGCTCGAAATTCTCGAACGCGGCATCGAGCATCGAGTTCGAGGCTTTGGCGCCGGGCCGTGCACTGATGACCTCCCGCACCGTCGGCCAGCCGAAGCCGGCCGCCCGCGCCAGGATCAGCACCGGATCGGCGCGCTCGCCGCTCATCAGCCGGTCCACCACCTCGATCGGCACCGCGCACAGCGTTGCCAGTGCGGCGATGGTCTCCTCGTACTTCCCGGCCTTGGCGAATTCTGCGATGTCGGCCTCGCCGAGCTTGCGTTCCTTGTGCAGCGCGCGCACGGCGGCAAGCGCGGCGGTATAGTTGCGCGGCGCGGCCTTGGCGGCGACCTCCTCGGTCACTTTCGCCAGCACGCGGCGGATTTCGGCCTGGGTTTCGGGCTTGGCCTGTGCCAGCAGACGCTTCTGCACCACGTCGCTCGCCTGCATCAGCAATTGGCGAAACAGACGCGGCGGAATATCGATGCGCATGCCGACCCGCTCGGCCAGCACACCGTCCTGCTCGGCGCGCTGCACCAGCGTGGTGAAGGCGTTTTCCGACAGCCGCGCGTTCTGATTGGTGGCGATGCTGCGCGCGACCTCGCGATCGCCGCGACCGACCAGAACCTCGGACAGCGCTTCGCTGATGCCCCTGCGGCTCGCCAGCGCGAGCAGATGCGCCTGGCTCTTGGTCTCGGCGATATACAAAAGATCGGGATCGTCGAGCTTGGCGGCCTTGAGCACCGGGCCGGCGACTTCGATATCGTCGCTCTTGGCCAGCGCGCGTACCACGCCGGCCGGCGCATTGGGCACCGGCGCGAGGCGGCGCGCGAGTTCCGCCAGCGCCTTGGCCTCGATCTCCTCGATCAGGCAGCCGATAACGTCGTCGAACAGCGCGACGTGGTCTTCATTGAAGTTCGGGGCGCTATCGAGGAACAGGCTGGTGATGCGGCGCAGGGTCTCGGCGCGTTTTTCCGCCGAGCCATGCTGAACGACATCTTCCAATTCGGGAAGCAGCGACGCGGGAGCACCCATTACAACACTCACAAACGGCCTGTGGAATTCGCTGGATCAGCGGCTTTGCGCAAATTACGGGCAGATTCTGAAGGAAGGGTTAGCCCTCGAAAACGCCTGCCGGCCTTGCATGAGGCCTGAAAATCGCTATATTTCCGCTTGTCACTAAGACACCCTCATAACCGAACGGGTTTTGAGAGTGGGTCCCTCCGGACCCGCTCTTTTTTGTTACCAAAATGGCCGAAAGCCACGCGCACCATGCAAACGCGGCCCCCGCGGCCGCGCCCAACGAGACCGAACCGCGGCTGATCGTCGAGCCCGGGCTGCCTGCCCGTGTCGCGACCATCGCCGAGCCGATGATCGAAAGCCTCGGCTACCGGCTGGTGCGGGTGAAAGTGTCGGCCTCCGAAGGCTGTACCGTGCAGATTATGGCGGAACGGCCGGACGGCAGCATGAAGGTGGAAGACTGCGAGACCATCTCGCGGGCGCTTTCGCCGGTACTCGATGTGGCCGATCCGATCGAGCGCGCCTACCGGCTGGAGATTTCCTCGCCCGGCATTGACCGGCCGCTGGTGCGGAAATCCGATTTCGACCGTTACGCCGGCCATCTGGTCAAGATCGAGATGGAGATTCCGGTCAATGGACGGAAGCGTTTCCGCGGCCAGCTGGCCGGAACCGAGGGGAACGCCGCGCGCATTCGCCGTGACGACACGGAAGCAGGCGAGGAAGCAGACGTTCTGCTTCCGATCGAAGAAATGAGCGAAGCCAAGCTGGTGCTCACCGACGACCTGGTGACTGAGGCTTTGCGACGCGAGAAGGCCGCCAAGCGCGAGGCGCGCGCAGCGAAACGTGAACTACGACGACTCAAGTCCGGCCCGTCCGGGCGTGCCATTCGCGAATGATCCCGAAAAGTGGGAACCGGTTTTCGGAAATGATCATGAGCAAAACTTTGAAAGAAGGAGACTGAGCTATGGCTGTCAGTGCCAACAGGCTCGAATTGCTGCAAATCGCCGACGCGGTGGCGCGCGAAAAGTCGATCGACCGCGGCATCGTCATTGCCGCGATGGAGGACGCCATCGCCAAGGCGGCGCGTTCGCGCTACGGCGCGGAAACCGACATGCATGCCGAGATCGAACCGAAGACCGGCGATCTGCGCCTCACCCGCCATATGATGGTGATGGAGACGGTTGAAAATTCGTCCAACCAGATCACGTTGGAGGACGCGCGCAAGCGCCATCCGGCCGCGCAAGTTGGCGACACCATCGCCGATCCGCTGCCGCCGCTGGAATACGGCCGCATCGCCGCGCAATCGGCCAAACAGGTGATCGTGCAGAAGGTGCGCGAAGCCGAGCGCGACCGGCAATATGCCGAATACAAGGACCGCATCGGCGAGATCGTCAACGGCGTCGTAAAACGCGTCGAATATGGCAACGTGGTGGTCGATCTCGGCCGCGGCGAAGCGATCGTGCGGCGCGACGAGTTGCTGCCGCGCGAAGTGTTCCGCAACGGCGACCGCGTCCGCGCCTATATCTATGACGTGCGGCGCGAGCCGCGCGGTCCGCAGATTTTCCTCTCACGCACGCATCCGCAATTCACCGCCAAGCTGTTTGCGCAGGAAGTTCCGGAAATCTATGACGGCATCGTCGAGGTGAAGGCGGTCGCCCGCGATCCCGGCTCGCGCGCCAAGATTGCGGTGATTTCGCGCGATTCCTCGGTCGATCCGGTCGGCGCCTGCGTCGGCATGCGCGGCTCGCGCGTGCAGGCGGTGGTGAACGAATTGCAGGGCGAGAAGATCGACATCATTCCGTGGTCGCTGGACATCGCCACCTT